>JAAUYB010211557.1_pt1 | contig 10355 bp, 14 predicted proteins | sample 7278071 | NCBI WGS metagenome assembly JAAUYB01 (sample SAMN14350121, study PRJNA611818) | marine sediment metagenome | isolation source: surface marine sediment (1.8m) | place: French Polynesia: Moorea | collected 2018-08 | reverse complement strand
CTCTTTTGGAAACTGATCCACCTAATTGTTGTGACCAATCAGTTAACTGCACCACTACAGTTTGCAACCAGCCCTGGAACGTCACAGGTCTAAGATATTATGAAGAAAAATATGGGGAGTTGTCCATTTTTTCTGTTATGTAGGAAATTGTCCCACCAATTTCCCTTTTCCATACAACAAGCGGAGAAGCTGCTGCAGTACAAACATAAAACTGGATGTTTGTAAAACTGCCAAATATGACAATATGATATTATCTGTGCTGGACAAACTTGAGTGCTGTGACAATGGCACAGACTGTCCATGGGCGGCATGTTTTGCTCCACCAAATGATGAAGTTGAGGGTACAAAGTCATGTTAAGAACACAAATCCAGTACATTCAGAGAAACATCTTTGATACTGTAGGAGTATGCCCATCTGATTTCCCTTTCCCATTTGACAAGAAGAGACGCTGCTGCAATACCAATATCAGAGTAGAAGGGTGTCCAGAAGGAGCAAGGTCAAAATTGGAAGTGAGAGATAATGTCACCTGCTGTGACCAACACAAAGACTGCCCATTTGCCATTTGCACAAAGCCATCAACAAGTCATACAGGTGCGCGCTGTATGGTATACTAGAACCCAAGCATGTTTTTAATATTTTATTTATCAGGGCAATGTCCAGCATTGTCTCCTTTCCCTCTTGACTACGAAAGGGCCTGTTGCAACACCGATGTGAGGAATGCCACGTGTCCTGGGGGAGGGGGAGGAGATTTGACCATTTTTGACCCACTGGAATGCTGTGATGCATCTGAAAAATGTCCAATGGTCATATGTACAAAACCTGACAATACTTCAGGTAAGGAAAAAGTCAACATTTTTTAAAAATGGAATAAGTAAAGTCTGCAGTTTGAAATATGGATATCTTGCCTTAGAGATAGGATAAAGTTTAGGAACAAAGTATGAAAATTCATTGGATATGGATATCTAGGTTGCTATCACATTCATTTTTTATCAGGCTCCTGCCCTTCATCACACCCTATCAGTTTTGAAAAGAAGCGCTGGTGCTGCAAGGAGAGACAAAGATCTTCATCTTGTGGCCGAAGTGGGAAGCTGGAAATAAATGATACCATGAAATGTTGCGACCATCCTATTAAATGTGGTATGCCCATTTGCAAAGACGCCAACGGTAAGAATTTAATGATATGGCAGTAATGACAAAGCCACATCAGTTTGAAGTTTGCAACTTTGCCCATCTTTGACTTCTGATCCATATTTTATCATAATTCAAACATGGCAATCATCCCACATACTCAAAACTTGTTCTTAAAAGCACAAATGATATTCCTGAGAGTAATTTTCAATGGGACCGAGTCACACTGTCAATTTACATCATATGTCACAATGGTAAACTGACCCTACTGTTGAAAAAATACCAAGTCCGTCATAATAGCAAATATTTGACCCATCACACTTGCAAAAAAAACTTTTAAAAAGGGGTGGGCAACAGCTGAGAAGGATGAAGTTTCCCATTCCTTAATATATTTTCAGTAAGTCTCTTCCCTCCGGAGGATTTAATGTTTTGGCCCATTACACAGTAACTGGCAAAAATATTTTTTGGAAGGCAGCAAGGTGAGCCTTGGAATTGGGAAAGTCTGGAAAAAATATGTTACTTATGGGGGGGTGAGGGTGGGATGTGTGAGGAGGCGTTATTCCCTCATTTCCACAGAAAAAAAAACTGTCAAAGCTGGCCTAATTCCCCCCCCCTCCCCCCCGGAAGCTCAAGCATGCACAAAAAAGCATTTTCTCGTATTGGTACATTTGTTTCCCCCATCCATCTTTTTTCCACAGTGTGACGCTGGCAAAGAAAATTGTGATTGTGACCGATCTGGAATTTGCAAGTGTGACTGGTATAGAACTGTGTACAAAAAGTCTACAGTGTAACAGTGTAACATTGCCCCATTTACAATATCAGCATGACCTTTCAGTAGAACAGCCTCTGTCAACAAAAAGACTTCAAGTGACCCACACTTTTCATTATTTTAACAAATTGGAGTAAGTTTGTAGCACCCAATTGAAAAGTTTTTATTCTTTGTAAATCAAGCCATTCTGACCTGCCTTGTTGCTTCTGCTGTTGTGTCCTCCCACCCTAGGTGACACTGACACACATGGCACAAATATTTTTATTTTACTCCATTTCTCATTGGACAGTATGGGTAAAGATACCATGATAGCACACATAACAAGTAATGGCCATTTTTAACCTTAATGGTATATATACAATTGGCAATTTAAAAACATGTGTACATTGATTGCAAAATAGGTTTTGACCACATGCACATGGGTCATCCTTCCCTTGCCCATTTGAGCATGACAGGCATTAATGAAGTCATGCATAATATATACAATCAAAGGATCAAACTTTGTTCAAAGATCTGTAGAATGGACATCATATAATCATAGATAAGCAGAGTTACCAGATTTTATCAACATTCTCGGTGGTGGACATTGCCTGTGTGTGGAAGGGGAAGTCAGCTGATGGCCTCAGGGTCAGGGAGGAGTGTTTGGGAAATTTTCCTGTCATGGTGCCCTCAGCGGCTATCTCAGCAAGGATATGTGGGCAAACAGAGAGGCAATGAACATCAAATTCAACAACAGGGCCGAGTTTACTCTAATTGAGGTTTCCAGGGGCCATCAGGTGCCTCTGCACATATAGGAAGACCTAGACGCGCTGCTGGCACACCTCGAGGAGAAGGTTGTCCTAGGGCGCTTTGACTGCAACAAGACCACGGAGAATCTTATCCGCGGCCATTTCGCCCCCAAACCTGATGGCAAAGGGATGCAGCTGGTGACCAAATACTCACCCATCAACCCGTTCATTGAGGGGCCGATGCACCTCTTCCTCTTGCCGATCAATGTTTTCCTCCAGAGTTTTTTTTCTGGGGAGGTCTCCCTTTGGACCCAGGCCGATCTGGTATTTGAATCCTTACGCCTTCACCCTCTTCCTATTTGCCGGAGCTAGCACACCACCGATCAACACCTATGCGCGCACAGGAGCACATTTAAGCTCTCTGCGGCATTGCCTTTGAGGAAGGCCTACATGTTCCCCCCGAAGGGAGAGCCCACTTTTTCTGCTACTCTTGTAGGTGAGATAGCGCCACTTTATCCCCCCTCTGATGCCAATTTTGTATTCTCAGACATCAGAGGAGGCCACTCTGCACCCGTTCTTTGGGCGGGGTTTCATCGGCGGGTTATCCTTCCCTCCACTTTTTGCCACTCTGTAGGTGAGATGGCGCCACATTACTTTCCGAAAAGAGACAACAACAGGTTTGGAGAGTTTTCCTTCTCTCTGCGCCCAGTATATGGGCGGTTTTTTACCCAGGTTTTCCTTCCTTCGGGCGCGCCGGGCCGGGAGTTGAACCCGGAACCTTTGGATTAGAAATCCGATGCTCTACCACTAAGTCATTGCGACCGCCCCTAAATTTTCCTCCAGAGTGTGGGGAGCGATTCCAAGTGGTTCGCCAAGCTGCATGGAAACTACCAGATCCCCCTTGCCCCAGAGTGCCAGAAGCTGAAGGTGTTCCTGCTGCCGCAAGGGCGTTTCTATTTCAGGGTGGAACCCATGGGCATAAACCCCTGTGGCGACTGGTGGTGCTACAAGAGCGACAAGGCAATTACCAGCCTTCCCAAGGTCACCAAGCTTGTCAAGCTGCAGGGGAGAATTTGGCACATTCTCCAGCAATACCGTGCCCATGGGATTGTCCTCAGCGAGAAGAAGTTCAAGATTGGCTGCCAGGTCAACTTGCTGAGTACATCAACGATGGGGTGATCGGTCCGGACAAGGACAGGATGAGGGCCATTCGTTTGTTTCCAAAGCCGCAGGACCAACATCTGCTCAGGAGTATATTCACCACTATTGTTAGCCCCTTCAAGGTTGAACAAAGGAAAAGGCCAATCCTCAAGCCCCCCCCCCCCGCCTATTTGTCACTTCACATCCCCTCAGCACACTGTCTTTGAAGGTTTTGAGTAGGCCCCTGCAATGAGAGGAATCCTCTTCAAGTCGCAAAACTCCAGAAGTTGCATGAATTTTTGTAGCCTAACAAAAAGTTGAATATCTAAGGAAACTGACGCTAACTGTACGGCCGTCTACACTTTAAAAACAATCATGCAATTATCCTTGTTGATAAATTTCTTCACCAACCATTGACAAAGGAGATTGTTGCACCAAATTACTGCTCTAGGCTTCCCACTTCTTGTCTCCCAGGAGTGGCCTAGAGTGTTATTAAGGAAAAAGACTTTTGATCTAATATTATAGGTGATATGTGGCTTGGTTAAAAGTTGAATATGATCGCCGTCCTTCCAACCAAAGTCAACAATCACAGCCCCACATTTTTGCAAATTTATTTGATGTACCTAGAACTTGTGCAAAAAGAGCTCTGCTACCATCAAAAACAACTTATAAATTGCCCGCAGGCGCCCAAAGGCTGTTTGCATAACTTTGGGGTGGCACACTCTTCCTCCATTCTCTCAACCGCACACCCGGATTTAGCCGGGCTCACAGCAGGAGCTGAGTAGGTTGTCTCTGAGTTGCCACTCTCCACTGCAGTGTTGGACAAAGTGGTGGCAATGGGCGCAATTGAGCTGTTGCCAATACCCTCCATTACCTGATAAATAACAACAGAAATTATCTGACTGTGTATGGCCACAATTTTCTCCTGAAGAGCATCCTGCTGGTCTTGCAACTTGCGCTACTCTAACTGAAGTTGCTCCCTTGGCTGCTCAAGCTTCTCTTCGGGGCCGAGCCAATCCGCCTGGAACCTCTCTTGGACAGCAAAGCCCAGGTTGCTGGTGCCATCAATACTGGCAATGTACTTCTCCGCCTCCAGGTCCATGCACAGCTAAAGGATGCAGCTCTTCTCTGTCCTGACAAGGCGGTCGACCAGAATCCTCGATCCCCTCGACTCCTTCAAGTGCATCTGACCGGTCATCATCACTTTCATGGCCTCCTTGGTGATCGTTCTGTTGGCGTCCCCATGCATGAAGCTGCTGAACCTCCTGAGCAGTCTCTCCAGCACCTCCAACTTCTCCTCAGGTTGACCTTTGCCACTCACATCCTGACCAAGTACGTCAACTTGGGTTCCTTGACCTTCCAGGATTTTAGGGACATTGGCGAGCGCATCCAGAGTCCACTTATCAATTGCCTCACCAGAAGCTTGGGTTCCTCCTTGGTGAGTGCTGTTCTGTCGAGGCCTTCCTCATGCCCCCAGCTGTTGTTGGCCTCCTGACGGTTTTTGACTTGAGAGCGCCCGCCCACAACAAACAACTTGAAGGAAGCCATCATCGTTTCTGACAATGTCGGCAACCCTGGTACGGATGTTAGCAGGGGAAACAATTCGTGTTAAGGCTCAGCAATGACTTAACTGTTGCGCAAGTGCCTCCTTTCCTCCTGCAGAGGTCCTCCGTTTGTTTATCAAAAGATTTGGTGTTCTTGGCAGCGATCACTTGGAGCCATCATAGAGAGGACATGGCCTGAAACCGCACCCGGACAACGCCCGGAGAGGTATCTGAGTGCCCTTCAACCGTCTAAAACTTGTGGATGAAGCCTCGGACACTCCCAATGTTGATCTTGTTGAAGAGATCTAATTAACACACATTTTTGCTACCCCAACAAATAGCTGATCAGTTATTTTTGATATACCAGTAAGATATGAGTTGCGAATTTGAAGTGCTTGCAAATAGACGTGTTCTAATAAGCTGGGTGAAGTGCTCCTCTGAAGAACAACAAGTTCTGGTGGCTGTGGCTCCCTAGCTGGCTGAAAATACTCCAGGACTCATCCATGGCATCTCTGCATAAGGTCCTTTCCTGCCCGCGGGTCTCTTCAGCTCATAAGGCTCTAAAAGTGGGCTTGCTTTTTAGGTTGGCTTTGCATACAGTTAAGCAAACCTAAGTAAGCGAACTTAACTAAGTGAACCTAGGTAAGTGAACATAAGTAAGCTAACCTAGCGAGCATGCCTCAAGGCGGCTTGCCTTGAGGAAAGGGCGGCTGCAGCCCAGCCGCCGCCCTAATACTCGGGTAGCCGCTGCCCAAGGGCCAGTACATCCAAGACCCCCCTGGTACTTGGGCGCTGAAGACCAGGGAGCAAGCCCTGGTCTCCGCCAAGGATGAAGCCCTGGCAGGAGTCAGGGATGAATCCAGGGAAGAGGAACTGGCAGGAGTCAGAACCTCACCATCCCCATCCAGTTCCATCACCGGCCACCGGCGGTGGCATTTTGCAATTGAAATGTGCAGGTCCGTTGCAAGTCCCTGGCGCAGTATAGACCCCTGTAAACTGCAATGGGGCCAAAGCACCACCAATTCCATGTGCCAACACCGGCCGCTCTCACAAACAACCCACTCAAATCCCCTAACCCAGGAAAAGCGACAAGAGGGTGCAGCCCCCAAGCGGCGGTGGCATTTTGGAAGTTCCATTTGCCACTTCTCCAAAGACGGGAGAGGAATTTTGCACCCCCATCCTCAATTCCAGACAGGAGATTGAGTTTCTCTTCCTCCAGCAAAACCTCTCAAAAGCGGACTTGGAAAATTCCGTTAACCATAAAGAAATCAAGGGATCAGAATCTGGAAGGTTCGGAGACTGCCAGGCTCTCCCCAAACCTCACTCTTCATGGAGACCCTGCTACCCTTATGGTGTTCTCCCGTCATTTCTCTCTTCCAAATAGGAAGATGAGACTGACAAAAGGGATAATGCGAGGGGGAGGAAACACAATTATGAACACAATCCCGACACGGACGACGACTGCACAAATAGGAAGCAAGTGTACAGTAGTAAGCAAGTCTACACTGAATGGATGCTGCTGCCTAGAGGAGAGGAAAGTACTTGGTGAATAACTCCATGCAAACCAAGTGAGTCAACCTGGAAACGCAGTCTCGTCCCCTCAATACCCACCTACCTCTCTTCTCCCCACAGTCCACAAGTGGCAGGGTTTAGAAACACATTAGGGGTGAGTCAATATCTCTGGCCGCGCATCCTGGAAGTCTGCACGCACAACGATGGATGCGCCTCACAGACACAAGCTCTGGGATGCCTGTCTTCTGGCCGACACACCCAAGAGGATGCACCAGGAATGTGCGCAAGATCATTGAGGAACACCGTACATCTTCGCGTCCACATCGAGGGTTTCAACGTGGGATCCAAATCAATGTGGGATCGGGACATGCTGTCTCCCCCAACGTGGAACAGCTCAAGATCCAGAATCGTCGATCGACTGCCGCGAAATAAACGTCGCAGCGATATGCTCAAGAAGTGATCGCAGCAAGTGAAGTATTTTTAGTGGACCATCCCCTGCAAAATTATGTGCAAGTACTCAAATTCCTGCAACTACCAGGTGCTGAAAGGAAAAAGATTTGTCACCCCCTGCTGTACTGTACCGTTGTATTATACAGGCCTGAAAAAAATAACTAACTAACCAGTAAAATGTAATTTTTTTTGCAGTGGACGGAGGATGGAGTGAGTGGTCTCCAACCGCTTGCACCAAGAAGGAGTCGTGCGGTAGGGGTGAGCGCAACTACACCCGGCTGTGTGACCAACCGCCCCCTTCTGGGGCAGGGAAGCCATGTGAGGGAGAAGACACCAAGTTGGATGCCTGCATCAAGGACTGGTGTGGTTCTCTTGGTGAGACAAGTTGGTAGAATAACAGGCAGGACTGGAGAAAGTGCAAAAAGGCACCAAACAATAGCTAGTTTTCAGTGGAATTGGGGAGTACCGGTATGTGAAAAATTAATGTTGTCAATACATGGAAAAGAATTTTTTTCAATTTGTGGAATTATATACATCTTTGTAGAATGAAGAAGGCAATATTATTTCTTTTCGTGGAGAAAAAAGCCATCTCTGCACAGCGTGGAAAATGGCTAGAACTCTTTGATTCCCCAAAAAAGACTTTCGGGAAAGTATACTGGGTGCACCGGAAGTCGGTGTAGGTTTTTGTGATCCAACTTCATGGACTTACTGAAGTTGTCCATGTTGTTGTATTTGTCCCATTTTTTACTGCAAAAAGTTGACTATCTATGGTATCTCTGCAAATTTTGAGATCATAAGGTCAAAGGACGTGGATGTGGTTTTCCAGAACTTGAACCTGTTCCACTCGGCAGAGACAGTGAACAAGTTTCTGATGTTGCTCAAGAACATGAGCTTAGAATTTTTTTCCCATTTTAACGGTTAAAACAAGGAGATTCTAAGCTTTCCATGCTTCAAAATTTTAGCTGTCTAGCCTTACCCATTCAAAAGTTATGCCCATTTTTGTATCAAAAAAGTTGAAGAAAAGGAAAAAATACCAATTTTTTTGCAAAATTTTTATCATATGCATGCGGCACATTTTTGAAGATATTTTTTGAATTACTCTGGCGCTCATGTTCTTTGTAGTAGAGTAGTGTGACATAAAGCTGAAAATCTCCTTTTTGAGTCCAAATAGAAAATTACTAATTATGTTCGTGGAACTGCACATGTCGATCCCAATAAACCTACACTGACTTCCGGTGCACCTGGTATATTTATCCTTTTTCTGTAGTTTTTCTCTTGAATCTGGAGGGTTGTCATTTATTTGCCTACAGTACTTGGTTAGGGAAGGAATTCAAAGTTAAAAAAAGGTCAGCGGGATGCAAGGATTTAGGTCTTCACCCCAGTTTAGTGGAATAACTTTGAGGGGGAAAAGGTGCAAAAATAGGAATTATATTAATATATTCAAAGTCCAATGTTCAATGTATGGGCGAATAAAAAAGGAAGAATTCATTTGATTATTTTACGAAATTCATCCATCTCTGACCAATACCCCACACTGTGTCATGCTCAATTATCACTCATTTTTTTCCCATGTACTGCAGAGCTATTGTGTCCTTGTTGTAGAGGTCACCGACCAACTATCACCTAGACAGGACGATTGAAATTCTTTACGTTTTTATGCTATAAAAATGACACTTGCGCCTCTAGCCCTCGGTTAGTAAACTAAACTATACCATAACTCTAGTGGCAATAAATAAAGTACTAAAATTAAGTGAGATATCTGCATGAAACTCTCACAATCTTCAAGTCTGCACAAATAATTTTGATTCTGAGAGTTTCAAGCAGATATCTCACTTAATTCAAGTACTTTATTTACTGCCACTAGGGTTATGCTATATAATAGTTTACTTACCGAGGGATAGATGGCGCAGGGTCGCATGTCCACACAATCGTCCACTCTAGATCTAGGTACTTGGTGTAGAGGTTTTTGCAAAAATTGCACATCGTGCATACCGGTACTTCCCGTTTTCCACGTACTGAAGACATCTTCTAAGTTATTTTTTCCATGTACCGTGGAAATCTACTCTAAGAATTACAATTGTAAACTTGACCTTGTTTGTGTTCATTAAAATATTTTATTTTCATTTTTTTCGTATTATCTACACATATGAAAGAGAGGTGTCTGTCTCTCTGTCTGTCTGTTTGTTTGTTTGTTTGTTCAGATTTGGAGCCCAAACTACTGGATGGATCTTACCCAAAGTTGGCATGGGCCACCTAATGGTCCCTGTGGGTAACCTCAAAATACTGTTTTTGGGTTGACCCCCTAAGGGGGGTGTAATTTTAGAAAAACTCAAAAATCCAAACTTCCCCCTTATGGCCCTGGACGGAGGGGGGAATCCTTTTGTGGCACCTTTTGCACATTCTTACATATTTTTTGAAAACTTGGATACTTTTCAATGGGCCGAGCGGAGTGAGCCCCTCCAAAAAATGTATCCGTCAATTTTTTTGCAACTACCCCCCCAGATAGATCCCAAAAGTTTTGCCCTCACAGTGCTTGTTTTTGGTGCCAAAAAAGCATAAAAAATTTCCCGTTTTTTCTTCACTTTTTGACCCTTTTCATACGTGGGCGTAGGGGGGGGAGAGGGGGGGGGGAAATCCCCCCCCTGACGGTCTAAAAACCACTCCTCCCCTGAGGAATGGCCATATGTACTGACGCTCCCCCCCCCTGGCCGCCGAAGGCGGCAAAAAATTGAAAATTTGCTCAAGAACTAGCAAAAAATTGAAAATTTTCTCAAGAACTAGCAAAAAATTAAAAATTTGCGCAAGAACTAGCAAAAATCGACACATTTTTGGCCGCCAAAGGCGGCCGGAAGAAAATCTTACCTTATTTCCCCCCCCTATCCCCCCCTGGCAAAATTTTCTTCTTCCTCCCCCTGAGGGGTCAAAAACCATTCCCTCCCCTGACTGATGGCCGCTCATCCCCCCCCTGGTCGCCGATCCCACGCCCACGTATGTAAACATTCTTTTAAAAAGTACCAAAACAAGCAATTTTTTTACAAAAAGTATATTTGATTGATTTTTTTCTTTAAAAAAAGATAAAAAAT
>JAAUYB010045631.1_pt1 | contig 10357 bp, 6 predicted proteins | sample 7278071 | NCBI WGS metagenome assembly JAAUYB01 (sample SAMN14350121, study PRJNA611818) | marine sediment metagenome | isolation source: surface marine sediment (1.8m) | place: French Polynesia: Moorea | collected 2018-08 | reverse complement strand
TTGTTAGAGTCCACCCAGACTCTCTTCTCGTGACCACCAGACATGGCAGCCACAGAGGATAATGTTCAAGGCCCTCGAGCCTTCGCGGCAAAGGCTGCCGCGCTTCCTAGTGAGACACCAGAAGGTGTTCACTTGGAGGCAGCAGGCTAACCAATGCGCTCAGGCGAGGAGTCCTGTGCCAAGGCCTTCGCTGGCCAAGGCAGGTGGATGGTGCCAAGGCCTCCGCTGGCCAAGGCAGGTGGGTGATGCCAAGGCCTCCACTGACCAAGGCAGGTAGGTTGACGTTGACTTGACCGAGCTTGAGTTTGGATTGAGTCCACCCCTAGCTTCGGGTCGCGGTCGGGTCGCGGTCGGGTCGCACCAGTTTTCCCCTTCCTTTTTGGCCAAAAAGGAGGGGAGAGAGCTGGGGATGACTGCGGGCTTGCTTTCACTTGCTTTGAGCTTATCCAGAGATACCAGAGACTTGAAAAAGAATTCTTGTTTTTGGAGCTCTTTCAGCGTCCGTTAAAACACGTCCTTTCGGTACGAACTTCAATTCCCAACTCTGCATCTTTGGGTATTTTTAGCAAGTGTATTTTTGAAGTTTGAATTTTATTTCGACATTTTTTTATTCTTTTATTATGTGGTAGTAATTAGTTTGATTGACAAAGATTTTGGTTTGTACACGCGTTGTGCTCTGTAGTGAAATAATGGTGTTGAAAGACCACTCCAAGGCGTCGAAGGGGAAGCTAGCAAAAAGCAAAGGCAGCAGGACACTAGGATCGAAATTATTCAAGGACGGGTCGGGTGCTAAATCAAGGGGAAGAGCTAGGTCGCCAGGCAGAAGCATGAAGACGCATCATCAGCAGGGGCCGGTCATAACCTCCCACCGCGGGCCGGACTCGGACGACGGCAGCGCCAGGCGCAGAGTGAGAAAGCAGCCCACTGTCCTGTCGCGGGTCATGGGTGGAGGTGGCTCGCCTCCGCCCCAGTGGTCCTCGGCCACGAGCCCCTCCACGTCCTCCGACCAGTACACGGACTACAACACCACGGACGACGAGAGGCAGGAGAGAGCTCGGCACGTTCCGTACCCGGCGGCTAGGGAGGAGTCGTGGCTGCAGAGAAGCGTGAGGAATGCACTGTCCACGCTGAGCAACCAGATCTCCGGGAATCACCAGGGCCCCATGGCCACCGACGGATACGGCGCCCCATCAGCGGATTATAATGATGGCGCGTACAACGTCGGCGGCGGAGGTGGTTACGGCGGCGGAGGCGGAAGATACGACGATAGACAGCAACAAGGTGGCGGTGTCTCGGTTGATAACTTCAAGTGTCACGTCTTCTGCTTCGTGTTCATCCTGTTCTGTCTGACACCTTTCATCGGCGTGTTCAGGACGTACAGCTTCTATCCAGCGCCAGAGCCGTTCCCCATTGTGCACGTTGTTGAAGATGTGGGTATGCCAACTCCTCATTTGGTGCTGATGATGCTCACTTGTTTTCTGATTCTGGGCCTCATCTACTTCAAAAGGGCAAGCATATTGGCTCGAGATCAAGCAGAGGACTACTACGACATGTGGATGAAGATCAAAATAGTATCTCTGATTCTCTTCATCCCACTTCTTCTCAGCGCCTACAACTACATGCCCTCTCTTGCACATGACATTCCTCCCGGAAACTACCTTGATTTTGTCAGTGACCCTCTCAACGCAGCCATCCTCTTCGGCGTACTATTGGCGGTAGGTCTTTACTTCCACAGTGTGACCAAGGCACCCGTGGTGACACCACCTCCAGGTACTCTACCACCGCCTCCCGGGATCTCCCCTCCTCCTGGTCCTTGTCCTATTTTTGTGCCTCCACGTACTACTAGTCAATTCATGCCCCAAGGTTTTTCGCCTTACACAGCCAGTGCGTCTGCCTACAGTGGCTACGGCCTGCCACCACCGTGTCCCATCCAAGGAAACTACTACTAGTGGTGCTGCTCTCTGTACTGTATGATACATGAACTGATTAGCTGTACGTGTTGTAAATTGTAATATTTTGTGTTTCGTCTTCCAACTAACATTAAAGCTAACACCACTAGAAACTAATTATTTAACAGACGGTTACACCTATTGGTGAGGACAAGGCAGGAAAAAAATGAACAACCCAAGGAAAAGACCAAAAAGACCAAGGACGGAAAAGCGGACTAGGACCAGGACAAGGACGTGATCAAGGACAATCGGGAAGAAAAATAATACATGGTTTTGGACAAGGCAACGTTGGCATTCAAGGGCGCACGGCAGGACAAGGCTTGCCAATGCCTCACGGTAGATTAGGCGCACATCAACAAGGATTGTCGCCAAAACAGGGCGGCCCTCAAATGCAAGGAATTGGAGCAGCAGGGATAGCGCATGGAGCTGCGCACGGAGCGGGAATGGCAGGGAAAGGCGAACAGAGTCCAGGCGGAGGAAGGCCAGGTTTGGGTGAGTCAGGTAGAAGACACAATGAAGGTGCTGGTAGTGGAGCTCAAGGCGCTGTGAAACCTGGAGAAGGGGGTCCTCTTCATGGACCAGGAATGGGAAGCAAGAGAGGAATCGGCGAAGGGAAATTGGGAAAAGATGGTGGCAAATCAGAGACAATTCCAGGTTCCGTGCCAAAGAGTTCTTCTAGAGGACGTGGAGGTAAAATGACAGGAGGACGTCAGAACACAGGTGATGGTTCAGAAAGAGGCCCCGGTTCGACACATCCACTTTCAGGGGGTGGATCACTGGGTACGACTCAATCACCTGGTACTGCCGGAAGTGGTCAAACCCTCGCCTCCGGAGGAGCGCCTACTTCCGGTCAAACTTCCAGCAGAGGAGGAGGCTACGTAAAAGATGGCACCTTCAGAGAATTCCCCCAGACTACAATGCGAGGCTCCAGACCAACATCCAGAGGCAGTAGTGCACAAAACTTCTTCCATCCCGATTACTCAGGGGAGTTTTTCCCGCCGACTGGTGGCCAGACACAGCCTCTATACGGCGGAGCCCAGGGGGGGATGCCAATGTACGATGAGATGGGTCGACCGATTTCGCCAGGCAGCCAAGCACCCTACTACGAAGGAGCAGGTCGTCAAATTTCGAATTACGGATCAGCGTATCCTTATTATGGCGGAGGAAGTGGTTTTGTTCAACCTAATTATTATGACACCACTGGCCAAGCAATAACACCTGGTGGAGCAGCTCCTTACTACGACAGTACTGGGCGTTTAATTCATGCCAGTGGTGCAGCTCCATTCTACGATGATTCAGGTCGTCTTGTTAGTCCAGGCGGAATGTACCATCAAGACTATCTGGACTATGGTGGCATGCCGTACGGTGGAGCTTATGATCAAGGACAAGGATATGAGATGGCATCGGCCCGACCCTCCGCTTATGGCCAGCAAGACCCGTACTATCTTGGTGGCGGACAAGGTTTCCCTTCTCGGTATTCTTCAGGGCAGGGAATGTCACCTCTTCTCCCTGCAGATACAGCCTATCCTGCACAGTATCCAGGACAGGGTATGTCTTCTTTTGCTCCTGGGGATACTATCTATCAAGACCACGGTCCTGGGTTGAGTCAAATGGGACAAATACCTTACTCTGGTGGTATTTCCAGACAGAGCATGGGTGGTATGTCTGCTGCAGGGGAAGGCTTAGATCAGCCATCGCTGCCATATCATTATTCTATGGGGAGAACAATTTTTCCAAGGCCAGAATCTGGTTTTGGACAGCCATACCAATCTGGAGGTGGTGGTGGAATGTCCCCTTATGGAGGTATGGGCGGTTCTGGATATGGCACTGGAGGTGGTTCTTCATTTGGCCAGGGAATGGCACCTGCTGGTGGAGCTGGCATGTCTTCCTATGGTGGCATGGGTGGTTCAGGATATGGTGCTGGAGGCGGCTCTGCTTTTGGTCAGAGAATGGCACCTGCTGGTGGAGGTGGCATGTCTTCCTATGGTGGCATGGGCACATCTGGATATGGATACCGTTCTGGAGGTGGCTCTGTCTTTGGTCAGGGAATGGCACCTGCTGGTGGAGGTGGCATGTCTTCCTATGGTGGCATGGGTGGTTCTGGATATGGTGCTGGAGGCGGCTCTGCTTTTGGTCAGGGAATGGCACCTGCGGGTGGAGGTGGAAGGTCTTCCTATGGTGGCATGGGTGGTACAGGATATGATACTGGAGGCAGCTCTGCCCTTGGTCAGGGAATGGCACCTGCTGGTGGCATGTCTTCCTATTGTGGCATGGGCACATCTGGATATGGATACCGTTCTGGAGGCAGCTCTGCCTTTGGTCAGGGAATGGCACCTGCTGGTGGAGGTGGCATGTCTTCCTATGGTGGCATGGGCACATCTGGTTATGGATACCGTTCTGGAGGTGGATCTGCCTTTGGTCAGGGTATGGCCCCTGCTGGTGGACCTCATGGCTTTGGAACTACTGGCTCCAGCTATCATTTCCCAGGTTCTCCTATCACTGGACGAGAAGTGGTTCCCTACCAGGGCCATGGCACAAGTCCGTTGGTTCCAGGTGCTCCTGGATCACCATCACATCCAATACATGGTGCCGCTGCAGGACGTGAATACCCTGGTGCATCTGGCATGCAATTTCAGCCCACCGCTGCAGGAATTGGCGGCTTTCAAGGAAGACCTGGGAGTGGGCAAGCCATGATGCACCAACATGGAACTGGAATGACGCATGGTGTAGGCGGTCCTGGCTCACAGAGCTATGGCCCAGGGTATGGACCATCAGGTGTGTCTGGAGGCTCAGGAGGGGGAATGACAGGTCCTCGCCAACCAGGCCAAGGCAGAGTACCCACTGGAGAGGTCACAGGAAGGTCCCGCACGTTCAGCGCTTGTCCTATTTGGGTGGAGGGAGAAAATCCTCCCAAAGGACTACATTTCAGCATCACCAATGTCCCTGTCCCAGGCCGGACTCAAAACAACGCCATCGCATCACACAACAAAATTAAGAAGGGGAAACCGCCGCCGAAACAAGCCGCTCTGTATGTCACACCTCTAGGAAAGAGAACAAAAAAGAACAGGAAATTTTCCACCATCCTGCGATCGTAACAAAATTGAGAAATCCTTTCCCCGCCGCGCAATATTCAACTGTATCCATTGCCTGCCGAGCTGCCGAATCTGCCCAATTGTAACATTGCATCAAGTAATAAATATATTTCAAAAAACCAACATGAACTGTACTCTTCTTTTCCTTTGTTGACAGCTCGATGGAGCCACACCCACGAAAATGTCCCTCCTGCTACGGACATTAGATGCCTAAAAACGGGAAAAATGACGCAAAATAACAAAATCATTCGCTCAAAATAGCAAGAGAGAGAAGTCTCATACCTCGTGTAGGCTCATTCACTTGAGCGAGAAGATGATTCCTCGCCAGGGTTACAATTCAAACCAGCGGCGGTGAACAACAATGAGCTTTAACAGGGTGCTCCGCCTAGGAAGAAGAGGTTATCCTCCCGCCCAAATCGGCAAATCGGAGTAAAGAAAAAGTTAAAGTACATATCAATTTATGTTCGTTGTTCTTTTAGAAGAGTTCCGAATTGAGTTGGGAAATGAATTTAAGCAAGAAAGAAGGCCAGGCCAGGAGGGATGAGGCCAGAGGTGGCATACATATTCCACGTCACGCAGATCTTCGGGGCCTTGCCCTTCACCGTATAGGATGGGAACGTGCACTTCTCCTGGTAACCAATATTTTTTTCATTGACTTGCTAGACAGCCTAGAGTCAACACTATACAGCATTTGTCCAACAAAAAATAAAATATTTTTTTTAAAAAAATGCAAATTTCAGGTATTCCTGTCAGACTTTCTACTTCTTCTTGGTATTCCTGTTCTGCTTAAGCTCCCTATGCTTCGTCTCCCGCGCCTTCGTCCTGGCCCTGGCGGAGGATGGGCTAATAGCAGCACTAGGGTTCGCGCCTTGGATGGCAGCCTACGCTTCAACAACCCTAGTGCAGGTGCTAAGCTATTACAAATAGGTCAAAGAGTTTTTTTCAAAAGCGTTCTTGAGGTCCTGCTAATCCTCCGCCGCGAGTCTCTCCTCTGCTACATCCAGCACGGAGTCAAGATATGGAACCTCAAAAAGGACGACAAGAGATACCACGTCGATGGTGTAAGTAAACAGCCCTTTTACCCCAAAACCTACCACTAATTTATTTCTTCCCTTTTGAAGGTGGTCTGGCCCCTGCATGCCCTTTAGGTGCTGCAGTCCTTCCTTTTCCCTGCAATCACCATCGGTATCATGAACTTTAGGCAGCCCTCGCTAACAGTCCTCACCTCCAGCATTTTTTGCCCCGATGATCACGATGGAAGCCAGGTGCTCTTCCACCGAAATAATTTCTTAGCAGCAACATGTTCACCTGGAGCAAAAGAGCGGCAACATTGAAGTAGAGACTAGAGGGCGGCGAATAAACAAGGAACAAACTATGTTCAATGATTTGCGGCAGGGGCTCGTAAAGGGAGCATGTGATTAAATAAAAAATGGGGTTAAATTGCAAGAATTCCTTTACAAAGGAAAGGAGCCAGAGTCTAATATAGTATTAATGCTTCAGTGCCCGAGGGGCGTGGTGGCCGGCTCCGTCGTCCTCCAGACCATGTCCCTTTTGCACGGATACCTTGCCATCCTATTCATGGACTTCCTCCCCATGTGCGTGGCCTTGCAAATAACTACCATGTTTAAGGTAAGAGGAAAGAAATACTATTTTAAAGACTTTTTGGGAATGTTTTTTCCCTTCCGAGCAGCTCTCTAACAAGCACCTGCTGGAGCACGTGAGTGACAGGTGCAGCTTCAACTGCGTAAGGACCACAAAGTCCATCCTACAGGTGGAGCCAATGGTGAGCTATGGAAAATTCCTCGATTGCCCATAGCCTATTTTTTTCTGAAAAAGTCTCAGTCGTCCCACCGATCCCCGGATGAGGTGGCCAGGTCCAAGATAATTGGCATAAGAAAAGTTATGACGGACAACCTAGGGATTCAGGTGAATAATACAATGACCTAATTATTCACAATCATTGTTAACATTAATTTCCATTCTCCAGCGCTGCCTGAACAAGTCGAGCCCAGCCTTCGGCCCCTTCATCATCCTGTGCATTGGTCAGATCTTCATCATGTGCATCGTTCTTTTTTTCAACATCTTCAAGGGTCCCGCCGCTGCCTCCTCGGGCGAAGGAGAAGAAGAAGGAAAAGGAGGCGGAGGCGGAGACCTCCTGCAGGTGGTTGTATACTTAGGTAACGGCCTTCAGTACCTAGTCCACGGCACCATCATCTTCAACTCGTTCGGCAACGTGTGCGAGGAGGCCAGAGCCACCCGAACCTCGGTACTGACTGCCGCCGGCGTCACGGACGACTTAGGAAGGAGGGAACCGGCGCTGGTGGCCGAGGTGCAGCTCTTCGCGGATTCCTTGGACAAGGTGACAGAGCAGGCCGGGCCCTACTTTAGCTGCACCCACGGCTTCGTTTTCACCTTCTACGGGATCCTCGCCACATACCTCGCCGTTCTCATACAGTCCGTCTAATTTAGCCGTCCGACACCAAAAATCACTGTTTTGTCATGTGTTTGGTGTATGATGCATTTTAATTTCCACGTGATAATCAAGTTAACAATATCATGTTTCATGTTTAATTTCCGGAAGAAAATGTGTCTAATGTACGTAGGTACCTTTGACGTGTGCGTGACTACGCATCATATGAGTGAGCTGTGCTGCAAGGAGCTACGGACGGAGTCTTAGAAATTTTTGAGTAAATGTGCTTCTTCATATCATACGTCGCAGGGCTTCCCCTCCGTGCACTTCCTGGCCTCTCCCCACCCCCATATTAATATTACCATTTCAGGTGGGTACTTGGTTTCCTTGAATGCCCTGTGCGCGAAGGCTGCCTTCATGTACTGCCTACGCCCTGAGTACTCCTTGTCCTCCTGGAGCTTCTTGAGCGTCTCAGGGTGGAACTCCTTGACGACCACGTCCAGGTGGTACAGCTTGGGCGCCAGAGAGCAGTCCGTCAGGCGCATCTCATTGTCGACCAGGTATTCGCCTGGAACAAATGGCAGGAGTTAGCAGATAAAAAGAGAAAGTCAAGCCAAAGGATTGTGAATATTTGTGTGTGTTTGGAAAAACACCAATAGGTGCCGGGGAAACCCCGCAAAGATTCAACAACATTATGGTTTTGTGTAATTCTATTTATGAGATTGGACTTTGTTTACTAATTGGAGTTGGAAGTTTGGACAAATACAAACCTTCCGCCTTCTTCTTGTTTGTCCAGAACTTGTGGAATGCCGCTGCCGCCCTCAGCAGGTTCTTCTCCACATAGTGGTCCCGCTCGTGGCACTTGACCACCTTGGCCATGGCAGGGAAGATGTCCTTGGCCGTGTTCTGAGTGTCAACTACCGCGGCCTAGTCCAGGCCATTCAGCAGTGGAGGATCCGGGTTCCGGGTAGGTGTTCTCGAGATACTTGCAGATGGTCGAGCTCTCAACCTGACAAAATAACTAAATATCCTGTCCAAGTAGTAATTCACACATTGAATAAAGAACTCACCACTCTCTTTCCTCCGTCGTCTAAACAAGGCATCTTCCCCTTGAACTCCTGCTTGAGCCAGTCTGGCTTGGCGGCGCTGTCGCCCTTTGGACAACGGTGCAGGTTGCAATCCAGGCCCTGGAAAAGGAGGGGGAACATTGTACAGTGATGTTTTGTGAGCTGATCGAGGCTTGAAAGTTTCAAGCTTCAAGATGAAACTCACCTTGAGGTGCAGCGCCATCCTGACACAGTGCACGAAGGGGCAGTCGCCCACGGACTTACCTTCGGAGGCGGACTTCAAGAAGAGGTCCATGCTGAGAAATAAAGCTGTCAGTGTACGTATGTTTCGTTCTCTTCAAGGGGCGGCGGCTGTCTGGCAAAACAAACCCAGCCGCCGGAGATCTCTTATATACCGCGTAGACATTTTTACTACATATGGGCCATTTTTTGCGCAAAAACAACGCAAAAGCCAGTGCAAAAGCCTAATTTCTGCCTAGTATAAGATTTTGTGCAATTTCCACACAATTTTGCTACGTGCGCACTCTCTGCGTCGAATTTGTGCTCATTTTAAGCTTGCAAAAAAGGCCAATTTTCACAATTGCATAAAATTTTACTACATAAATTGCTTAAAATGCTCGCAAATTGGACGCAATCCCACGCAACGTAGCAATTTTGCGCAAGGGGGGTCCAAAAATTTTGCGCACTCTATGTGGCTGGGAATGCACTGCTGTCTGTACGCATTGTACGTTGGCAGAAGGGGAGCATGGGCTGTTGTCTCCAGGTAGAGCGCAATCAAGCGTACATACAATCCAACTATCGCACCACACCAAGTTTTTCCCCAATACCGTCAGTTTTAAAGAGAAACATGATTTGCTGTCATTTGTAATGAATGAAACTGGAAGTGAGATAAAATTAGCCTTGCCCCATACACAACTCTACTCCGGGAGTACTTATTTCGCACTTGAAAAAGTGTGACCTAAATTTTTCGCTCTCCAAACGAGTCTTGCAAAAGATTTTCCTTCTTACTTTGCCCCCCCGGTCTCCCACGACGTTGGAGGAGCACAGGAGGAAGTCTCTGAACGATACCACCATGTTAAATGCAAGGAATGCGAAGCTGGCGAAAAGACATTTCGAGTCGAAGGTTACAACGGCAGGGGGCTGAGAGAATGAAAGAGGCCCTCGAATCCTCCGTCCCCTTCCTCCATCCTCTCCCTCGTACGTATGCGAAAGGGGCGCGGAAAAGGAAAATGAATAATTGACAATCCTGCAAATTGGCCTCCTTTCTTTGACCCCCTTCCGTCCTCAGGGCATCTACCTGCCGAAGGGACGGACGGACCTGGAAACGACTCCAAATCATGCGACTTTCCCTATGCTTACAGACATACCGACGTACATCAAGATTTATGAGGGGAAGAAGGCTATACCCGGTACAAGGGAGGACATGCGTACATTTGGTGTTGGCCTTGAGTTTTTACCTGCGGCGTAGCTGAGCAGGTCTAGGACTGCTTTGTGACGTTGTTGTTGTTGTTGTTGATGATGATGATGTTGTTATTTTTATTTTTATTTTTATTATTTAACAAACTTTGTATTATTATCAAGACGACCTCCTACAAAACTCTTTAAAGAAACAAAGTTGTAGATCCTAGTGAGAAAAGATCCTGTGCCATATTTGAGCCCCTTGTGACCAACAGTTTTGCCAAAAATGGCCAAAAACGATTCATTGGTTTTTTGCGATTTTACATTTTTGGGCTTTTTGACCTTCAAAATGACCTCCAAATTCAATTGTGACCTGATCCGCCCAACATAATTTGGGGGTGCCCGATCTTTTCAATTTTTAATTTTTTTGTCAGGCTACAC
>JAAUYB010116947.1_pt1 | contig 10358 bp, 6 predicted proteins | sample 7278071 | NCBI WGS metagenome assembly JAAUYB01 (sample SAMN14350121, study PRJNA611818) | marine sediment metagenome | isolation source: surface marine sediment (1.8m) | place: French Polynesia: Moorea | collected 2018-08 | reverse complement strand
GCACCCACCACGATGGTGGCAAGATGATCGTCCAACTCCCCCGGGGCAATGTCGTCAGAACCCTCGAAGTACCTGGGCATCCCGTCGCGATAAGCCGGGGCGGACGTTACCTGGTCACCAGTCTGGGCGTAACGCTCGAGATCTGGGATGTTGAGAGAGGCTCCCGGATCGCCTCTTACGGTGCCTACAGCGACATTCACACGGTAGCGATCAGTCCGGACGGCTCGCGTCTCGTTATCGGCGACGATGTCGGCCGTCTGGAGATGCTGCACCTCCACGGATTGACATTGACAGCCTGAGTAACGCAGGCTGGTTGGAACGTCCCGGCACTACCCCCGGCATTGGCGATTGGATAACATCCATGGATATTCTGTAGGTCAAACGCCGGATCTGATCATAATCAAGGCAAACCTGGAATTTTAAATATGACGGAAAAAAACTGGTGGTTGATATCTTTCACTGTAGCATTCATCTTTGCCGCCCTAGTGGCCTATCGGTGGTATTTAGAGGATAGCTCATACCAGCCGAATGAATGCCAGCTGGCCGATGAACTCAGAGCTCAAGAGGTTTTGCTGAAATATATGGAAGAAGCAGGCTATCCTCCGGATGCCTATCTCGAGCCGGTACCTACCGGCGTTTTTATCCAGTCCCTTGAATTTGAGGATGCCAATGACGTCAATTTATCCGGATACATCTGGCAGCGATACGATCGGATGAATTACACAGAACCGCCGGGGATTGTGTTCCCGGAGAGGGTCGACTCAGCTAATAGTATTCTCCCTGATCCCCAAAAGGAGACCTTTCGGGAAACTGTGAAAAACAAAGAAGTCGTGGGCTGGTATTTCGAAGTCACTCTGCGACAGACTTTTGATTACCGAAAATTCCCGCTGGATCATAAAACCGTCTGGATACGGATGTGGCCTTCAGATTTCCGGCATCGCCTACCGCTCATGCCGGACTTTGGCGCCTACCGCTCCACCGGCCTTGATGATACATTTGGAATCGATGAGGATATTGTTCTGGGAAACTGGCAGATTGAAGAAACCTTCTTTGATTATCACCTGCCGGATTATGATACCAACTTCGGTCTCACGGGCAGTGAACCGAACCCGAAGCTTTTTCCGGAACTCTACTTCAATATCGTCTTGAAGCGAAATTTCATGAATGAATTTATCATTTACCTGATACCGTTGCTGACCGTTGCCGTGCTGTTGTTTCTGATTTTGCTGGCGGCCACAAACGAAAAGGAAAAGGCCGAAAAATTTGATTTCAGCATCCTCGGTGTCATCGGCGTCAACTCAGCGTTGTTTTTTGTCGTCATTATTGCCCATATTCAATTGCGGCGGGAATTCCTGGGTTCCGGGTTGGTTTACCTGGAGTATTTCTATCTGGCAATGTACATTGTGATACTGGCCGTAACGCTGGATGCTTATTTGGTTTCGGTCGGCTGCCAGGCAAGGCTGCTGCGTTATCGAGATCATCTGATCCCCAAATTGATTTACTGGCCTATCTTATTCGGCTCAGGTGCCATCATAACCTGGCTGGCGCTCTGGCTTCTGGACACTGAAATGCGGTCATTATGCTCTTAACCAACCCGGAGACGCTCCTTGGACAAATCGATCAAATTCTCATCGAGAAAAAATGGGCGCATTTTTATCTTTTCAACCACCAGTATCCCTGAACATCAAGATTGGTAAGCCCCACTTCTATTGCTCGTGTTACAACCTTTTTGTATTCGTCGTTGGTTATGCGCCTTGAGATCTCCGGATAATCATAGGCTTTGTAGAGCGGGCTATACTGGGCCATGATATTGACATAGGTATCTTTAGGCAAAACTTGTGCGATCCACGCCATCATTTTTTCTGAACCACCGGTGTTATTGGGCATAACCAAATGCCGGATCATCAGTCCTCTTTGCATAATGCCGTCTTTCGCAGGCTTGGCCACACCAACTTGACGGTGCATCTCAAGGATCGCGTTGCGTGTTATTTCAGGATAACTCTCAGCTCCCGATGAATATTTGGCGGACATGTCACTATCCCAGTATTTGAAATCCGGCAGGTAAATATCAACGATGCCATCGAGAAGCTTGAGTATCTCAAGCCGCTCCCAGCCGCTGGTGTTGTAAACAATAGGCAGCCGAAGCCCTTTTTCAGCCGCGATATCGAGCGCTTTGAGGATAAGGGCCGCATAATGCGTGGGGGTGACGAAATTTATATTGTGACAACCGATTTCCTGCAACTTAAGCATCATCTGGGCTAATTTGTTACTGTTGCTCTCCATGCCCCTCCCCAGCTGGCTGATTTGCCAGTTCTGGCAGAACACGCATCGTAGATTGCAATGGGTTAAAAAGATGGTTCCGGACCCGCCATTCCCAACGAGGGGGGTCTCTTCGCCGAAATGGGGATGAGCCGCGGAAACAACCAGTGTCGCCCCAGGCGCACCACAGAATCCGCGCACCCCTTCCAAACGATTAACACCACATTCTCTCGGGCAAAGACGACAATCTTCCATAATTTGCCAAAGCGTTTCGGCCCGTTTTTTCAATTCACCCGTTCGGTAAAGGTTCAAGTAGGCGGGTTCAAAATCAGCCTGTGGGGCGGTGGATTCTTCGGCAATGGCGGCCCTTTTTCCCGCAACGGCCGGTTGCCTTAACGAATCAATCAGGATTGACGATAGACTTAATTGCCAGCATAGCTGGCCTAACTTTTGGCAAAGTTTTCTGCGGGTAAGGTTTTTAAGTATGAGTTCTTCCACGTTGTTGTCCTTTCCGTCAAAATGACCCTTCAAACAGTTGCACGGGCATGGGCGGTTAAGATCGTGAAACTGCACAATTTAAGCAATACAACCACAACACAGCTGCCAAGCAGCCCCAGAACCGGCAAAAGAACCACACCGCCCACAACGCCGCCAAGCCAGCCGCCAAGGAGGTCGGAGCTGTACAGAACCCCGGCGGTTTGGCTAAAACTTGCGGCATCCTTCAGATAGATCGCGTTGGCCAGCGGAAATTGGGCCCCAATTAAAAATCCGCTGATAAACGCGATGAATAAAAATAAAATTTTCAGGAAAAGGAATAAGCCCGGGCGCCCCAAATAGGGATGCAGCCCCAAAAATATCAAAGGCAGCGCCAAAGAAAAACAGATGATGGTTAAATCCGCATATATAAAATATTTGTGACAATTTGTTATCCGTGTCAGAAACGATGTACTCATCATCGCCCCCGCCGCGGTACCGGCCATAAAAGAAGTCACCAGAAGCCCGATCCAGGCAAACACATAACCGTAAATTGACTGAAATGTAAAGATGAGGGCCAGGTCGAAAATCATTCCGGCAAAACCGGTTGTGGCGATGCACAGAGGAATGCCGGCGCCAAACAATTTTACAGCGTGATGTCGTCCTAATAAAAATAGAACAACGAAAACGGCAAACAATATAAAGAACATCTGCAGGTTTACCTTTTCAAACCATCGGAAAAGGCCGCGAAGATAAGGCGCAAAGAGCGCATTCCAATGGGAGACGCTGTAAAACATTCCCAGGGGCTTGAAGTCTTGATTGAATTTCGGCGTGCTGCCTTCAAGAAATCCTAAGAACCAGCTCTGCCAGCCGGGATGCAGCTTCTTCTTGATATGGCGAGGAACAAGAACATTGAGCTCAAGGCCGCGTTGCTTCAATCGATTTGCCAGCCGTGTTGTGTCAATCAGGGAAATTTCTTCAGAATTGGATGAAAGGAAAAGATTCGTACCATCTCCCGGAAATACACGGATATAAGGAAATACCCTTTGGAGGGTATTGTAAATACAGCCGTTGAGATTCTTCAATTCGTCGTTTAAGTAAGATAAGGAGCCCGGCAAACCAATTACCAGGATGCCCTCGTCATTCAATTTCTTTTTTGCCAGTGTAAAAAATTCGTGGGTAAAGAACCGGTTCGTTTGTAAATCGGTCGGGTTTTGCAAGCCGACCAGAATCACGTCGTATTTATGCTTGGTCGTTTTCAGAAAAAGGCGGCCATCGATATGCTGAACCTTGACTTTCCTGTGGCTTAATTCATTTTCCGTCAGCGGGGTAGGAAATCTCCTTACCAGATCAAGGAACAGTGGATCTAATTCCGCATAGTCAACCAGCTCTATCGACGGGTGTTTTAAAATCTCATCGATTACGCCACCGGCCCCGCCGCTTAAGATGAGCAGTTTCTGCGGCTTAGGATGAGCAAGCAGGGGAAGGTGGACGAATTTTTCAACAAATTCGATGTCAGGAATCGGTGTGATCAGATTGGGGACGCCGTCTGAGAAGAAAAGGTATTGCTCCCCACTCTTGATGACGGCGGTATTACCATAGATGGAGTTTTGATAGTGGACGAGGTTGTGGCCCGGCCACTGAGCGTTTATAGAGAGATGATGAAGTTTATCCGTTCCGCCAGCAAAAAGCAAATAACTGGAAAAGAGCAAAAGCAAACCGGAGATGACGCTGATGGTCTTGGGCAGGATGCCAAGTCTCCAATAATGGGCAAGTATAACCAGCACCGCAAGGAAATTCAGCACAGCAAGACCCACCGCCATCTGAAATGCATTGAGATATTGGATCATGAAGTATGTCCAAACAATCCCGCCTAAAATCGTGCCGATCGTCTCATAGACATATACCTTGCCGATCGAAGAGGCCTCATTGCCAAAAAAGGTGGCGTAAAGTTTGCAGTTAAGCGTAAATAGGGCGCCATGCGATACGCTTGCCGGTAAAAGGATAAGAAAAGATGAACACAGTATGGGCAAAAAGCTGATACTCTCACCGATGGAGACACCGATAATAATCTTTAAAACGCGGGCCAAATAAACGGCGGCGGGCACGGATAAAGAGAATAGGATCGTAATGCCCGCAAATGTCTCGACCTTGTGCCTGGTGCTTTCGGCCATTTTACCACCCAAGAAGCATCCCGCGGCCTCGAGGATGAGCCAGTTGGCAAGCACAATGCCGATAGAGAGTTCGTTGCCTGAAAAAACAACGAACAGTTCCCTTAAAAGCAGCATCTGGGCAACCAGACCGCTAAAACCCATAGTCACTATCGCGAACCCGAGACGATTTTTCATTTAACGGTCAACCCACGCGCCTAACACCGCATGGTAGAACAACTACAATGACGGTCTGGTTACAACGAATTTGTTGTTGGTGTTGCCATCAAAGAATACAAATGGCCTCAGGGGCATAAAAACCTTAAGAGGGTATTACCCTGATCTACCTATAGGTAGCCCTGAGTCATGGCTTTTTCGAAAATTGTCAAAGGTCAAACGTGAGTGATCTGGTTGATAACTGAATTCGGCTGTCACTGCGGTTCAGAAGGGGAGAGAACTCAAATAGAATTCCTGGAGTACAAAAGTCTAATATTAAAAGGAAAAGGTTTTGTGCACAGTGATTTTCCATGCATGACTGTTTTAACGTAGCCAATAATCTAAAAATCTAAGACCGGAATTAAAATTGTCAATAAACTTAAATAGTTAGTAGGCACTTAATAAAATGTGACCAATATTCAAAGTTCGGATGACATCACGGCAAGTGCTGGTCAGACTTTGAGCTTTTTGATATCGGGATGCGTTCTGAAGAACCGACCCAAGGCCCCTTCATTGCCGATCAAAATCAGCTCGTCGTTTTGATTCAACCGATAATCGGGCTCCGGGTTGATGCAGGTCGCCTCCCGGTCGCAGATGGCCACCACGTTGCAGCCGGTCCGCGAGCGAATCCGGCTTTCGGCCAAAGATTTATCCACATAGGATTGGGGCGCAACGACCCGAAAGATGTTGAGTCCCTCGGCCAGCATCAATAGTTCATCCGGCCTGAGCAGGTTGAGGATCGCATTGGCGGCCATGCTGGCATAGGACATCACCAAGTCGGCGCCGGCGGTGTGCAGCTTGGATATGTTCCGTTCGAGGTTGGCACGGCAGATAATCTGCACTTCGGGGGCCAGTTTGCGGCAGTAAATGGTTAAATAAATGTTGGTGGGATCGTCATGTGTGGTGATGATAATCGAAGGGGTCGTTTTAATCCCGGCTTTTAGCAGAATGTTGATGTCGGCCGCACTGCCGTGAATATAGCGATCATCGTCAATGCGCTTCTGTTTTTTCTTTTCAATAATGCGATAATCAAGATCGCGCTTCCGTAAGGCTTCGGCGGCCGCCTTGCCAACCCGCCCGCCGCCCAGGATCAGCACCGGGGCTTGGGATGTTATATCCCTGCCCAGCTTTTCGTCAAAAACACGGAATTGGTCTTCAGATCCGGCCAACAATAGCACCGTCGTTGGATTTATCAGGGTTTGCGCGTCAGGCATGCTGAAGTGACCCCGCTCCCAGATGCCCACCACGTTGATGCCAAGTGTCTCGCGCAGTTTGCTTTGTTGAAGGGTTTTACCGACAAGCGGCGTCCGCATGGCCGGCACTTCGGCGATCAGGAGTGATTCGATCCGTCCGATAACGTTTGCGCTGGTGGTTGTGCCCAGAACCCGGCGGGCCAGCGACTCGCCGAGCATTTTCATAAATTGAACGACGTAGGTGCTTCCGGCCAGTTCAAGGATGTCGACCGAGTCATCAAGATCGGCATTGGCGACAATCGGAACATCCTGCGAGATCTCACGGATGGTAAAGGCGATGTTGGTATTGATCATGTCATCGATTTTGGCGACCACCAGTGCGGCATTTTCAATTTCCAATCGCCGGTAGGTCTCCGGATCACCGAAATTCCCGAAGGCCGCCTTGAAATCTAAATCATGCAATTCAAGGGCCTGCTGCATGTCTTCCACCAGGACGACATATTCATTTTGGTATTGACGGAATTTTTCGGCCAGATTGATGGTAACCGCGTCGTCGCCGGTGATGATGACGTGGTCCCGGGTACCCTTGGGCAGATTCCGGGGCGCCCGGGCTTTGGCCTGCGCGTCCAGCCATGGCAAATAGAAAAACTGGATGAACGTGAAGGGAAGCATCGTCAGGAGAAACACGATACCCGACATCAAAACAATGATCGAGAAAAACTTGCCAGCATCGGTAGAGAACGTAATATCCCCAAAGCCAAGGGTCGACATTACCGTCAGGGTCCAATAGAACCCAGTCATCCAACTGAACTCCCTGTCTTCAAATATCATCAGATAATGAAACAGGATACTGTAAACGATTACCATCGCGATCAGTGTGCCGAAAAACTTGACGAGGATCCAAATGTTGCGCTCTTGTTTCTTGGTGATCAGGTATATGAGTTCGCTGAGGATTAGCTTCATTGCCATGCTGTATCGGTAAGTGTTTGGAATGCGGACGGGATGGCATTGCGCCCGAGCGCCCTCGGTTGATTTAAAACGCGCATGATCCCGTTCGCCAACTGTATAGATAACCCGAGACGGGTGTGTCAATCAACTCAGGATTGGGCAGCACGCTGTCGAGACCATCCTGCTGTCCGAGCAGACCGATTTGGTATTGCCGGATGAGATGTATGCAGGCGACACCCTAATTTGCCGGATCGAAAGTTGAACCGGAGCATCGACAAACTCGAGGGGAAAGGCGATTGATCCTCAGCGCGATCTCGTGGGGGACGCGCTCGGAAGCGGCCCTGCCGTGGCAGGCTTTGCAGCCGCGGTCATCATCGACGGGGCCCCCGGTGATTGGGCGACAAACGCGATGTGCTAAGGTAGAGGACCGCAATTTCAACCCGTCAACTCAACAATGATGGCCATTGATCTCTCGAGGGCCCCTGGCATCAATTTTCCTGTTTTCCATTCAATTCATGGAACAACGATTTAAATTGCATGGCAAGCTTATGCTTGGGCGCATAATTGACCAGAGGGGTCGCATTCTGATGTGACTCGCGGATGATCACCGAATGCGACAGACGGGTTTGCAGAATGGGGAGCCCCTCCTCGGTAAGCTCTGAAACCAGGGCTCTGGGCAAGTTGGCGCGCTCCTGAAAGTGATTGACGATGATACCCTCGACCGCCACGTCGCGATTGTGGTCCTGTTGGACTTCACGAACCCTATCGAAAAGCCGATACAGGGCACGTCGCGAAAAATCGTCACAATCAAAGGGAATCAGACAGCGGTCAGCGGCAATGAGGGCCGAAAGGGTATAGAAATTGAAGGCGGGCGGCGTGTCGATATAGACGGCATCGTATCCATCCAGTTGGTCCAGGGCATCCTTCAGTTTTCCGATTTTATATCGCGATTCCAGACGCGACATTATTTCACCGAGCGCTTCATCAGCGGGCAAGAGTGCCAGCCGGTCAATCGGCGTGGCATGCACATAGGCATCAGTTCCCTTGGGATACCAGACAAAACTAAGGGTTTCCTGGTAAAAGTCCGCCAAGGTCAGTTCAAGTGAATCCGCTTGATCGCCGAGCATATACCGCGTTGAGTTGGCCTGCGGATCCAAATCGACCAAGAGGGTCCGCTGTCCGGCGGCAGCACTGAGCGCCGCCAAATTACATGCAATGGTCGTTTTGCCAACACCGCCTTTCTGGTTGAAAATCACCCTGCGCATAGAACCTTCCCTAGATATTTGGTTGCAATTAGTGTCAAGCCAATGGAACATACGGATTGGAATCTCTCATTAGCCCAAACCCGTACAAGATACAACGCCTTCATTTCACCTAACCACGTTGCCGACGCGAAAACCGCATCGGTCCTTCGGAGGGCTTTTCATGGCATTGCCAAGCTTGGGAATTGGCCAAGGGCGCGCCGCGTTTATCGGCCAAAGGAGCGAATAACCTCTTGAAAACCTATCCATTTTACGTGGTCACCCCGCCCGGTGGTTCTTGCCTGATATTGCTCAACCAACGCCCCCGTATTGACAGTATCCTCTGACCAAACCATCGGTAATTGGGCCGTCGCTAGTGGCCAACGGATTCATTGTCCACGGGAACCCCAGGATGAACCCGTCCTCAAATCCGGTCAATAAGAGGGCCCCTTCGATTTTGATCGCGATTCTTCATCCCTCGATAATTTACGCTTCTCACGGTGTTTTTTGGGCCATATCTTGATTTTTCCATTCATTCATAATACCAGTCTAAACACACTCTCGAATACCCGTTCATGTAGATAATTCCAGGTACCCGTTGATTCCGACACTTTCGCGCACCTTCCATCCAAGCCAGCACTGAATAAAACCCGAGCCATTGAATCGGCAAGCACGCTTGGTCGCTCCCAAAGAAACGCAAGGTCGATGGTAATTCAGGCACAAGCGCTCCGCGCCTTTGTCGGCTAGGCGTTAATAGGCGCCCAGTCGACCAGTGCAACCATCACACATGGGAGCAAAGGCCAATAACCGGCTAGTGGGCATGATTTCCTTCTTTCCCGAAGCCGCGTAGATACCGAAGCGACGCCCTGCCCTAATGACCGGGAGAGCACCGTTACGCCCAAAATAGATATGATCAACATGAAACGGACACCCTATATCAGGCGTACGAAATTTCTTCTGCCTAGCCTCCGGACTTTTCAAAAATATGTTTCGGGGGCGTTAGGCTCATGATCTTACAAATCCATCGGTAAAACATACCTAAAATGAACGGAGGATTGATATGAAAAGCAAATCGCTATGCATCCTGTTCAGTTTGGTACTTATCTGTGGCGTTATCATGGCAACCGATTCTTTCGCTGGAGACGCCAAGCCGATTTACCCCGCGGGAATCAAACCCATCGCGCCTTACTCCCCAGCAATTATGTATGGCGACCTGTTGTTTATTTCCGGCCAAATAGCGTATGTCAAAGGCGCGATTCCCGAGCATGCCAGGGATGGTAAGGACGACATTCAAGATCAAACGAAAATCGTCATGGAAAACCTCCAGAAAGTTCTTGCGGAGGTCGGAATGTCTTTCAAGAATGTTCTCAAGGCGACGGTGTTCATCACCGACCTCAGCCTCTACGGGGATTTCAACAAAGTCTACGGCCCATACTGGACCGCCAACGGACTGACCCCACCAGCACGCGCGACGGTAGAAGTGGGGGCCCTGCCGGGCAGCAAACCTGGCGCACCCGTGTTGGTGGAGATTTCGATGATCGCCGGTAAATAAACAGGCGGCAGCGAATGTAATTAAGCTGACATAACGAATACCGGAGCGTGCACGCTCCGGTATTCGTTTCGGGGAGGATATGGATAGGTTCTAGTATTCACTCGTCAATCTTTCGCCTTCGCAAATCTCTTCCACCTTTTCACTAACGAGATATCCCTTGTCCCATTCGCGCTTGGTCACTTTGCGGCATTTGGTCTGCTGGTCCTTGGGACCTGGAATGGCCTCGATCGCGTAATCGTCGTTCCGATCGTAATAGACCAGTCGTCTATTGGTCAAAGCGGCCTCGCGTACCATTTGACGGCGCTGGTCAACGGCATTGCCGACG
>JAAUYB010105862.1_pt1 | contig 10358 bp, 9 predicted proteins | sample 7278071 | NCBI WGS metagenome assembly JAAUYB01 (sample SAMN14350121, study PRJNA611818) | marine sediment metagenome | isolation source: surface marine sediment (1.8m) | place: French Polynesia: Moorea | collected 2018-08 | reverse complement strand
TCTTTCACTTTCGAAGAATCAGCATGTGAACAGACGCCATGAAGAGTTTCGAAAGCAGACTGACTATATTTCTATCGTATTCATTCATACAGAGAGCGCGCGCGCGGGCGAGCTTCCAGTGTCTCTACAGTTGTTGTTCATAGCTGCTCAAAACATACGCTGTACGTAGTAGAAACGGTTGTAAAATTAGGCACGGCAGCAAAAAAACTAGTACAAAATGGCCAATGTTGACCAATGCTAGAATGGATTTTTCAGCAAAAGTTCAAAATTATTTTTTTACTCTCTTTCCTTTTGAAAACTCCTACTTTTTCCCCCACTCAATTCTTTCGAATCAATCCATTAAAAAATTGGCAAGGAATGCAGTAGATAGCTGGGTGCCCATCCCATTATACCTCTCAGAGGTAACGTACAGAGCATATAACGCCCTGGGACGAGAATGTAACTTCAGCATTCGGCCTCGTGCGGGAATAGCGTCCGGCTGTCCTCTTATAATTGAGCAAATTCATGCCCCTTCCCCCCTCTCTCTTGAAGCCTCGAATTCATAGACATAACAAGCCCACCTTTAGTAAAATCGATGGAAGAATTACACTCGATCTAGACAGACCATTCATTCCGGCGACATTATTGCCTCCTTCGTACACATTCTGGTGATAAGATATCTAAGTCAAGGGGCTTCAGACCGTGCCTGCGCAGAAAAAGAAAGATATGATGGAATTCAGATAACCTTTTCTTGGGTCCCGCTTTTGAGCTGTACTAATTCAGTTTTTTGCGGGAAATGCATCAGATCATGGACAAGATCAGGCAGGATCTGAGGGCAGGGAAAAGGCTGGAGGAGTCGACGGTAGCGGGGCTGTCGAGTGAAGACATCAACAGGTTTGCCGAAAGTCGTACCCAAATTTCATAGCAATCGAGTATGAATCTTACGGACTTGAGGGTCCTCCAAGTAATCAAAACTAAGGAAGAAAACAACAATTTAATTTGAGTTTTAGAGAAAGACTAAAAACAAATACAACGAAACGAAAACGTTTATTTCCAACGATGTCCTGCCCCAAAGTACAGTAGAATCGAGATGTGCTCTCCTGAAAGTATAAAACACCAATAAATTAATATTATTCAGCGACAAACAAGCTCTCTCTGTCCTCTGAATTCCTCGTTTCCTTGTTTTAGGCCGACTAGTAATGTTTTCGATCCTGTATTATCTTCTTTTTTTCGCCCTCCCTCGCCAACAACAACGACCCCACCAACAACTCATCATCAGCCTGGATCACCCGAGCGGAACAGACCCCTGGGAAAGGAGGCTCTTTGGCAGCTTCAGGCCCCTTTGCAACGCAGCCGTAGACATCCTGGCGTTGATGTTGGGTGAGATGAATAAATAGTCTTTTCAGGGGAAACAAAAAAATTCAAAATAATTCACAGAGTGCCTCCCTTTGAAACGCAAAACGTACAGTATTCTTTGTACTGCATGTATTATTTTGAGTCGCAAAAAGACCTTGCTTGGTGCTCTTTTGCACATAATTTCGCTTAAAAGTCTCCAGGAACTGCAAACTCGCTCATTCCTTTTTTGCACATAACTGTTCCGCGTTGTATGCATTCACAGGCGGGTCTGACGAGGAAGACCAGGGCCGCGGCCTCTTCCTGAAAAGGCCAGCACGAGTCGGCAACTCGCGGCCTGACTTGCTCAAGTTGCTGGAGGTCCTTGTAGAGAGAGGCCTCGACCTGACCAGGGCAGTCTACAATGACGAGGTCGAGGGCGCTCGGGAGAACATGTCCGAGCACCTGTGGATCATGGTGTTCCTGCAGCTCGGCAGCGGCGGCGCGCAGGGGGCGACCCACCCCGTGTCGGTGTATCTCCGCCGGGCTCTCCCGCCAAGGCTGGTGGCACAGGCCGACTTCTTCACCGCTGTGGACAAGGGTGACGCGAGTTCCGTCAAGAGCCTACTGGAGGAGAAGGGAGAACTGATAGACAAGGACTTCAAGCTTTACTCAAGGAAAGGACAAGGAGATAAAGGAAAATTGCCCAATAGAGAAAAGAGTTTTTGGGAAACCTTATGCCTGTTGGGCTGAATACATCTTATATGCTTTTGTCAATTGTTTGATGATATGCTCTCTGTTCTCTTTCAGGAGATTGGAGCGTGGCAATGCAAACGCCTTCGTCCTCAAATCAGCTTTCGCCAGAGCGATGGAGCTGAAAAGCATGAGCCTGCTGGAGGTCCTCATGGGTTCCGACGTGGCCCTGGATTCAGTCCAGTCATGGCAAGGGTACACCTCAAACCACACGGTGGATGCCACATTGCAGGTGTGCAAGGAAAACCATCTAGTCGTGATCGAAGCGTGCAATACCGGTACATTTTTTTTGTTTCAGGCTTACTTTGACTTCTTTGGAAGGTAATTGAAATTGACAATTTATAATCTGTTCCTGTGACGAGGGCAGCCACCTTGGGCTGTTTTTGACTTTGCCAGCTCTAAATCTTAGGAAGTGGAGCAGGTCGAAAAATGTTACTAGTTTTTAATATAGAGAAACCACCCGTCTGGACGTGTCCCATCAAAAAACCATAGTGTCCCTCTTTCAATATAATATTAACAAGGTCACTTGAACACCAAGGCCCTTGTTTTATGTCAAAGTACAATAAAAAAAGCTTGCAGAAGCTCTCAAGCGCTGCTGAAGGAGATCTGGCTGCAGTTAGACACCGGCAGCACAAAAATTTGAAAGAATTGTTAGATTTTCGGCGATTTTCACTTGTTTCTAATGCAAATTTGGGACACGAATTCAGCTTTGATACCTCAAGTTCTTTGATGCCAACTACTACTATGTTTTTGAAACAAAAGAAAACATATATGTTATGCTACAGCTTAAAACATTTCGGGCTGAAAAAACAACAATTAATTTAAATATAATAACTTAGAGACAAGTATAAACTTTTATAATTTTTGCACCAGGCCCTGAAGTCCCTAAATCCTTTTGGCGTATTTTTTTGTTTTTTGACCTGCTCAGAAATTCGACGCACACCCTGTAGATTGACTTGTACCAGTCATACTGCATCCTTTAAAAATGGTCATGACAACAGCACAAGTAATTCTTTTTTTGCATAAAGCTATAGCCTAGTTCCAAATGCAAATTGCATTACAACTTTTTTTTGTTTGTTTGAAACTCATTGAACCCAAAGATAACACATGAAAAAATGACACTACTCTCAATTAATAGGAACACAGGTGATCCAGAGCTCATGACCTTAGTCTTCAACAAAGTGCCACCAAACGTTGAGCATTTCTATGACCTCTTGCAAGCCTCTGGCTCTGGCTCTGTGAGTGAGGTCAGACGTATCCTGGAAGCAGCTGGAAAAAGGCCGTATGGTCCACCACCAAATATCTTTGTTGACTCAGAAGCAGAAGTGCGCAATGCCATAAAACTGGCCGTGGAAGGAGGCCACATTGAGGTGCTCAAGGCGTTTGTCGACTTTGAGGTCTCTTTCGAAGACATACAGGATCTCAGACGCCAGGCCCAAAGGGATCACTTCTGGTACGAGGTCCTCCAGCAGAAGCTGGGAGCAGGAACGACTGATGTTGCCACTTTCCTCATGAACGAAGTGGCTGGGGTTGGTGCCCTGGTGCTCTTCATTGCCGCTGCGATGGGAGATGCTGATTTCCTGGACCAAATCAAGACATGCTGCAGGGAGGGCAGCAACCCTGCTCTGGACATCAAGACCTTGGATGGCATGTCAGCATACTCCATGGCACAGTCAGAGTGCGACGACAGCGTTCCCCTCAGACTGCTGAGGAACAGGTTCATTGAAAGCGAGAAGAGTTCCAGCAACGAGGGGAGTGAAAGGGTCAAGTTTAAAATCAACAACACTAGCCCAGATAATGAGAAGGGATACAAGGAAATGGAGGTGCAAGTTGACGGGAAAAGTCTATTTAGGACCAGGGTCTACGAGGACGACCATGTTGATCCCTGTGACCTGTATGATGGTCTGAGCTCCTTGGAGGTGAAAGAGCTAGGACTGGTCATGGAGGCCAAGACGGATTGGATCGACAGGAGGTACCCGGGTCCTCGGGGCAGGCACTATCCCCTGGTCTTCCATTTCATCATCGATCCTTCCAAGTTTGAGGCCTTCAAGTTGCTTGTGTCTCTGGGAGCCAACACCGAGCTAACAACAAGGTCAAACGGAACAGGGGACAACCTCCTCCACTATGTCATCAAAAAGGCACCAGAGGACCTCCTCCTCCGTCTTCTGGAGGAGGAGGGCGATCTCGTCAAGGCTCAGTCCTCGTTCATAGACTCTGACACGGGGTTAAACTGCATGGGCATCTTGATTGAGTGTGTGTGCAAGGAAGTTGAAGAGGATGGCTATTATGGTATGTACTGTTTGTAAAAAAAGTCAAATTCCATTTTGGATATGTCAAAAAACGCATCATGCCTTTCCTTTCGACAAGGACAAATTGCTCAAATTTAAAAAATACTTTCAAAAATATTTTACAAATTTTGTTTTTCATTTTAGTGGAGACAAAAAAACTTGTCCGCCCTTTGTCAATTGATTGTTTGAAACAATACTTGATACCTGATAAATTAATAATTAAATCAACAACCAGGTCCTGCATTATTTTTCAGGTCCCTTCCGAGATACGGAAAAGTTAAAACTGTGCGGTGAGAAACTCTTGGACGTCGTCGGCACGGACGTCGTCTTCAGGAAGATGCTGTTCAGGCAACCTCTCGACTGGTACAGTGGCAAGTTCGTAGACGACTCAAAGAAGGCGTGGGGGACCTGCCTCTGTCTCGGCCTTGGCATAGAGGACTTTGTCACCAAGGACAGGTCCGGGGATCCCGTTCCAGAGTGGGAGTTTACTCTGAAGTGGAAGATGATGGAGAGGGTGCTGTCCGACGTTGAGGAGTCCGGGAGAGAAGAGTCTCCTGCGAGGGGAGAAATCTCCACCCTGTTGGCCCGGCTCTTCCTGGAGCTACAGAGGCAAGACTCCAGGAAGTTCTTTTGGGACTACCTCAAGACCCGGCTACCCAAAAGCACCCTGTTCTCGCAGAACGAGGTGGGGCTGGACCTGCTCATGCTCCTGTGTGATTCCGAGTCGGCCCACCGAGTGTCCAAGGAGAGCGTCAGGGACGTGTCGGAATTCTGCAATGCCGACGCCGTCTCCAACGTGAAGGACAAGGAAGTCAAGGCCTACCTCCAGCACTTCCTGAACTATGCCAAGAGCGCCAACAAGAGCAGCAACACTGTCGTTTCTGAAGGGGTGATTGAGTTCAAGAGGGTGGAGGTGAAGGACTTGGGAGAAGAAGCGGAAGGCGAGTACAAGAGGCACTCTGGTCGCGAGGGTGGCCAGGAAAGGTACGTCACCAAGAAAAAGGTCCTGGTCAAGGACAGCGCCACTGCCTCCCCCCGGCCAAGCCGCATCATGGTGACTGGCAAGTTGCTGGGTGAACAGGTTGGTTTCTTCCGGGAGCAGGATGCCTCCTCAGAACGCGACGGTGAAGAGGCGGAGGTAGAAGGCTCCTTGTCCGGCCCGGGAAATGACGGCGTTGTCGCTGCAAGCTCGGATTCAGACAATGAAGAAGAGCAAGAACATCCAGATTCAAGACTTGATGAACTTCCAACGCAGTCCCAAGTCGAAAGGATGATCAAGGACTCCCAAACCATTCCGCAGGCGCAGCCCAGCTCCGGGATAGGAGATAACATCATTGCCATGGAGGAGGGTACCTCGGCCTCCAAGACGATTCTCAGGCGCTTGCACATGGAGCACTTTGACAAGAAGTCCCTGGAGGACTCCAGGTCAAAATCCTTTGCGACGAAGCAGCACAGGTACCGCTACGCCCAGAGCGCCACCGTTGCCTTGGACGCCACCAACCTTGACACACTGCCCATCACAGCCAACTACAGCATGTCCACCACCGCCATGCTCCTGGCAGCAAAAAGAGGAAGGTAAGAGGAAAACACGGCAAAGTACTCAAATGTACCGGTTTATTTTACAGTACGTGTACGTACTGTACAATAAAGTGGGGAATTTGGTGGAAAGTTAAACTCTGGGTTAAGCAGTCGGTTCAAGGGCTTTTTAAATTTACGGTCTATTTTGGTTCGATACCGTGATGATTTACCTCGGGCTAAAAACCTTTTCAACTGCTATTATTGCATCAAAGACAAAGAAAGCCATTGTCACCAGGTGGGACCTGGTGACCGTTCTTGCGGAGGCCGGGGCAGACGTCAGCAGAAAGGAAAACAAGGAGGTCCTCCCGATGGCTTTGAAGGAGTGTCAGAAGGAGGCATCCATGCTGATCATCTCCAGGTATGTCATGATGTCATGACGACATGATATGGGAAAAAGTGTTCCCCCAACACGCGCACGCGCACACACACACTGTTGTTGGCGAGGGCAAAAGGGATCAAAACTTGGTTCAGCAGGAAGCCTTCCGTGAAAAAGTTTGATTGCTTGATTTATTTGCGCCATTGATTCCCCGAAATCGCGAGTTTAAGAGCCAGCATTGCCACCACCACCACCCTGACTACTACTCAATACTGTTTTTATTGCCTGATGTATTTTTTAAAATTGTCACGCTCACGAAGTACCTGATGTGCTCAGTTCTGCAGTGGCTTAACTGACACTGGTCGGACTCGTCGTTCCCCAAGTTGGCGATGTCGCGGCTGCACATGACTAGTCTAATCTCCCTTTTTATTACTCGCTTTTTAATGTAATTACTGATTTCATGTACGCGAACTATCGTTCTTTCTACATTCACACAAGCACACACCATCCTCTTAGGATTGACGGCGTCAAGCTCCCTTCCAAGGGCGACCTGGCCAAGATCCCCGACGGCGACTTCCGGCGGTCGGTGGAGGCGGCGGTCGCGGAGAGGCGACGGAGGATCAAGAGCGAGTCGCAGAAGAGGGCGGCGGCGGCAAAAAAGTGACATGCGAGGATTCCAGAATTACGTTTTGTAAACAAGATTACATTACAAATTAAATTTTGTGCAAAACTCGTTTCTTACATGCAGCCCGTAAAAGCAAAAGGTTGTCTTGCCACGGATGTGTTACACAATGAAATGCGGCAGAGTTTTCCCAACTTGGCTTTTTAACTTTTGATTTCCCACTTTTTTTTCTTTTTCGAATCAATCCATTCCCATAAATTAGTTCCACAACTACCCCCTCCTTCCTTTTCCTATCTTTTTTCCACCCCCGCTGTTCCGTGTGTGTGAGACCCCCCTCCATAGGCAAAAGAGCGCAAAGACGTCCAGTGCTGGGCTAGCTGGGCAAGTGACGCCGACAGCAGCAGCACTCTCAGGCGCCCAGCGACGACGCCCAGCTGGCTGCCTGGGGGAGTGAGGAGCTCTTCCCTTTTCTCTAGCTTATGTATAGGAGGATTTTTGAAATTGAAAAGTTGTGTTACAAAATTTCTAAAATTGAAAATCTAACGACACTATAGGCCAGAGAAAGGTCCATAGATTTCATTTCTAAAATAAAATTTGGGTGTTCTTTGGGTATTTTTTGAGAAAATGAGTGCTCAAGATTGGCTCACTACATAAGATACTAAAAAGGGAGAAACTCGTCACCCGCGCACCGCCAGATGGCCAGAGGAGAAAAAGTCGGGAAAGGAAAAATTCGTCTGTGCGCGAGGAACGAAAAAAGAGTGAGTTTGGACATCTTTGCGGAGCTTCTTTTATCTATGCCCCCCTCCCTCTCTTCTTTCCTCTTCGTTATGTTGGATCTCTCCACAGCTGCATCTTCCCCCCCTTCCACCCCTCTCGTAATGCAGTACAGTTAAAAACACGGGTTGCATAAAACCGTTTCCCAGGAATTTTTTTATTACATCAGCATTTAAAACGATTGATACCTGCCCAATCGACTAAAAAGTGCTTTTAAAAAACATGACTATTTCCCGTACATTGTAAGGTATGCATGAATTCCAACTTCCCTGATTATGAAAAGGGGTGGTGGTAGATTGAAGAAGCACTAGCTAGCTGTGTACAAGGGCTCCTCTGTTGTGTTGGTGTTGGCTTGCGGTGAGCTAGTGTGTATTCTCCGCCCCCTCTTAACCCCTTCCCCTTCCCCCTCTCTCGCACACAGCATGGTGTCTCTCCCAGAGAGAGAAAAAAGTTCCAACTCATTGGAAGATGAGAAGTGGAAGGAAATGAATTCTTATCTACTACATTTTTATATTTTTCCGCAGATGTTGCCTCGAAATTTTTGCTAAAGGGTTGCTTGCTCCTCACAATGCCCATTTTCGAAATTTTGGCCCTCTTATGGGCGCCCCTTTCCCCATTGTTATTGTTGGGCTCTTCTCTCCTAGTTTTGGAGACCGAAGCTTCGCATTTGTGCAAAGTGCACTTTTCGACGCATTTCCTCTTCTTTCCTTCCACACCTTGCTTGTTATCCTACGCGCCTCTTTCTCTCCAACCCGCGATTTCCCCCTCGCTTCAAAAGTCAAAATTCACCTTTTTTTCTTTATGTTTTTGCTTTGTTGAGTTGTAGATTAACTAGAGGGGCATAAATTTTAGTTAATTTTTAACTCTTTTAATATGTTATTTGTTCAGGAAGTAAGTAGAGGGAATACTCCCTTGCATATGAATTGGAAGCAATTTTTTAAAAAAACGTTCATTTTAAATCTTTGAAGGTTTTTTTGTGAACAAGTTTTGGGTATGAACAGCAATTTCGGTAAATCCCGCACTTGTTTCTCCCCCTCCTTGCCAGGGGCCACATGTTGTGTGAAAAGGGGGTGCGGCCCTCCCTCCTCCTCCTTCCTCCTAGCTTCCAATGTCGGATTTCACCCCTTCCCCTCCCTTGAAGCCTCAGGCGACGACTGCACTTTCCCATAAACTACACAATGGGAGAAAGGGGGAAAATTCCTCACAAAAGGTGCGTCAAAAGGAGAAAAGATTTATTTCGTGAGCATCGCGGAAAATTTTAGACTCCATAATATATTTCAAGGGGGAAAGAGATATTTTTTCCTTTTTTCCTGTTTTCGCCCTTCACTGAAGCTCGCGTGGCGATAAGATAAGTGTCGCTGCCACCCACAATTTCCCAATTTTCGAAAATGTCGGAAGAGCTACATTTTTTCTCGCTCCGTTTAACGAGCCCGAAAAGCGAAAACATCTTGTTTTTTTGCCACACCTTCCGCAGCAGCAAGTTAGCCACCCCTGCGGGGGGAGGGGAAAAAACTGAAACGAACAGCCATCAATCTCCCAGATCTGGAGAAAGAAAAAAAATCGAAAGGGTTTGTCGAGGTGTAACAAGCGTTCGAAAATCGAAAGAAAGGGGAAACAGTTGTGTGGGCGTGATTTAATCGGGCGAAATCCATCGCCGACTATCCAATTGGACCCGCGCCCATAAATTATTTCCTTTTTATTCCCTTTGTCTTAACGGTCTTTCGAAGGAAACTACACACCTGTGTGCACAAAGGGAAAATAAAGCTAAAATCACTTAGAAGTAAAGGGGGAAACTGCTGTGTGTGTCGGAGATTCTTATCAGAGCGCCACTCATCCAGAGATCGAGTGTTGTTCGAACACTTTCTTTGTCGAGAGACCGAGGGGGGGAAACTCTGCCACTCTATCTCCTCTCCTTCCAGTTAAGATTTCTCTGCCTGAGGGATCGGGAGGTATTTCGCACTTTGAGAAAGCGGGAAAATGAAGACATTCCAGAAAATATTAGTAAGGGGGGAAATGATGGCGCCGTCGCCCGGCCACCCACAGACGCGCATTTATTTCCCCTCCATTTCCGAATCGATTTGCCTCCCCCTTCGCCATATCCCCGGCCAGACCCGTTAGTTAGTTAGTCACTGGAATCAGCCAGGGAAAGGAGATGATGTAGCAATAGCCAGACCAATTCTTATCACCGGCGAGCATCAACGCTGTAGACTAATGGAACTACCTACTACTACCTCTCTACGAAAACCATTCGAACTCACGCGCAGTCAGACCAACGCCCAACCAACGAATATATATCGATTAATTCACCTGCCTCGTTTTCCCACAATATTGAGCTATAGTTGGACACACGACTGCTGAAGGTTGTTTTTCTAGAACTTTTTCCCGGGCATAAAAGTCGGACTTTTTTTTCACGTGACGCGGAATGGGGAGATTTGGATTAGCGGAGGAAAGGAAAGGGGAGCCGGAGGGATCAGTCCAAAGAAAACTGTGTCTGAATGAAAGGGGGAGAGGAGGAATTTTTTGGCAAAGCAAACGGATTGGGGAAACGACTCCGACTCCAAGGGGAAGAAGAAATGCTTCGAATTTTCAGCGCTTCGAATTTTTCCTCTGGGGAAAGGGGTATTTTTGAGGCAGGGGGAAAGAAAAATTATCTACTCTTCTGCCGGGGGGGGGGGGGGGGGGGGGGGGGGGGGGGGGGGGGGGGGGGGGGGGGGGG
>JAAUYB010027250.1_pt1 | contig 10362 bp, 7 predicted proteins | sample 7278071 | NCBI WGS metagenome assembly JAAUYB01 (sample SAMN14350121, study PRJNA611818) | marine sediment metagenome | isolation source: surface marine sediment (1.8m) | place: French Polynesia: Moorea | collected 2018-08 | reverse complement strand
GTTCTGTTTTGAATTCTATTCCAGATTGGGTAAAGGTTTGAATGGTTTTTTCTCTGGACAAATATCTCTTTAAACTTGATTGTCCCTAGACAAATAGCTCTTTAATGTACACGATCGCACTGCCTATTTTTTGAGGATCAAATCTGCTTTTTTGTTGTCGGAGCGTTTAGTTATATGCCAACCTTTCGCTCTCATCTTACCAAGAGATTTTTCTGTTGTTGCGAGTGGTCCTTGTGTATATCTTTTGTCATAATCAATCCTTGCAGATTCTAGAAATGGCAAAAGAGTTAAAATTCTTGCCAAATCACTTGCACAAAAGATACAAGGACTAAAGTTTATTTTTATATTGATTCGTTGAACACGCCTACGCCATTGAATAGGCTGATCTTCGAGCCATTCAGTGAACTGTCGCTCTGCATGAGTAGCATTAGATTGAATTGTGGGATCAATTTCTCCAGTATTCCAAGTAACCAACTTAACTTCCTTAGATCCTTTCTCTGGTGGAACCAATAGTCCTCCTGACTTCACTTTTGAAGTGGCCTTTCCAGTTACTGTGACACCTTTGAGTGGAGCTGGCAAGTCTTCAGTACTTGTCACTTTTCCTTTATCATAAGTGATCTGTTTTCCTAACTTTGTCGTAACCCCTTTAAGAATTGGTTCTTCACCTGACACCTCTAATGTAACAACCATCCGGACTTTTCGTCGTGCGGGAGCTAATTTCAGCAATTCTTTGTCTGGACTAGCTTCGGCAAATATCGAGTAGCTCCCATCTTTATGTTTGTTTCCAACATACAGGCGTTTTAATCCTTTTGACTTTAGACGAGAAAATACTTTTCTGACGTGTTTGTCGATATCATCTTTGCTCTGTTCTTCCTTCAGTTTTGGAGTCAGTGCTTTCTTTGCCTCCATTCTGATTTTATTACTTTCTTTCTTTGATTTTTTAGTCTTTTCCCCTTTACCCTTAAACACCTTCTTTGCAAATTTCTTGACTTTCAGCAACAGCTTATCGATCGCCTTATCAATGCGCTGACGAATGCGTTGAATAATCTTCTGAACCTTCTTAGCAATCCCGCTAATCCCCAACAACCCAGCCAGCAGCCCAATAATCAACGGAATGGATTTAGCCAGGGCAGTTTCAACCAATTTGGCTGCACCCCCGATCGCCCCTTTCGCGATCGCAGCCACTGCATCAATAATCGAGTTGAGGAAGGCAACAATTTGGGCTGCCCGTTCGACGAAGAACATAACGATATCGTAGATGGCCATTGCTGCCTTGACCAATGCAGCGACGGGATTGAGCAGACTCAGAATCCACTTCACTCCAGCCTGAATAATTTGCATCGTGACCATTTCCTTAATTTGGCCGATCACCATCTCTTTGAGATTGGAGAATTGTTCTTTGACATACTTCCATAACCCGGCCGGCCCTTCTTTGCGGATAATCTGGAATATCTCCACACCCTTCTCCATCGCAGCCACCACTTTTTCACCAAACAGTTTCACTGCTTTCTTGCGAATGTAATCCCAGGTTAACCCCAGAATCTGCATCACCAGGCTAAAAATGCCCTGGAGACTGAAGAGATCCTTAGGAATCTGAATGCCCATTGGCCCCAGAGTACCAGTCAACCACATAATCAGTCCAGCCTGTAGGTGTTTACCGATATTGCCAACGAAATTGTTAAAACCTTGCCCCAGTCCCTTAATCAAATTCCCGAAGAAAGCGATCGGATCTTCCATAATTAAGGGAACCACTGCTGCGATCTTGTCTCCCAGCTTGGCAAACATGGCTTTGATCTTGCGGAACGTCTCAATTACCCCTTTGATCGCTCCCACAGCTTTATCGATCAGTCCCTTATTGGCCTCCTTCATCTTATTGATGCGCTCATCGACCGCTTTCAGGTTGTCCTGGTATTTCTGAGCGAGGGAGTCGATCAAGCCATCTTGCTTGCTGTTGACGGTATTTTCCAAATCGTCGAATTGGCTTTGAATTTCACCGGCTGCTGCTTGCCCTACTTTTTGCAGGTTCTGAGGCAGTTTAGCAACGTAGTCCTGAATCTCTTGTTTCCCCTTGGCGATTTCTACCTTAGCCTGAGTTAATTCCCTGCTAATAATTCCCACCACCTCATCAAGCACCCTATCCATCGCTTTTAGGTACAGTTCCCGTCCTTTGACGTAAAAAACATTCACTTCATCGGGTAATCCGGCGAACTTGTCCTTCACCCAACGACCGGCACCGACCGCGCCGCTATATCGCTGAGCTTTATAAAGTCGCATCCGCAGATCGACGTAGTCCTCAAAGAACTGCTTCGCTTTTTTCGCCCCTGCATCAAAGGCCCGCTCAACTTTGCCGTCTAACTGATTGAGAATGCCCTCAACCTTGGTTTTGGTGGTTTGGTAAATCTGCTGTAAATCACTGGCTACTTTAGTCCTGGCTTTTTCATCCTCTGTTTTGGCTTTGCCCTGCTTATCGGCCACCTGAGTTAGTAACTTGCCGCGATCGCCGTGCATCCCCTGGAGTTGTTTTTCGGAGGAAATCGCGGATTGGGTTTGGGCTTGAGAGAGTTGTTCTTGTTCTGCCTGACGATAGGCTTGAGGAGCTTCTAGGGCATGGGTTTGGGCTTGCTGTTTCGAGGCTAGGGCAGTCTGAAAGTCTGGCTCATTGGACTTGGCTAATTGCTCGTCGGTAATCTTCTCTGCTGCCATTTGCTGGTCGAGGGCTTGGCTTTCTTGTTGCAGAGGGGCCTCAATTTCACTGGGAGTTTTGGGCTTGGGAACGGCTTGTTCGGCACCAATTTTCGGGGGGACTTTTCCTGGTTCAGTCGGCGGTAATTTAGTGACTGACTTAGGCTCAATGCCACTCTTATCGGGGGCTTGCTTGGTTTTTTCTTCCAGGGGTCCTTGAGACGTTGCTTTCTCATCCTTAACCTTGCTGCTCATCTCCCCTTTGACGGCATCGAGCTTATTATTGTTTTTAAATTTGTCCGCTTCTTCTAAGTTCTTGGGTGCAGTGTCTTCAATCCGCTGTTTCAGTGCTGCTTTGAAGGCCACAGCGTCAAAGGCGGGAGCTTCTGCTTTCTCCATCTCCCCAACCTGATTAGCCTGGGCCTTGCTTTCAAGAGCATTAGCTGGTTCTTCGGCTGCCTCCTGGGCTTCTTTGGCTTTGGCTGTTGCTGGTGCATGGCGACGTTGTCCGGCAGCTACGCCCTTGGCTTTTTTCACAACCGCCTGAAACGCTGGATCTTCTTCGGGGGAAGCGGGGGCTTTTTCCATGGGGGCTGCTTCCGGTGCGCCAGCCACCGCTTCTTCCCCTTCGGAGGTTGCCTCGGCAGTTTCTGCTTCCGGCACTTCTTCCGTTGCCTTGGCTTCTGTTGTTTCCTGCGGTGCCATCTCTGGTGGACGGGCCTCAACAGCAGCTTCTGGGATGGCGGGGGCTGCTGCCTCGGTTACTTCAGCCGTGCCATTGACTCCAGAGGTGGGGGCTTCATTGTTTACGGGACTTTCGGGGGTTGTTCCTGTCTCGGCTACTGGTTGAGTCGCGGTAGGGGCCATGGGGGTAGCAACGGTTGCTGCTGTTGCTGAGTCAGGTTGAGGCGATGGTGGGGGAGTTTCTTCGATGCGACGCTGGATAGCGGCTCCTTGCTGGATGGTGTGAGTTAGTTCGTGGGCCATCAGTTCTTTGCCGTCGTAGCTATCTGGTTTGAAGGTATCTTTGGCAAAGAAGATGTGATTGCTCAAGGTAAAGGCCTTGGCATTTAACTGCTGATTAAAGTGGGCTGCTTGATCATCCGTATGAATTTTGACGTTACTAAAATCTGTGTTGAAGCGGGGTTCCATAAACTGGCGCACGCCAGTGGGCAGTGGTGACCCCATCGCTTTACTGCTGCTGATATCCGCCGCGACGTTAGCTGTAACAGTATTGGACTGTCCGTCGGCTTTGGTTTGAACTGTTTCTTCTTTTTCTGTTTCCTCCACCTGACGTTGAACCGTTTCTTCTTCTTCTGCTTCAGCTTGTCTAAAAATTTCGGGTCGGGCAAATCTCGCTATGTAGGGGGAGCGCAGTTGAGGTTGAACTGTTTCTTCTTTTTCTTTTTCCTCCACCTGACGTTGAACCGTTTCTTCTTCTTCTGCTTCAGCTTGCCTAAAAATTTCGGGTCGGGCAAATTTCGCTATGTAGGGGGAGCGCAGTTGAGGTTGAACCGTTTCTTCTTCTTCTGTTTCCTCCACCTGACGTTGAATTTTTTCTTCTTCTGCTTCAGCTTGTCTAAAAATTTCGGGTCGGGCAAATCTCGCTATGTAGGGGGAGCGCAGTTGAGGTTGAACCGTTTCTTCTTCTTCTGACTGTCGAAAAATGCTGCCGTTGCTTTCAATCGTTGAGGGATGGGAACTTTCGACCGCCGTCATGTGCATAATCCGCTTGGCGGTAGCGTTGGCCTCCTTTTCGGCAGGATCTTTAGGAGAGGAAATTTTAGGAGTAAAGGATTTTGTCTGAAGCGAACTCTTCCCAGCATCACGACACTGCATCCCCTTTCGAGAGGCGGCTGGTTGTACTGTTTTCGAACGGTTCACAGTTTTGCTTTTGAGAGTTTCCACCGTTTTTTTCCCTAAACTCTACCAATTGCCTTCGACACTCTCCCGCACTATAGACGTATCTAAATTCTTCTACTTTATTATAAGAGTTTTACGGCCACAGTGGTTCGGAAAACCTAGGAAGAGACTCAACTTTCTGGAAAACTCCACCAGTTAGTTCTTTTGTTTTTGTTATCATTATTTTGGCAACGAATTTTCTGTTTACTGACATCTTGCACCAGTACAGGAAAATTCAGCAACAAAAGACAGAAAATAAATTATTAAGTAGTTACCATCAAAATAAACCCTGTTACCTGTTCCCCGTTCCCCGTTCCCCGTTCCCCGTTCCCTGTTCCCTCTCTAAACTAGCTAGTTTTATCGAAGGTGCAAGATATGAGTTTACTAGCATGACCAATCAATATGAAATAAGAATGAAATATTGGTTAGTTAATTTTTGTTATAATACTCAAAATCATTAATTTAACCCCTATATGACCGTTTTATTACCCGCGATTATTCCTGTTGCTTTCATTATTATTATTGGGGTTATTGTTGGTAAAACATTAACCTTACAAAAACAAACGTTATCCCAATTAATTGTTTATGTTTTAGCCCCTGCTTTGGTCGCTGATAGTTTATATACCACAACTATTTCAGCCGAAAATGCAGCCCAATTATTAATCGGTGTATTTATTGTTGCTTCTCTTCTTTATTTACTGGTTTTACTTATTAGTTATTTTTTCAAATTTCCTGCCATTACTCGCAAAAGTTTAATAGCTACAACCTTACATCCCAATAATGGTAATATGGGACTGCCTATGGTCGATTTTGCTTTAGGTTCAGCCGGCTTGGAAAGGGCAATTATTTATATGATTGGTTCCAGTATTTTATTATTTGGAATTGCGCCGGCTATTTTGGCAGAAACCAGTTTGAAACATAGTTTAAAAGTGACTTTTAAACTCCCGTTGATGTGGGCAATCTTAGCGGGATTAAGTTTAAGATTCCTTCAGATAGAACTCCCTTTTAATTTAGGGGAAGCGTTACATTTATTGGGAAGGTCTGCCATTCCTGTTGCTTTAATTATTTTGGGGATGGAATTAGTTACTACAAAATTTAAGGTAACCAATTTTGAAATTATTTCCCTTCATTTAAGGTTACTTTTAGCCCCTTTAATTGCTTTATTTGTAGGTAAATTAATTAATTTACCCCCTTTAGATTTACAAGTGTTTATTTTACAAAGTGCTATGCCTACTGCAGTTAATACCATCGTTTTAGCCACAGAATTTGGTGGTGAATCCCTTAAAGTTGCTAGAACAATTGTTGTAACAACCTTGCTTAGTTTCTGGACATTACCCTTAGTTTTATGGGTTGCTGATAAAGTATAATATTTATGTGTGATATCTAAACAATTTTAGATTGCTTAATGTCTTCGCTATTTTGCATACTGTCTATTCCCAAAATTTTTACGACTTTCCAAAATAATAACCGTATATACAATTATATTTGCAAGATAGTTTCCTTTTCTATTAATGAGATTTTATCTTCTAGTTGAATTGATTGACTATTGATATATTGTTGTATTTTGGCTTGTTTTTCAAGGTCGTATTTTTGATAGTTTCCCAGAGAAATCCATTCTCAAATAACTTGAAGTTCAGGGGAAGTTTTCAGAGAATATGAATTAATCAACCATTTAGTATCAAAGGAAGAAAGTTGATAGTTAATTTTTTTACTGTTTAATTCTTTTGATAAATCTTCAATTTCATAGCGACAATCTTGCTAATTATCATCTATAATTTGTTTTAATCCTCCTAAAAAACTATTACCTGCATTAGAAATAATAGTTGATATTTGGTTGATCTTTTCGTTCTTTCTCCAATAGTGGTTGCCATAAACGTTTGGCATTGTTATATCCATCTTTAACGCATTCTAAACTCAACTTTCTCTTTGAATTCGGATATATATTTTAGGATGTTCAAAGGCTTGATTAACGGTAACTTTGGTGAGGCTAATAGGGGGACCAGAAGAATCAGGTTGACGAGGACAGCCAATAATGACACTAGCAACTAAGACCGATAATCCAAGTAAACTTAGAAATTTTTTACGATTCATGGTCTTACCTTTAAGACTATTTTTATTTTAGTAGAGTCCCTCGATGAAAGAATAAAAGAGCAAATTTTCAACAAAAAACTTAAAAATTAATGGTGAGTTATCATCTCCAATGAATTTTCACTTCTGACTTCTGTGTGATAGGGTCGGAAAGGAGTGAGGAACTTCCTAATTCTGACTTCGAGGGAAGCGATAAGCCCCTACCAACTTTTGACTTTGTTAAGGGACGCAAAGAAACTATAATAAAACAGAGAAAAAATAGTACAAAAAATAGTCAATAATTCTCATGGAAAAACCCGCTATTAATCAATATCCCATTCATGAACTGATTAAACAACGTTGGAGTCCACTGGCATTTGATGCACGTCCCATTGAACCCACAAAAATTGCCAGTTTATTAGAAGCAGCAAGATGGGCTGCTTCTTGTTTTAATGAACAACCTTGGTCATTTATTGTTGCCACCCAAGACAATAGTCAAGAATACGAAAAACTCTTGAGTTGTTTAGTAGAAGCGAATCAAAAATGGGCAAAAAATGCGCCTCTTTTAATGCTTTCTGTGGCTAAATTAACCTTTGAACGCAATAATAAACCCAATCGTCACGCTTTACACGATGTCGGTTTTGCTGTGGGAAATTTAACCTTACAGGCTCAATCTTTTGGTTTATTTGTTCATCAAATGGGGGGATTTGATGGGGATAAAGCGAGAAGCCTTTATAATATACCCCAAGACTACGAACCCATTGCAGCGATCGCCGTTGGTTATCCAGGGAATATTAATCAATTAGATGAGGATTTAAAACAGAGAGAATTATCTCCCCGTAGTCGTAAACCCTTGACAGACTTTGTGTTTCGAGGAAACTGGGGTCAACCGTACTTTTAAGAATATTTTTATAGAATTAAAAGGCTTCTACCCTTATCCTAGGAGAAGCCCTCATAAAAGAAGAAATTTTGAGTAAAAAACCTAAAAAGGACAATCATCCTCATCATCTAACTGCATATCCCATTTTGCTGCTAACACTTGAGTAACCATAGCTTCTAGTGCAGCAGCATCCATATTAGAATTACTCTCAGGAATCGGAGAAGAATAGGTAATGGGTATTAAACGTAAACAACGACGATCCTGAATCAAATCAAAATAAGCTTCTTGCTTTTCGGTTCGTTGAAGTTGTAAATAGTCAAAACTTTGAACATTGAGATACAAAGAACGATTAACCACAATGGTTGCTTGATTAGGATCATTAAAGACTTCAACGATCCATCCCTCCCCTTCGCTTTCTAGGTGTCCATCGAGGGTATGAATATAACGGACCCTTCCGAGATCGTTGAGAATACGTTTCATGTCCTCAGCATTAACAATAATCCCAAAATCAATGATGCAGGGGGCTGGGAACGGCTGTGAGGGGTGATGGTGACTCATAAGAAATTGCCTGAAAGCACAACAATTGGTAATTCAGTCTAAAGACTGTAGGATTGGAAAGATCAAGCTTAACTAAGCTTTTCTTTCTAAAGGGAGCAGAGAAACAATTTTGCTGACGACTTTCAACCAACGCTAGGAGACATCCTGATTGTGTTGTCTTGTAGCATGATTAAATTGAGATAAAATTAGGCATCTAGGTTAGTCTGAGTTCGGGATAAACTGAAAATCCGATCAAGTCTTTAGGGAAAAAGACGATGATAAGGGTGAAAATTCATTTAATGCCGAACTCATGTCAGATCAAGGCCAGGCTTAAATGGTCAAATAGGTGAGAATGACCCTTAGCCAAGTGCCATCTAACATCATGTTACCGCAATATTCCCTAAGGATTTCTCGAACTTTTCAGAGATAGCCGTTAATTAAGTGATCTTAAATTTTCTACATATAGGTAGTTAAATATTCAATGTTCTCTAAAATTTATAACAATTTGATAGATTTTTTTACATCCTTCTTGGGTGCGATTGTTTTTTATACCATTATTCCCTTACCTGATCGTTGTCCGAAAAATTTTCAGGCCATCGCCCGTTGGTCCCCCATCGTTGGCCTGGGAATGGGCGGATTATTAGCCATTATCGATACAATCTTACACTGGATAGGATTTCCCATCACTGTCAGAAGTGCCTTAATCATTGGTTTCGGTATTTATCTCACCGGGGGATTACACTTAGATGGAGTGATGGATAGTGCCGACGGATTAGCAGTTACCGATTCTGAAAAACGCCTAGAAGTGATGCAGGATAGCGTTACCGGGGCTTTCGGCGTGATGGCCGGCACAATGATCATTTTGCTGAAAATTGTTGCTTTGAGTGCCATTGTAGACCATCGGGGTTGGGGGTTGATGATGGCCTCTGCTTGGGGACGATGGGGACAAGTGAATGCGATCGCTTTTTATCCCTATCTCAAACCCACTGGCAAAGGAGCATTTCATAAACAATATATGAAAGTTCCCCAAGATGTATTAGGGGGCTTAATCGCTGTATGGGCAATGACTGGGGTATTTATCCTCTGTTACCCTGAGCAATGGAGGTTAGGGTTGATGGGAACAGGGATAGGAATGGCGATCGCGTTAGGGGTGGCTGCTTGGTTTCATCATCGCTTTGGGGGCCATACTGGGGACACCTACGGGGCGGTGGTAGAATGGAGCGAAACGTTGATCTTGTGTCTGTTATCAATTCACGGGTCGTAAACGAGTGACATTGAGGCGAAAATTCCCCCCTCCCGTTTCTCCAAAGGCACGAACTCGGATAATATAGCGGCCAGTGTCGGTGATACGAGAAAACAGTAATGAGTTGGTACTCCCGTCGGGTCCGTCGTCGTTTTCGGCGATAGTCGCACCATCGGCCCCTAATAGTAACACCACACTATCAAACTCGTCAGACGTGAGATCGATGGCCACTTGATCCCCTTTTTGCAATTGTATCCAGTAATCTTTTGCAAAACCCCCTTCTCCTGTGGGAATATCTTGATCGGAGAGGCGATCGGATATGGGGCCATCAGATTTAATGGGGATGGGACTATAAATCCGTTGTTGTCCTCGCACCGGAACAGCAGTTAAACCCAACATCAGGGAAAATAAAGCGATCATTAAAGGACGAGGGGAGACTTTACCACACAAATAGGTCATATTATGAACAATACTTACACACACTCCCGTATAGTCTATCGAATGTCTCGGGATTGGGGGGAAACTTAATCGGCGATCGGGAAAAAATTTAGGAAATTTTTATCTTGGGAGCGTAAGACCCTCACGTCCCGTGAAGGGATGTAAGCGGATTGAGTTTTACAATTTATGGCACTGCTTTGTAAACCTATGCTATGATTGGTCTGTCAACACAAGCATAAGGTCGAGATGCTTAATCTAACTTACAACTACAAGTTAAAGCCAACAAAAAAACAGATAGAATTAATTGAACATAATTTAGATGTCTGTAAATCCGTTTGGAATTATGCTCTTTACATTAGAAAGCTTTGGCATAACTCGCGCAGTTGTGAGATTAACAAGTGTTCACTTCATTCTGAATACATTGTTGAACCTTTTGAATATCCTAATTACCATTTTCAATCTGCTGAATTAACTAAGGCTAAAAAAACTAATCCTTTCCTTAAATCAGGTAATGCTCAAGCTATGCAACAAACATTGCGTAAATTAGACAGAGCATTTAATGACATGAAATCTAAGGGAATGGGTTTTCCTCGATATAAAAAGAAAATGAAGT
>JAAUYB010047876.1_pt1 | contig 10367 bp, 10 predicted proteins | sample 7278071 | NCBI WGS metagenome assembly JAAUYB01 (sample SAMN14350121, study PRJNA611818) | marine sediment metagenome | isolation source: surface marine sediment (1.8m) | place: French Polynesia: Moorea | collected 2018-08 | reverse complement strand
CTTCCTCCTCCTCTTTCTTCGATCAGTACTTGAGCGTCCCATAGTTCTTGGAGAAGTACCTGTTGCGTATGAATAGAGCATCAATTATTGTTTAAAAGAATTTGGGAAATTCAAGTTTTTTTTAATTCACCTCCATCCTGGATTGTCCACCCTGGTGCAGCAGAGACAGAGCAGCACGATAGCAACGAGTACTGGAATTTCGGACAAAACAAATGCGAATTAATGAATGTGGTTTTTCAATATTTTTTGGGGAAAAATCTCACTGAGTCCGAACGGGAGTAGGTCCGTGAGGTACAGGTTGTCGTCGCCGGCGTTTCGTTCACTCAAGTACAATTCCCTGAAATTAAATATTAATTTAAAAAAAATCGAAAAAAACTTAAGTGTTTCCCCAACCTTGTCTTCAGGTCGATCAGAGCCCTGTCCGCGCGAAGCCTCACGATGCTCACTGCCAGGGGGATGGCTGGAAAAGTGAAATAAATTCTCTATAGCTATTCCCATCAAAGTTTAGTTTAAAAATTCGTCTTTTTACATGGGTGCGGCGTTGTGGTCCTCTCCAGGCAGGCGGGCCAGGTCTCTCCCTCGCTAGCCCTGAAAAAACGTATTTTTATAAAAAGGTCATTTTTTATATGTGTATTTTTTATGTGTCAAACCTGGGCACGTTGAACCTTCCGACCGGCTCGTCGATGACGCACTCGTACTGGACCTCAATGGTGTTGTTGCGGTTGATGCCCTGGGAAGATTAAATCGAAATCAAATTAATGTCATATCCCACAAAAACAGAAACAATCATTAAATGAAAAAAAATCAAGAATTCTCGGTGGCTCACCAGCGTGGTGTCGTTGCATACGTAGGTGATAGGGTCTCCCTCCCAGTACTCGCTATGAGGAGAAAAATAGTTTTTAAGTTAAAAAAATATATTTTTTTGGGAAACCCATTGTCGTTTCGTCTCACAGGAGGTTGTCGTCCTTTGGCGATACGACCAGGAGGGTTTCATCAGGCGCCACAGGCTTCTCCTTGGGGCACCAGGCCTTGCAGCCGGGGAAGCCCTGAAAAAAAGTGAGGAGGGGATTTCAAGTTTTTTTATTTTTAAAAAAATATATTGTGGAAAAGTCAACTGCATTTTTAAATAATAATTGCACGTTTAGGAAAATATGAAAAACGTAAAGATAGGATACCAATTTAAACGAAAAAAGTTGGGAATAGTGCTTTTTTGCAGCTTATATTACCATATTTCGAATTTCTCACCTTTTCCGGCAGAGCGAATTGCACGTTGAGGTCACAGGGAATCGTCAGCAAGAAGTCGTCTAAACAGGATTTTTTTTTCAAAAAAGACATATTTTCCATTTTGTTTTGTTTGTCAAACCCGGGTCGTCGTCGAACTTGTCCGACGTTATCCTCATGTTGTCCTTGTTGCAGAAGAGGTTGACGTAGCCGCCGATCGGGGTCAGCACGTCCTGGAAAGGTTTTTTTTCTTGTTGTTTTTCTTGTTGTTTTCAACATGGAGGGAATTATATCGCGTGATTCACCGATCCTGCGTTGCTGTGGTTGAAGCCGAAGCCAAAGATCTGGTTGAGGACGGTGTTGCGGCAACGGGAAACGGCTGAGAAAATGGAAAATATTGGGAAAACAACGGGTTTTTTTAGAAAAAGCCATCACACACTCTTAATTGTCCTCATCTGACAAGTCATCTTGAAAAAAAAACCCGCACCATCACTTACGTATTGTTTTTCTATAGTTTCAGTCTAACTAGATTTGGTACAGGTACCATATATTTAAAAATATTTTTTCCAACAAAAGTGTGGGAAAGCAGTGCAGGTATGCCATTTTCCACTCACGCAGCATCTCGCAGTACTGGCTTGCCGACTGCCCAAGGAAGCAGTCCTTGTTGACCCAGAGCACCCCGCCGCCCCACTCACCGTCCAAGAGCATCGTGTCCAGGAACCTGAGAATGTGCGATGAAAATGGGAATTGTTGTGTGTATAGCAACTTCTTCTGGGGAAATTAAGGGCGGGATTAATTTTTCGGTTCGGGCAAATGTACTAAGGGAAGCGGGCGCAAGGCAGTCAGGCTATAAAAAAAAATCGAAAAATGACTTTGAAAATGATACTACAGGATAGGAGGCTAGCTGTTATTCCCAATCTATTCAAAAGACTGATGCCTGCTCACGTACTTTGCCTGTATCTGCGCGGGCGATGCCTCGTCCGCCCTGAGGAACTGCATCTCCACGTAGGCGACGGTCGATCGCTTCTCTGGCTCGACCCACGTCTCGCCGTTGATCTCAGCCTGGACGCGAGCGGCAGCCAGGGCCTGGTGTGTACATGCAGGGGGAGGAATGATAAAGTGGTCACTGGGTGGTCACAATAGCTTTCTTTGTCTTTTTTATTGCATAATTTGACTTAATTCATATTTTTTTAAAAGATAGTTTAAATAATCTGTGAAAATGATGACAAAGGCAGATAACTTTTTTTTAAAAAAAATAAGCGTTCAGCTGTAAAAACTCAATAACAAAGGGAATAACAACAATAAAGGTACGAGAAGAAGTAGCAGCAGCAACAACAACTGCAAGAACAGCAGCTACAGAAAAAACAAAGCATGCTCACGGCCTTCTCGGCCTCCGTGGGCTCGAAGTGGTCGAGGTACGGGTCGCCGGCGTTGGCGCTCAGGTAGACGTCGTGGATGTCGGTGGCGTTGGTGTTGTTCGAGTTGGCGATCCTGGTGGTTACAGCCGTTTCGCACATGAAATAAAATAAAATGTTTTGTTTTTCTCTCACCTGTCTGCCCACATCAGGTTTAGGTCTGTCGGACCCTTCTCCAGCCTCATCATCCTGGAAAAAACGAGATGGGAAAAAGTTTGAATTTATACAAAAAGTAGGGGAACCTTTTGGGGAAAGTCTGGGTGAAGTTTGGTTTGGGCACCGAAAAATATTTTGCCGATCAAAATGAGGGGAAAAAGGGGTTTGCATGATTGCATGCAGTAGTATTCTTTTGAGATGTGCAGCATTATTTTTTTTCACAGTTTTTATTTCACACCTTGACTGGACGTAATTTCCGCTGTCGTTTCCCCATGTAAAGTCGTCATCGATCATCATGTCGTCCAGAGCCTGTTTTCAAAATGTATTCTTTTAATTTGTATTTTTCCCGGTTCTTTATGGGAATCTGTGGATTATCACCTTCAGGATCACGTAGCTGGCGTCTTTGGAGATCTGGAATTTAATTTGAAATAAAAAAGATATTTTGCGGGAAATCATGTATGCATTTTCACCTCTTTTGTCAGGTCTGCCATGTCGTCCTCCCACGGAATGTTGAAGATCTCGATCTGGAAAAAGAAAACCAATTCACAAAATCACATAAAATTTCCCCTAATTGTCATGTGATACTTGATTTTCTTTTATGGGCAAGAACAGTGTGGTAGCACTTGTTTCCCGAATATTTAATTGCGCCGACTTCACTTTTGAAAAGATAGTCATGTCAATCCGAAAAAAAAATACATTTTGGCTGTTTCTTGCATTCCTCCTAGCTTCTACTTGGACGAAAAAGATCCAAAATGGCCCGGGCATTCCAGGGAAGAAGAACGATTGCAAGGTTCGAAAAAATGTGAAATCTATTTGGGAAATGGAGCTGTCCAAACTTTTTTTTAAAAAAAATATCAGGTACACAGGGATTGTCCAAAGTACCACTACTGCTACCACAGCTACTGGCTTGGATCGTAAGATGGAAAAATATGCGCATGTTTTCATACAAGTATAATATATTGCTGCACACATTTTTTGCTAGGTCCTGTTACAGTCATCTAAAGAAAGATGGGGAAACAAGGAAAGTTTGGGGATGGAAAACAAAGCCGATTTTTTTTTCTTATAAATATTTTCTCGCAGGCGCAAGCCATGTCAAGGCTTAAACAGCAAGCCAGACCATTCAAAGTGCGACATTGGAAAATATTCTGTGGAAAGGTAAATAAAAATTATTCAGAAGATAGGAAATTTTGATTTCTTTCAATCAAATGCTATTTCTATCCTGAGTCTGCATTAGTTTATTTCCTGCAGGTGTTTCAAAGAGACGAACAAGACCTGTTCAAACGCCTTCTTCCTTCCCTGCAGCCCCAGGGAGGAAGACTCTTGCCCTACAAACTTCAGGCGAGGCTGAGCTGAGGAAAAATGATTTATTCCAAGGGGGAAAAGTATGGTTTTTTTTCCAGATGTCTACTTCAAAGGTATGATCGTAACACACCAGAGGGAAGATTGAATTTCTTCCACGTCTGTGTGCCCTTGTCGCAAAAGGCCGCAAGGTAGCATTATTTCTTTTAAAAAAATTGGGAAATATTTGGTTTGTTTCGATACTCAACAGCTACCCCTGCAAGACAAACTTCGACTGTGGCTACTCCGTGTTGGAAAGCAAGTGTGTTCGTTACATTTATTTGCTTAAAATGGGAGGACGAAATATTTCTTTTTTACAACTTTTTTTAGATGGGCACACTGCCACGCAAAGACAGGGGAGTGCACGAGGGCCATTGAGTGACTTTTGCGTCAAGAATTTCGGAAAAATAAAGACACATTTTTTAAAAACCCTTCTCATGGCTAAAATATATCCAATAAAAAATCAATTTGATTTGGTCACCGATCGCTGGCAAAAAGTCTGTTGAACTGTCTTGATCCGCAATTGGCTGCGAAGGGTCAATTTTCCTAAAGTGACAGGTACCACCGTCACAAAAAGCCCAAAAGACCTAGATTTTTGGTCGATTTCCTATATATTTCCTGACACAAAGATTGTATAAAAATCACTTTAAAAACTTTGTAACCGAACGCTGCTTCTCCCTGTCCAAAAGCATGAAATGAAATGTACCAAAATGTGTGATTTTGACAACAGGGCAGGGCAGGTAGTACCCTTCGAAAGCATTGATCTGACTATGCCTGTATAACATGAGAAATCAAGCTATTTCGTTATTGGCCACAGAAAGCCAGGAAAAAGAAACCATGCATCTACATTATTTTTGCTTACCGTAAGCCAGACTGCCTCCTTTGCCCCCAGTCCGTCCTTGTCCTTGCAGACGCACTTGGTGTCCTACACAAAAAAGATCGATTTATGCGTTAAACATACCATATGATTGTGCGGATGGTTATTCATTGAGAGGTGCGTGATATGGTATATTGTTGGATTTCTAACCTACTAGACAAATTTAGCAAAAATGTACTACTACTTCTATGTAGTTCTTGGAAAAGGGAAGGATGCTAAAACAAGTCTACCCCGAATGAATTCCCAAAACAATTGTGTCCTAATTTTTTTCCGAAATGTGTTACAAAACTCACTGGTGTCATGTCCACCGGGTCGTTTGACCCGCACCTGTTCTTGGAGGGGAAGAACTGCTTGAGGAGGGTGCCCGGGGAGAGCGGGTCCTCGATGATGGTGTCCACCAGGGAGCCTATATGATGTACTCGTATGTATAAGGGTGGATTCCGTTTATTTAAGTTCATTTTAAAAACATTGGGGAAAATGTTCCTCCTCAAGGTTTCCCCGCTTGAAAGTTGTAAGTGAACCTTGTTCAAAACAGCAGCAGCAGCAGCAGCAACAACAACAACAACAGGATCTTAAGGTACCATCATTGATAAGTAACATGACCAGCAAGAGCATTTTTTATTTTTTAAAAAACCCACTTTTTTGTGTTTGGTAGAAACATAAAAGCAAAAAAACTCGAAATTTACCCGTCTCGTTTCTGCAGAACTGTTCCAGCGCAGACTTTGCGAGCTCCTTTGTCCTCAGCTCACCCAGGCACTGGCAGCGGCGGGCTAGGATAACATATACATAAATATTAATAAAGCTTGTTTGGGGGAAACTGCATGCCTTAAAATACCTCTTGGCAGGCACTTTGTGAAGTTGTAGTCTGCTCCCCCCTGTGCCTTTGGGATGGCGTAGTCGCCGTCGGCGTCGCAAGCGTAGCTAAGAATATTAGATAAAATGTTATATATTTTTGTATCATCAGTATGTAGTCAAATAATGGTCGCTCCCTCTTTGCAACAGCAAAGTTTATAATCCCATTTTTGCTTTTCTTTATGCATTTTATTATTATATGTGGCTTTTTTGGCCATATGTGGCCATTGAAGCATATTCTTATAAATAATTTTATCCAGTTCCAAAAGAAACTTTTCTTCAAAAAAATATTTTTTGGGACGAAATCAAGTGTCGCCTCTTAATTCACCTGATTTCCTTAACGTCGCTCCCCTCTGCCACGTCCTCAGGCCCTATGATGGCAAGGCCGTCCTCAGAGTTGGTGCAGCGGTACCTGAAAAAAAAATGGAAAATAAATAATTTTGTTTCGCACAAATTGGAAAAGTGAGAATGACTCACCAGATGACCTCGTTCTGCCACATGGCCTGGGTGACGTTAGTCTTGTCTGTGTTCAGCTCCTGCAAATAATAACAAAAGTGCAGCACTACCTTCAATTTCCCAATAAAAATACTTTGATACCAGTTTGTCAGAGTCGGGCGGAGTGGGCTTCTCCGCGGGGCACTTTGCCAGACATTTGGGAATCTGTTTGGAGGAAGAGGAGGAGGAGGAAATTAGGTGTTTTTGCAACGCTTTTTTAAATTTCTGCATTGGATGTTTTTTTGCCGCGTTATACCTGGTCTGATCTGGGAACGTCAAAGTTTCGATCTGGAAAAACAATTTACGAGTTAGAAGCACACCTATGACATATAAATTACAAACACAAGAAATATTGGCGGTTTTTGCCAATCTGTTTTCCCATGCCTACGGACGCGAAGAATGTTTAAATATTTCTCACCTGGCTTGCACATGACGGTGAGGACGTTGTCGGTGTCGTTTCCGTCCCAGCGGTCCTCGGTGAAGAGCTGGATAATGGTTTGGAAAAAAACAGCAGAACATACAGTATAAACACATTTCCCTCAATTTTTTTTTAAAAAAATACCTGATGGCTCAGGAGGCAATTGACGCTGACGGCTGTGCCGGCGGGAACGCCTGAATATGAAAAAGAAATATTTAAAATATTTTTTTCTAACATCTAACCATTTTTTTTCTTTTTTGAATGTGAAACAAATGGCTTTTAAAACAATAATTGGGAAACGCTTACCCTCGGTGACGAGCCCTGAGACCACGAATGATTCGGGTTTGCTGGTGAAGAGGGTGATGCTGCTCTCAGCGCAGGTGTGGACGTCTAGAAAGACAAGAACATTTTGTGTTTTAACCTAAAATATAGGGGAAATTGTGTCACCAGTGGAGATCGTGGATGGATTCATCTTGACCTGAAAATATACAACGAACAAATGGAAAAAAGTCCAATTGCCATCAAGATGCATTGTTACCTGCGGCGAAGCCGTCAGGTCTTAGAACGGTGGGAGTTGGTGTTCTTGTTGGGGGGGGACTAGTTTGCCAGTTGACTTTTACCCATGTTGCTATACTTCCCACTCATAATTCTTTTTGGGGTAGGATCCGTCACTCTCTGACCAAATTTCTCTGACCAAATTTCTCATCAGGGTCTTTTTCAACTTCAAAAAAGTTTCTAGTACTGTTTTTACTGCCGCAGGTCTTTGAACAAAGTCTGTCCTTGTGTATTCTTGAAAACGTGCGCGCGTAAATAAAAAAAAAATCTGGGAAATGCAGTCATACGTCGTCTCCGAAATCCCCGTTGATTCCGTTCGCCCCGTTGAAGGCGTCGTGCATCGGCATGAAGATGTCCCTGGGGAAATAATAAAAAAACTAAGTTTGGCCTGGCAATATAGATCTTGTTTTCTTTGCTTTTGCGGCGAGGCCCGTCAAGTCAAAAAACGGTGAGAAATGTTGTTGTTGTTGTCGTTTACCTCGTCATCCCGCTGTCGGACTTGAACTGGTGCTCAATCTGCACGTTGGTGTAGTAGGTGGTGATGGAGGTGTCGCCGTCGTTGGTGTTCTAAAGGGGAAAAAAAGGGGGGGGAAATGAACACATTGGTTTCCCGGAAGATTTTCGCGGAATCGTCGCATCACCTCGTTCCCCCTCTTGAAGAGCACCCCCACCGATCTGAGGTAGCCTGCGTCCATGAAAGTAGCTTCGGAAAGATACTTCAGGTCGAGCTGGAATTTATTTTTAAAAAATATTGTTTTAAAAAGTTTTTTCTTTGAAACAGTGTCCATTATCTGGGGAAAAAATGTGCCATTTTCAAAAACAAAGACAATTTCTCTGTTGCTTGGAAGATAGTTTTTTTAAAAAAATTATTCCCGTTCTATTTGTTAGTTTGTAATTAAAACAAACAAGAACAACAACAAGAACAACTCCTCACCGCCCTCTCGACCGTCTGCTTGATGGTCCTGAACGCGTCCGTGTTGGCGTTCCCGTAGTCGTCCACCCAGGGGATGTTCAGGATCTGGAACTCGTTCCACACCACGACGGCTGCAAAAAGAAACAAGAAAATCATAAGCTTGTTTCAGGATTAAGTTTAGAATGTTTTTTTTATTTATGTAGGTTTGTGCGACTGTACGTTTTAAGGAAAAGCAAGAAAAAACTTGTGTACTACTGTATGTATGCAAAAAAAGTAGATGTATCGCAAAGCTTATTTGTTTTTCAACCACTCACGTTCTCCCAGGTCGTCACAGGTGCATCTGACAAGTTAAAAAAAGAGCGTTGTCGCTTTTTAAAGGCTTTTTCAATTAATTATTTGGCAAATTTTGTCTCACTTTGACTCCCAGGTGGGGTTCATTGGCTTGTAGGTGCCGCAGTTGAACCTCTTTGGGATGGCGAAGGCCTTGCCCTCCGCGGCCGAGTCCTGGTATTTTTTTAAAAAAACTTTTTTTTCCGATTTTTTTTTATTTGTGAAACGTTGCGCATTCCCGACCTGGTATAGAGTGTACGTCCCCTCAGACCTGCAGGCTCCTTCTAGGACGTCCGCAGATTCGTTGACGTTCTGGAATATTTTTTTTGTGGGAAACACGCGTTAAAAACACCGAAAAAAGTGTGAATAGGCTTACCAGTCCGTTGTTCTTTCCCAGGCAAACACAGGGAAGCTGGAAACAGAAAGGATGTTTGTCGTTCAAAAAACTATCCGTGACAAGCGGGATTTGCAGATTTGTAGACAAACTATTTTTTTTTAATATGTCGTTTTTTTAAGGGAACTCACTTGTTCGCACACTCCCCAGTTCGAGACGGACTCCACCGTCCCCTTGTTGTTGCTGACGGGGTTCCCGCAAAGGAGGGACTTCTCAGGGCCCTGGGACCGTACAAGAAATTATTTAAAAAAGCAAATTGACAAAAAAATAATGTTTAAAAACTTTTCTTTTTTTTGAATAAAATATGGAATTTTGCTGCTAAGCCAAGCGTTTTTCCTGTTTTTTTTCTTTACGAATTACAGCAGTCGTTTTTTTGTGCGAAACTCACGTCGGCCGTCTCGTAGAATTCGGCCCTGCGCTCACACTCGTAGACCACGGTCTCACCGACCTTCACCTTGGTGCCAACAGTGGCCTGAAAACGGGTAAAAAAAGTTTTTTTTAAAAAAATGGGAAATGGTTTGTTTTTATATTAAAAAACCGCAAATATCCACCTGCACTAGCCCCGACGCCGCTGAGGGCGAGGGCAGGGTGTCGCAGACGGGCTCCAAGGTGCTGAACGGGGAAAAAGTAAATTGTTTTTTTTTTGTGGGAAACGTGTGTGTTTCATAGAAACCCCTCAATTACCACTCCTTCCACGGATTTGTTGGCCAAGTGCCCCCGGCGCCGCACTGGACCTCCAGGATGTTCATCCCGGAATCGTCGTTCAAAACGGCTTCCCTGAAAATAAATGAATTCAAAAAATAAATATAATAATTTATTTAAGGCACATGCAGTGTACGTATAGAAGACAAAAAACATTTTTTTGGCAAATCACTTACGAAAAACATAAAAAAAACGGTCATTTCGATGTTTTTTGAGAGTGTGTGTTATGCAAGAAAACCACACTCATTTTTTGACAATTTTGATCTCCATTTCCTTACGTGTCCTGGCACGAGAAGTATGCGGCCTCTCCCACCCTGAACTTGACCCTCGAGTCTGCCCGCACCAACGGAATGGCGGCGCCAGCGGGGGGCGTGGGTAGGGCACTCGCCTGATTAATTACAAGGTTTTTAAACAACGAGGCTTTCTTGTTTTTTTCGGGAAAAAAGGAGTTTTGTGTCATTTTATTTATTACCAGGCAAACGACTTCGTCGTCGCACTGTGACGGCCAGTCGGGAACGAGGAATCTGAAATATTGAAATACATCAAAAAATAGTTTTAATTCTTTTTTTATTTATTTAAATTGTACCTAGTAGGGTTGGGAATTCGGTGGAATTTTGGCCCTTCGGTTAATCGGTTAATTTTGGGGGGTCAAACCATTAATTAACCGTTAATTTCGGTTAATTTCACAAAATAAACCGCCT
>JAAUYB010083091.1_pt1 | contig 10370 bp, 11 predicted proteins | sample 7278071 | NCBI WGS metagenome assembly JAAUYB01 (sample SAMN14350121, study PRJNA611818) | marine sediment metagenome | isolation source: surface marine sediment (1.8m) | place: French Polynesia: Moorea | collected 2018-08 | reverse complement strand
CCTAGGAGCACCTGTTAGTTGGGAGATGAGCTTGGGAGATGAGCATAGGAACCGGACCTTGCCTTTGCAGCTTGGAAACTTTTCATGGCTTTCTTTCATCACCATGGGTCTTCGGCCACCAGCAAATCATCGTTGAATGGAGCCCGCACTTTTGCTAAATTTTGTAAAAACCTCCATTCGCCCCTAATTTCATTTCCCAACTCAAATCAATACTTTTAATGATTCTTTTTAATGGTTTTTTAAAAGAAACGGACGAACGAGAAATAATAAAAATGCCAAATATTGCCAAATAACTCATGTATTTTCTCCATTTTTTCCCCCCGGATCGCCAAGATTTCTCCTCGTAGTTGTTCTTGTATAATTCCGACTCTCTCAGCGCGTCCCGTACTTCCCAAAGTCGTAGGTCCTGCCAAAGCTGGAGGTCCAGCCCACGGGGATGTCCTCCTCCAGGATGATCTGGGGGGAAAAAGAGAAGGAACAATTCAAAATCAAAATCATCAAAAAAATATGATCGTTTGCCCAGTGTGATGGTTTGAGAAGTTTTGCAAAATTTCCCCAACACCCTGTACAAATTTGTAGCAGGCAATTAAAACTTACGTTTTCCCAAGTGAACGGTAGCGTTCTTACCAATGATATTTTTTATTGCGGCGGAGCTGTCAGGTCCTAGAACTGTGGGAGTTGTTGTGGGGGGAGCAGTTTGGCGATAGTCAATATCAAGATCGATTGAACTGGAAGGATCCCACCCGGAAGAAAATTTATAGTGGGAAAGTAGACACAAAGGGGTTTTTGCTGTTGCTATTGCTATCCCTACAAACTACTGTAATTACAACTTCTGTTCAAAAATTGTCTCCAACAAAATTTCAAAATAATTTATTTAAATTATTGTTTGCTCCCGCAGCAGGTCATTGAGCAAAGTGTGTTCTTGTTTCATGCGGAAAAGGGGATTCCCGCCTTTGATGTCGAATTTATTTTTCGTACGTACCTGGTCTAGCCACTCGTCCAGCGGCTGGAAGTACTCCAGGATGGCGGAGGCGTCCACCTTGTCGCTGCCGGTGAACTCCAGGAGGATCTCCGGCCAGGGCTCGGAGGCGCCCAGGGACAGCAGCTGCCTGGAAAGCATTTCCAAAAAAGATGATTTTTTTAAAAAAAACACTTCTTTTATTTATTTGTTATGATGAATGGGTATAATGAACGACAATAATATGTTGAGCTAAGGGTCTTGATGGGGGGAAGTTCCGATATGAGCAGCATGAAAATTTTGTGAAAAGAATAAAGGCAAAATTAGCCCAAGGTCACAAATTTCTCACAGATAAGTGACGGTAGTTCTTCACCAAGACTAATGTGTCAAATTTTGTATGGGAATGTCTTTGTTTGCAAAATTAGCAATATATTAGGCAGTTGGTGACTCACTCCATGGCCCGGCCGGCTGCGTCCGCCTGAGGCCCGGCGGAGAAGTCGCACTTGAAGAGGGGCCTGTTTTAACGGTCCATGCAGTTTCGCCGTAATTTAACCGTGAAAAATGTAAGATATACTTGGTTGGGTCGAGCGGGTCGTACTGCTCGGCCTCCAGGCAGAGCGTCTTGTAGAAGGAGTACTCGAGGATGTGGGCGACGAAGTACCGGATGTAAGGGGTGCTGAGGAAAAAAAAATAAATTTTGTAAAACTTTTTTGGGTATTGAAGAGAGTTGCAATTTTATTTGTGTGTGTTTTGAAGATCATGAATTTTTGACAAGTTGTCTCCATATAGCTAGGATGGCGGCACAATTAACGCCATTTCCACTACCATTTCCCAAGCCAATATCACAATTGAAATCAAATTTATCAGGGAAAAAGTAAATATGTTTCTGTATTTTTCCTTTTTCACTTATGAAAGCATCCTTGTACCTGGCGGGCACGTGGTACTTTGACCCTGCGTCGAAGAACTCCTCCCCCCTCACGGACGGGGCGGCCAGGCCCTGGTACTCCTCCCTGGATTTCCAAACACCTTTCGTTTCCCCCTTTTTTTAAAAAAAATAATGAAATTATAATCAGATCTCGCCTCAGCTCCCACCAGGCCTGGTTCATCTCGTCCCTGCCTATGGATCCGTCGAATAGCGCCCAGCGGTACTGGTCGATCAGGTACCCGAACGGGAGGAACATCACCTGCAGAAAAAGGGAATTTCCGCAAAAAAGCTTTTCGTATAGTATTGCACACACTACATTCCCATTATACCTGTATGAAGGAAGCAAAAAAAACAGCAGTTTTTTATTTCACTATTAGTTTTTTATCAAGTACGCGTTGGCGGATTAAAAAAAATCCATTCTTCTTTTGCTTCAGCAGCTTTAAAAAATAAAAAAACCAGCTCATTTTTTGGGGAAATTATATATTTCCCCTCCTCTCACCCTTTCCATGGCCTGCTGCAGCAGGAAGTTGATGTCCGCCTCCTCCGACTCGACCACCTCCTCCAGGAGGCCCAGGCCCAGCAGGTGGTCCGGGGTCTGCACGGAGAGGGCCATCGTATCTCCGATGGCCTCGTGGAAGCCTTAGGGGAAATAGTGGGATGAATGTGCACGCCCTTTTTTCACATAATTTTCAAAATTAGGGCCGGTCAAACGTCTTTACCGACCACAAACTAATGGTCTATAGATTAGTTCCAAAGCATGAACTTGTTCTTCGGTTCAAAAATGGAATTATCGTGGAAGCCTGAGAGAAGTGAGTTTATTTTTTTATAAAAAAGAAAAAAAAATGAAAAATCGACAATTCGTTTTTGGCAATTTTTGACAGATATTGGTCACCAAAAGCTGAAACTTTTCACAGGATCTTGCCTAATTCATATCTACACTTTTGATTTTATGAGTTTCTCTCTAGCTTGCTCTGAGAGAAAGAGACAGAGACTGCAAAAAATCATTACAAATGAACGATTGAGCAGTTTAACCTTTACACATTATTTCGTACTGTGGTCTGCAGCAGCACGACCATCAACAGCAACAGCAGAAGCAACAGCAGCAACAACAAAAACTTTTTCAAGGGTGGGTCGATTTGGCCAGGCCACCCGTCAAAACCGAATTTTTGTTAATTAATTTATTTATTTATAAAAAGGGGGAAATTGCGATTTTGTCGTTTTGCGCCCACACCACACATGGGCAAGGGGGGGGGGGGGTGGAAGGGGGAGGACTCTCCCCCTCTGAGGGTCAAAAACCTACCTCCTACCCTAAGGCCAAAAATTGGCTACCTTCAAAGAAATTTTTTATTCTTCCCCCCCTCTGAGGCAAAAAATCTGGCATTTTTGACAAAGTTTTTTTAAAAAGTGCCCAAATGGGGCAAAAAAGGCGCAAAATTTTCTGTGTGGTCCTCAATTATGGAGAACATTTTATTTTGCCCCCCCCCGTCCCCCCCGCGGGGACCCCCAATTTTTCCCCTCCCCGAGAGCCATTTTTGGGGGTACTTCAGTTTTTGAGGCATTCTTCCCCCCACCTCTGGAAAAAAGTCGGTGCCCATGCATGTCCCACACACAGTTGATTTTTTTTTAAAAAAAATGGAAAATCGTGTTTTTTGGCAGTATGAACCCACCCGGGTTTGCCCCGTCCCTGTACTGCAGGTTGAGCTCCTCGTACTGCTTGTAGTACTGGATGTGGCCCATCTCGTGGTGGATGGTCACCAGGTAGCCCAGGTTCACCTCCGTGCACATCTTCAGGCGGTAGTCGTCGAGGTCGGCGTGGTACCTGATTTTTTTAAGAAAAATATATTTAAAAAACTAAAAAATACCTTAATTGTAGCTTGGTCTTCAATGTGCTCTACATAAATGCAAGAACACCTCCGCACCAATAAATTTCAACGAAAAAAATCTCCCGAAAGCCGGCAAAGAAGGCGATAAACAATAGTAGAATGTAAAAAAAAAATCAGATACGAGAAAATGCTCGTTTCTCACGACAGTTTTTTTAAAAAAAGGGGCATTGAGTCAAAAACAATCTCACATGTCCCAGGCGGAGGCGTGGCAGGTGACGTCCCAGTCCGGCCTGTAGATCATCGGGCTGTCGTGGTGGCACTCGCGGTTGGCCGCGGTGTCAGCCTGCGATGCGCATGCGCAGAAAAGAAACCACTTTGTTTTTTTAAATAGAGTAGAAGTAAATGAAAGTTGTTAATGACATTGTGTTTTTTTAGCAAAAAACGTCATAAAAACTTTTGCCCCCTTTTGAAAAAAAAACATCATCATCAGAAAGGAGAAATTCAGACGTTCTCCTCCGATTTTTGTTGTTTTTCATGTTAAAAAAATCTTTTTTGAAAAATCAAAAGTATATATCGTCTCACCGTCCCGCACTGGTCGTCGTAGCACTCCTGCATGTCCCTTAGCCCCAGCCCGGTGTAGAAGCCGTTGGAGAGCTCAAAGAGGTCCTCGACGGTGTAGTCCTGGTCGGCCAAGGCCGTGTCCACGGACTCGAGCTACAAAATTCAACAAAAAGGGGATCCATACCCAGAAAAGTATCCGTACCCTTCCTGACGCGGGAAAAAATGCCCGTCACAACACCCGTTTTTGGTTCCCATGCAAAAAAGCAAAAAAAAAACCACAAACGTTTAAAAAAATTGCAAAATTAGTAACCACCTGTCGATTGAGGCGTTTGATAAAGGGCACCCGACGGGTCTTTCTGTGCTGCTACCAAGGTTTTTTGACGGTCCCGTTCTTGTGTCAAAAAAATCCGTCAGATATACCTTCAAAAAACTTTTGGTGTCGTTGCTGCTGTTGCTGCTGTTTCCAAAGCCATTGTTCCTATTTCAAACCTTCACTTTGTTTTAAGCAACACATTAAAACTTGCCGGGGGAAACCCATTCTTTCAGGTCGACAATACCTGGTCGGGCACGTCCGGGTAGGGCGAGACCAGGGAGAAGGTGTTCTGCCACTCCTGCGCCCACATGTTGCCGGTGAGGAAGGCCGGGATGGGCGCGGACGCGTCAAACTTGTCGGAGCCCCACTTCTGGCGGTACCTGAGGGGAGGAGGAGAAAGAGTCGCAGATTGACAAATAAAAAAAGAATTAGGCGAAAAAGAATTCCCAAATGTGGCCGATAGCATAAATTCTTGAGAAGTATTGGATTCTTGAGAAAACGCATTGATCTTTTGGGACATTAATCCCACTTTTTGAGCTATGTCGAGGAAACTTTCGGGAAAACGTGGGTTTCTTTCTAAAAAAAATAGTTAAGTCAATGTTAAATGCGTGCAATATACTCACATCCATCTGACGTAGGCGTGTATCTTGACGTAGAGCGGCCGCACCTGCTGCCAGGTGTCCTCCAGGTCGCGGCGGAACTGGTCGTCGTCCCCGCCCAGGTCAAGGGTGTAGGCCGTCAGCCACATCTCGCTGGCGTCGGAGAGGCCTGAAGTATTCCATTTCCCGCAATTAATTTTATTTAAATTTAATAGCAGGGAAACCGTTGGTTTTTCATCAATATGTGTGTACTACATTACGTTGCATTTTTTGCAAACATACCGTTAAGCCCCGCTGCCTCGTTCTCCAAATCCAGGTAGGTGTTGTACTGCAAAAAATAAAATGAAATAAAATAAACCCTTGAGTTCTCCCACTTTGAAATAGGGATCGGTTCGAGCCTCCCTTTTGCGGGTTCAAGGCGGGTTGGAAGTGCGAGCTCGGGCTTTGCGGGCTCAATTGATCTTTAAATGTTTTTATGCCAAATTTTCTCAAAAATCGCCCCATTTTTGTCAAATTTTCTTGAAATTTCAGACTCGTGTGCCTAGATGCGGGTTGCAGGTTTTTTTGCAGGCCAGCCAATTTGCGTGCCAAAATGCAAGCTTTCGAGCTCGAGCCTAAGCCCGAACCCATCCCTACTTTGAACTCGCCTGGTCCCTCATGAGCGCCCCCGACTTCTCCCTCCACATCTCCCAGACGTACTGCAGCTCCTCGTAGGAGTGGAGGGCGGGGTCCGTCTCGGCCAGGATCGTCTCCAGGTCTGGAAGTTGTGTTGTTAATTCATAAGGGAAAACCGCGGTGTGTGGAAAGAAAAATAATTTTTTTCTCGTGGGAATTTGAGGGTACTCGTTTGCGCTCAAAAACAAACAGTTGGTGCAGTAACCCTTTGCTAATTACCCCTAACTATCTAAGCTAGGCCTAACCTTCTAAATTTAAATTTCCCGCTCTTTTCCAAACACTTCCGTAAGAGCACCAAAAAAACCTGACCAGTAGCGTCAGAAAAGTAATATTTGTAATCGACAATAGAAACGGCAATGTGCGAAAAAAATATTTTTTTTCGTGGGAATTGGACGGTACGAGTTTGCGTTTGAAAACACTCAGCAAGTGCCGGGAAAAAAACCTGACTAGTAGCGTCGAAATTGTACAATATTAGTAATCAACAATACCCGGTTCCAGAGGCAGGCCCTCGGTGGCTTCGTCGCAGTCCTGAACAGACAGAAAAAATATTTGCAATTTTAGAATTTCCAAATTAAATAAAAATATTTCGTAATATTCTCTCGCGCCTGCTGTTCGAAGGGGCATACGCGAGCAGAGTTGTAGATGTTGATCATGTCGTTGATGGCGTCGGTGAGCTCCTCGACCTGAAATAAACTTACAAGTTACTTGTTTTCCATCATATTTTTTTAAAAAAACTCGTTTTTTGTTGTGGTTTCCAGGCTTGATGAACTGAATTTATTTTGAACGGCTTTCAATTCAGTTATTGGGTTCATCAACTGAACTGAACTGAACAAAGTCAAAATTTTGAACGATGAACGTTGAACGCAAAAAATGGCAATAATATTCAGTTCAGTTCACAGTACTGTACATAACGCCTTTAGAGGTCACTTTGAAACAATAGTTTCTATGTGGAAAAAAATATTTTTTGTCAAGATTTTTGCCCGTTTGACGTGATTTTTGCATAATTTTGGAATTGAACTGAACGGATTTTTTTTAAACTGAACTTGAAAGAAGTAAGATACGCTGAACGCTTGAACGCTGAACAAAGTCCGGACATTTTGAATGTGAACCTTTGAACTGAACTAGGTACAGTATTTTTTTTGAACGGAAACAAGCCGGTTTCGAACTCTCTTTCCTGCTCGTCGGGCAGCGCCGACTCCCCCAGGTTCTTGAGCTTCTCCAGGCGGCGGACGAGGTCCCCGTCTTCGAAGGAGTCCTGAATTCCCAAATTAATACATTATAAAAATTAAGTAAAGTTTTTTTCTTCAGGCTTTTTACCAGGTCAAACACGTTGATGTAGTTGGCCCAGGCCTCCTTGTCGTAGGCCGAGATGGCGATGCTGCGAGGAAAAAACATGGACATTTTTCTACAAACTGTCTTTCGACATGGAATAAAGATTTTTTTTCGCCACTCCTTCTTTAGAAAAGAGGAAACGTTTTCTAAACTGGTCCCAAGTTCTTATGATCAGTTTTCACAGTTTGTGGCAAAGTGCCAGAGTTTATCAGAGACTAATTATGGTTATCTAAGACAAAAATGTTTTTTTTCTGTTGCTGTTTTTTTTTACTTTTCTGACCATAGCCTTCTGAACAGTGGGTATCAGGAACGTCAGATAAGGGACAATTATGGCCCTTTTTCTATTCAGCCCAAAAGGAAAAGTTTCCATCATTCCAAACAGATTTATAGGATTGGTGATAACTCATGATAATTCGGGACATAACTCACAAAGTAGCCAAGTCTCTTGCCCTACGTTTATAACAGTAGAGGCTTTGATAGAGGCCGACCCTTATGGTCACTATCTTAAAACTAACACATCCTCCTCCAAGAAAACCAAGATGTCTCATGGAATACTGTTCCCATTTTTACCTGCAGCGATAGCCGTCAGTTCAAGTAATGGTCCCAATTCCAGTTGTTGCTGTTGCTGCTGCTGCTGTAGGGGATGGATGTTTTTGTAGGGCCCCTAAATGACCCAGTAGCTTAAAGTCATTGGAAAAACTTAGGTAGATCTTGAAAAGTTAGAACTTTTTTACAAATTGACCTCTTTGTGTGACCAACCAGTTCTGATAAAACCACCAAAAATATTTAAATATTAAATTTAAGGTCCAAGGAGTGCTCAGACATAAAACTTTGTAAAATTAAAAATCTTGGGAAACCAAATTGTGGTGGGCGGATCAAGTCAAATTAGAATTTTAAGGTCACTTTAAAGTTTCGGTCCAACATCTTAGAAAATTGAGGATTTAGAGTGACAGAGCTTGATCTTGTATGCCCCTAGCTTTGCTTCGCAGGTCATTTTATTGAGACATCCTCATGAAACCAGACACATCAATGTTTTTGGCAAGACTTCTTTTATGTCTATTTTGCCTGTCCTTGGGCATGAGCCGAAACGATGGCAAAGAGCTGCTTCCTAATCAAGATCCATTGGCCGAGGGTAAGAAATTTTGGGTATAGCACTCTATACATACCTTCTATGATGCACTATTAGGGCCTCACTTCTAGAGATATCCCAAATGGCACCCCTTGACAGCATAGGCCAACTTTCCAGGGGGCCCCACAAGGTGAAATTTTTACTCTGGGTCATGCCAGATAAGGGCGCCAGGACTTTAAAGTCATCTAAAAATGTCGCGATGAGTTGCTACCGTCATTTTTTAGATGACTTTGAAAGCCCGGAGCCCTTATCTGGCAGAACCAAGAGTGAAATTTTCACTTTGTGTAGTCCCTGGAGACTTGGGCTATGCTGTCAAGGGGTGCCATTTGGGATATCTCAAGAATTGAAGCACCAAGATTTTTTTAAAAAAATTGTGGTGGCTTATGTACTCCTCTTTGAGACATTTTACTACATAAACTTCAAATGGCCGGTGCTGTTATTTCCATGGTGGTACACCAAATATATGGGTATTTTTTTAATCAAGGGATCAAACTACATCACATAGGGGGGTGCCATTTTTGATTTGGCTCAGACACCCAAGGAACCCCCAAATGTACATGTGTTAATTCAGGTCTTCCCACGGTATGTCACCCAAAGAACTCAGGCAAAAGCCCCAAAGTGGGCGACACAAATGTTCAGCCCTGTGTGAGTGATGACGGCTGCAACATGGGTGAAGACTGCTCATGCGGAAATGATCAAGATATGAAAATGGTTATCTACCAAGCCAACTCTATATCCAACTAATCTCTTAGCTCAATGTTCATTCTGATTTCAGGGAGCAGTAACAGCCAGGGCTTGCCACGGTCAGTTTTTTCGCACTTGTGAGGACGTCAAGAAGGCAAATTTCAGCAGCAAAGCGGTGAGTTAAAATATTTTTTTAAAAATAATACCCTTCACATCCAAACCCTTCTGACAGCTTTTTTCATGCAAGGACAATTGCAACTACTGCCTGCGATGCACCTGCAACCAGGAGGAGAAGAAGATAATCTTAAGGGCAGACTGCACACACAGAGAGTGCTAAGAAGTTCATTTATTGAAAAATGATCAAGCAAAATAAAAGCATATTTTCAGACATGATTTAAGAAAAACAATCCCTTACCCACCACACTCACACACACACATGCATGGATATGTGGATGCTTGACAACAAAAAAAATTCTAAAGCTTCATTTCAACCTGGGAGGTGGCAAAGGATAAAGGAAGCACTACCGGTAGTGGGGAAGGATAGTTTTTCTCATATATTTTTAGTAACTTAAAAATTTCACAGTATTAAATTGTTTCATGTACAATGCAAAAGATGCTATAAGAAAAAGGATGATTATGGGGGATAATTGGACATTTGATATTGTAGCAGGGGGCTTGTCAAAATGGATCCACCAATTGGTGCACTGCAAAACAGCTCTTCTTGTCTGGTTATTTTGCACTATTCATTTTTCTCCTCCTATATTCCCTTCCCCTGAACTTGTTTGGCGGCGCCGGGGGTCCAAAAGAAAAAAAACTTTTTAAAAGTTTGTACGAAGTTTTGTAGGGCGCTTTTTGGCAAGATCATGAGGGATATTCTCTCTCATTATTTTCCCCCTGTATGGCATAGAAATCGAATGCCGTAGTCCAACTTCACCAGGATCCCCTTTTGCAGCTTCAGGAGCTTAAAAACTATTGAAATTTTTGCAAACTTCAAACCATCTTTTTGATGTTTTTTACCTTTATAAAAAAATTTGCACAGTTTTTAGTGCCCTTGTAAATTGTGAAACTCTTTAGATGATTATTTCTTCATAGAAAAATATTCAAGTCCTCCTAAAGTACTGTGGTAAGGTATGGGTGATAGATTAGTGAGACTTTTTGTTATATGTTGATGGCTCTACTCCATTTTTAACCAATCAAAATTTCACTTCCCCTCAGTCTCCTAAGTGGCATAGCAATGTTGGTGTCACATAGGAAACTTGGGTTTCTCGTGTGTGTATTTCGGAGATCACATCACGACTGAATATATTATGTACTACGCTACATACCGTATCTTCTTCTCTCTCTTTCTCGCGCGCGCGCGGTAACTTGACT
>JAAUYB010170873.1_pt1 | contig 10372 bp, 16 predicted proteins | sample 7278071 | NCBI WGS metagenome assembly JAAUYB01 (sample SAMN14350121, study PRJNA611818) | marine sediment metagenome | isolation source: surface marine sediment (1.8m) | place: French Polynesia: Moorea | collected 2018-08 | reverse complement strand
GGTTATGGCATGGTCGGTCGTCGCTGGAAGGGGAGGAGGAAGAGACACACACTTCCACTCACCCTGCTTTCACATAGTAGTATACGCAGAAAACGTAATTCCAGCCAACCCCAAACCCCCTATTTCCCACTCTCTCCCTACTCCTTTCCCGCCAATCCGAGATAGGGGAATAAAAAAGTTTTCCTTCCCCTCTCGTCTTCTACTTTCCTGCTTTGTTCTTTTGGAATAATGGTTGTCCCCTTTCTTCCTGGACAAACGAAGTTTTCGGGGTTTTTTTTTAAAGTTTTTGTTTCGGAAAAATACGCAGCTGGGAATCAGGAAGATGAGGGATATAGTATGAATTCATAAAAGAGGGGAAAAGAGAAAGCCGTGTCGCCATCCACCATCTTCCTCTCCTCTCTTTTTTCTTTTCCCTTTCTCCCTCCAGGGCATAAAAAGTTACGGAATTGCCCGTAAAATTATGTAGGGAAAAATTATGGCCGCGGCGGCGGACGGTCCGCAGCGGATGACAATGTATGTAAGAGAAAAGAGAAGAGCAAGGGAGCAAAGCTGGAAGAGCAGCAGGAGATGAAGAAAAAGGAGGATGGAAAGGGAACCTCGGACAAGCCAACATTTCGCAGATAGTTTCCCCTACTGTGAATTAAAACAGTTTTCCGAAAAGACAATAGACAAACTTTGCTGTACATTTCCTGCCGCGGTGGGATTGTTCTTCTGTCTTTCTGTATCTAAAGTTTTTTGAAACCTTCCCACTTCCTTTTATTCACGCTGCGGCAAAGAGTTTTCCTCTCACTCTTCCCTTATAAAACCCTCCCCTCCCCTTCCCATACACACACTGTGGAGAACCCCAGCCGTAGAAACAGCTCTCAAAGCGCAAACGTACGTACGTTATAAGGGGGAAGAATAGAAAGGCGGTTCCGTCTTTCCCTTCGCCTTTTTTACTACAGACATTGTTCCCCCCGTCTGGCGTAGGGTCGAGGGAGCAGCAGCAGAAGCTGTTCTTCTCCCTCCTGTTCTATGCGTATACCGTACACGGTAGTAGTACTACGTAGGGGCGTAACCGGGCCGGGCCGGGCCGGCAGGGGAATATAAGAGAGGGAAGGGCTTTCTAAAAGGGAGCCTCTCCTACACTACACCGCGGATCGAATGGGATGGGAAGGGGGATTTTACCAGACGTCTGGAAAACACCGAAATGCATTTTCCTAGAAAGAAAAGGAGGAGGGGGAAGGGGAGGGGAGGGAGGCGCTGTCCTAAACTGGCTTCCGCCGCCGTGTTTTTAATTCGGATGATATCCGGAAGGAAGAAGGAGGGGGAGGATATTATTTTATCCAAAGACGAGGAGGAAAAAGCGACGTCTTCGTCGTCGCCTGCGGTTGAGAAAGCAGGACGGTTTCCCGCCAAAAAAAAATAGAGGGGGGAATATCGAGGTTCCTTGATAAAAACGGCGGCGATCAAGGCGGGAGAGTTGGGGGGGGGGGAAAGAGACATGTGGGAAACAGGAAACGGACGCGGGTTGGTTGATACATGATTCTGACGCAGTGAGTTTTGTGTGTGATAGCGGAACTGCGCTCAGTGTACTGTTTGTGGAAAATGTATTGCGTAACGAAGCAGTGACATGTGCGGACTGCGCACTTATTTTCAACAACACACACCACACATGTTTTACGGTGTGCAAGTGAGTGTTACATTATTACAAAGCCACATAATTGCGGCTTAGCTGTTAATTCTAATTCGGGATTTCGTTTGAGTAAATAGCACTGTTTTTCGGAGAAATGGCGCATCTCTTAAAATACTTTTTGCTTTATAAGCTGACCCGCAGAACGTACCACTAATCTTCCTTGACTAAGCACCGGAGCAGTGACCGTTCCACTCGTTCCCTTCGATGACAGTCCCCCCCTTGGGCATTACATGACCACACCACATCCCACTTCTTTCCTCCTCCTCCTCCTTCGCCCTAATTTCCTTGTAACACGGTGATCAGCCCTCCTCCCCCTCCTCCTCCTCTTCGTGTGTGTCCCTGTGTGTCTAGTCCCCCTCCTTTCGATGTGGGAAATGGAGGTCGGCGAGGAGGAGGAGTTGTTTGGGGAGGCTGTCGCCAATTAAGTTTTATTAGAATCATTCTTCGCAATCATCAAGTGAAGAAGTATAGGCATGTGGTTGAATATCTAGAAAACTTTTATCAATCCCATTTGGTGAATTTCATACCTGTCTGGACTTGGACAGAGCTGAGTTGACCACTTTTTTTCTTTCCCCTCTTGCTCCCCCTTTTTTGCTGCCTGCGTGTGGGGCAAAAAGAGGAGAAGAAGAAGATAGAGGGGATGAGTGTCCAAAGTGGAAAGCTCTGGAGGGAGAGAGGGAGGGAGGGAGAGAGAGGCTAGACAGACACACATCCAGGACAGTCCACATCGATCGAAAAAGAGTGGAGACTGGACGAAAGGGATTTGCCGACTTATTAAAGTTACGGTGCAAAGTATAAGCGTCTCCTTACAAAAAAGAATTCAGTTGTATACATAGAATAGACAAGTGGTAAATTTTGTGTGAGGCCAATGTGTGTGCTCTCCAGCGCCCTTATTAAAGGAGGAGGATGGGCGAGAAAAAGAGGATGGAAGCTCATCTCTCTCGCCCCCCTTCCTTCCATTACCGCCGCGCAACATACGCCGCAAAGAAAAGGGGAAAAAAGACAAATGTTTCAATCTCCTCTTTCTCCTTCTTTTTTCCATCCTCCAGGGAGATTTGATGCTTTCGGAAATTTATTCACGTATCGTCTTTTTCCTTCCACGGACTCCCTCCGCCCCATTCCCACATAGGATATAAGAGACACTGCAATGGAGGAAGAGGAGCCTCCTTCCTCCGCCGCCTCTTTTCATTCCCCTTATTTTTTTCTGCTCCGTCCCTCCTCGCTTCTCTCTGTTCTCCGGAAGGGCATTTAATGCATACAAATAGCAAGAAGAAGAAGAAGAAGAGAGGAGGCGGCGGCGAGGAGAGAGAGAGCGAGACAAGAAAAAGTGTTTCCGCTCTTCTTCTTCCTCTTTTTCGGATCGGTCGAGATTGTGTCGCTTTTGTGCCTCTCCTCCGCCCAAGGAATTGCCCAAGCGTTTCCCCCGCAAAGAAAGGGGAAAAGAAAAGGATTCTCCTCCTCCCTCTTTTCCCCTCCGCCGGACTAACACGATTACCGCCCAAGAACGAACGAACGAACACCTCGCTTGCTCTGGGTCTGATTGCTTCACCTCCATCCAGACTGAGAAGAGGAGCAGGAGTAGGGGGCGACCCTGGGCAATCTCTTCTTCCCCACCAAAAAACCGAATATATCCCCTCCTTCCCCTCTCCTTCTTATTACAACACTTTTTGTGTGCCCTCCCCTTCTCTGCTTTCCAATCTCCAAGTCAATGGCCCCTGGCTGCACTGCACACCCCACGCACCCTCACACCCATCCCCACACCCCCACAGATATTTCCGACCGAGTGCGTCAGGAGGGGGAGAAGTGAAGGAGAAATGTTTTCGGCCGTTTACACAAACAGCCCATATTTCTCGCCTTTTCTTTTTTAAAAGCGAGGGAGGAGAAATCATCTTTGTTTATGCTAAGATCACACGTGGGAAAGACAGGTGCGTGCGTGTGAAAATAAGGCCTACGCTTCGCCCCACCCAAGAGACGGTCGAGAGAGAGAGAGAGAGAGAGAGAGAGAGAGAGAGAGAGAGAGACCGCTCAGACGCTCATCAATATCTGGGGTCTGGCACCGTCTAGCCTTTTCTCTCTCTCTCTCTCCTTTCCTCGATCCTGTCTCGACGGCGAACGAAGGAGCGACGCAGCACAAAAAATGCAGGTCTGACGCAAAAGGAGGAGGAGGAGGAGGAGGAGGAGGAAGGATAAGAAAACAACATTGGAGAACACGGAGGAGGAGCGGGGAGTTTCTTAAAACCTTTAAAGTGAACGGCAAAAGTGAATGAATGTTTAGGTATCCTTGAATAATATATCCCCAAGAGCTACGCTATATTAAAAAACCAAAACAGAAATTGGTTTAAATTACTTGAAAATATTAAAATCAAGGCGTTTTATGAAACTTGCGGGGGAAGGAAAATAGACCTTGGAGAGGAAAAGGAGGAGGAACTTGAGATGCAGAAGAAAAAGGAGGAGAAAATGTCGCTTCTCTTCTCCTTTCTTTCGTACGCCCGGCGTATGTACGTACATACAAGCATTACACAGCACCGACGACGACGACGGCGCGATACGCACTATCATTTCCCTTCAGGAAAAAAGAAAGAAAAAGGTAATAGAACACTTGCTTTTTTTCCTCCGGTCACTTTTCGTGTCTGGGTGATCCATTGTCGTTCTTGTCCTGCAGTCCATACCTATACCTAACCCAATGGGGCGAAGAGAGCGAAAAAAAAAGTGGAGGGGAGTTGATCGAGCAGTCTGACTTTTGCAGACGATAATGCGGAAGGGAAAAGACAATGGAGGGAGTATTATTTGTTTACATGCTAGAAATTCTGCTGTGTTACATACAAAATACCTGCAATCTAGCCAGTACGGCTAGGAGCATTACCTCCTTCTCCATCCTCCTCCTCTTCTCTCCTTTCCCCCTTTATCCCATTACTGTCCAATCTAACCTCTTGGCCCGGAGCGCAGACAGACTCCTCTCCTCCTCCTCTTTCTTCCCCCTTCTCTAAGATGCATTGGTAGAAGGGGGAAGGAGGGGAGAACCCATCGCCACCCACTCTTGGTGGCACAGAGGAATCCCCAGTGAATTGTACTTCAAAAAAGGAAGGAAAAATATCGAGTGAATTTCAGGTCTTTTTAATTCCATGATCCACCACCAAATGTTTTATGCACCAAAACTCCTGGTGTGATTTTCACCAGCGACTCCGGTACCAGACATTCCTTGCATGCTTTGGCCCGAGGGAGGGAGGAAGGGGGACGCGGGGCCTCTTCCCCCTCCTCCTCCTATTCTGTTGATATTGTCCATTCAAGGCCCTCCCCCTCCTTTTGGTCTAGAAGAAGAGCGGTGGCGAGACACTCCCCAAGTCCCAGGAGGGGCCAATGAACCACTGTCTGCCTGTTCCTCCTCTTTCCAACATTTCCAGACACTTAATGCACCGGCAACGAGCAATACTATTTCCCATAAAAGACCGTCCAAATTATTGCTCCTGTGACCACTTGTGTGACTAGTTTTTTTTTTGCTCAGCGCAAAGTTGTTTACACCAATTTCCCATCGTCGCCGGCGACACTTTGTCCGCTTTTTTGCCACTTCTCTTTCATTGCTGTCACCTGGAAACAGGGCTACGGGCATTTTGTCGTTTTTACGACAAATCATTGAATCATCAACATCTGATCGTAAAAAGGGAAGTTTTCTGTCTTACTCTTTGTTCGCTCACCCTCACCCTCTTGAGACCTTTCTTTTTTTTGTTGTTGTGTAGCATACAGTAAGTGCAAGTGGTGCACTTTTTTGTTCCGTCGTCGATCGTCTTCATCTGGACGCGTCGCTGTCTGATTCCCACATTTTTCTCCAAGAAGGGGGAAATATAATTAACCTTTCCCCCTTTTTCTCTTCGTCGAGGCCGCCACAGCCCGCCTTCTCATATGGGGGGAAAGCATTAGGCTGTCTGCATGGGAAAATGATATTTTGATAAAGGACCCATAGAGTGGAGCACTACCGGTATGTCGCTCTAAGATACTATTCATGAAAAGTTTCCTTTAAAGTTTGAGATGAAGTTAAACATTTGCTTTTTTGCACTTTTTCGCCTCCGCTTTGTGCGCATTCGTTCGTAATCGGAGCGTGAAACCCTCTCCCCACCCCAAGTCCCACAAAAAAGAGGAGGGGAAGGAGAGCTAACTCGTCCTAATGATGGCTTTCTCCTTGCTTATAGCGTCCGTACGCCGCGTATAATGTGACGCTCTGCTAACGACCGGAGCCGCCGTCTGGCCCTATGGATTGGCTGCGTCACTGCGCATTAGCTATGTACGCCCTTTCTGCGTACTTACAGTACATTCTCCTCGGAACGAAAGCTCCTTGTCCACAGGGAGGGGAGAGGCCGGCCACTACGGTTTTCCCGAATGCGATAATACAGTAGTAAACATAACGAGGAAAATACGCAAATGAACACCGCCGCAGCGTTTTCCTCCTCCTTTTTCTTCCCTCTGCAAACTGCCGCCGTTTCAAAGAGGGGGAAATAGGGTTCTTTGCTCTTGTACGGCTGCCATGTTGTTGATGATATTATTATTATTGCTTTATTGCCGCCGGCAAAAAGTCTAGAATTCACCTACTCTTCTCCATTGCCACAAGCATTTTTATAAATGCTGCAATCCTGTTCCCTTATGTAGCGTCGAATTCCTCCCTTACGCTCAGACGTCTGAGCTGCTTTCTCCCTCGCAGTAGAGGTAAAAGGTGGAAAGGAGGAGGAGGAGGAGGGGTCAACAAACCCAGCGTTGAGGTGAGAGAGAGAAGAGGAGGGGACCGGGCTAGACTCGGATCCTTGCTTGCATGTTCCTCTCTCTCCCCCTTTGCCGCCGCGCTATCGTGTCTGACATCTAAGACGTTCATGGTCGAAGAGGAGGAAAAGCGACGATTTGCCCGTTTCCCGCATATGTACGCTAGGGAACAGTAATTCGTTAATATGCGTAAATACGGTGTGTGCATTAGTGCTTTCTTTGACGGAGATTGACAGAGGTGGCGCGGGGGGAAACTTTGTATGTGAGGCGGGGGGAAAACTTTTTTGTCTGTGCCATTCTTTGTGCGGACAGCAGACACACGCTCTTTTCCTCCCCCACCCTCATCCACATTTTTTATAATCCCTCCTCCTCCTCTCCCTAATGGAGATCAAATTGCCAGGGGCGAGAAAAGGAGGAATGAGAAGATATGATGAAGAAGACCCACCTACCTCTCTTCCTCTTTGTTTGTTCCATTATTCCTGCCCTCCTCCTCTCCATACTTACCGTTTCACCCCGTGCGACACTTCATTTTCGAATAAAAAATGAGGAGAAGAGAAAGCAAATAGCCAGGAGGGACATTACAGTAGAAGTATGGACGCTTTTGTCGTCTGGGCTAGGGTCTCTAGGGAGCACAGACGGATATCGAAATTGCATTCCCCCGAAAACTGTCATTACAATTATGGGGACGCCAAAAACACCTACTATGCTTTCTTCTTCCTCCTCCTCCTCTTCCGTGCGGCACCAATGGTAATTGCACGGCCCCGGGGATCACACAAGGAGGGTTTTTTCTGATCAGGAAATGAGGGAAAGCTGCGTGTGTGTGCTGCTTCCGTCCACGGAGAAGAGGAAGCCCGAAAACGGGGTCACACTTCTTCTTATATTCCGATTTTTTGCTGCTCTCCTTCCTCCTCCTCCTCTTTTCTCTTTTTGGGCACTGAGCAAAAAAGCGAGGTCCCCTACCCTACCCTCCCCCTCTTGATAATTTCCCCTTAGGTTCCTGCCTCCTTCCCCTCCTTCCCCTCTTTCCCTGATAGCGAAGATGATTCGTTTTCTTCCCCCTTATTCCATATATCCATTCTGCCACACGCTACGTGTGTAGCAACGTACTCTATCGAATAAAAGAGCATGTGTACCTGTCAAAAACGCCGGCTGCGACGCCGTTTCCTTCCTTTGTGTTGGGCTCTCTCTGCTTTCGTTGTCCAGTGCTGCCCCCTGGCGCGGAGGCCGGGAAGCGGCGGGGGAGGACGGCAGCCTCGCTCGGAAGAAAGGAGAGCGGCGGAGGCCACAAAAAGTGCCGGTTCCTTCCTGGTTTGCTGGCACTTTTTGTGGGGTGCTTCTCCGTGCGTCGGGAGAGTATTTTTCGGCCTACATTATATCCCCAGGGCGGAGACTGGAGAGAGACTTTTTTGTCCTTCCCCTCCCCCAAGCACTGGGGGCCCTATTTTCCGAGGGGCTCCGAGCGGAGGGAGGAGGACGGAGACAAAAAAAAACTGGTAGGAAATGCGGGGAAAGGAGAGAGGCACCAAAAAACTATCTGGGGCATCAGGTACATGCGTCTCTCTCTCTCGCTGTATACCCGATACAGCGACCAACATAGCTTTTTCTTTTCTTTTTTTGGGGGTGGGGCCTCTCACGGTCTACGGAAGGGTATAATGCGTGTACCAGATTTTCTTTTTTCTCCGTATAAGGTGGGCTTTTCTTATTAGCCCGATTGATGCTGGGTCTTGTATTTTTTTGTCTCCTCCTTCCCTCTCTGGGTGATATTGAGAGGTCCGTCCGTCTTATACAGATCTGTTACAGCAATCGTACGTCGGGAAGGAGAGGGCAAACAAAGAGTACTACTTGCCGATCGAAGAAATGCAACTTCCCAGAAAAACAAAGTGCAGAAAAAAACGGACGGAGGAGTAGAATCTTGATTTGCAAGGATAACTTGTGTCTGATAAAATCTGCATTGCTTGCATTGCAAAGAAAGGGGAAAATAGCCGCTTTTGTTAGTACAGCGGCGGACACACCGAGATTACATGATATGCATTTCTTTCTTTTCCACATGTGGGGAATCCAAAAGTTTCGACCCATTAGCCATGATCCTGGGAATTGTCCAAAGATTTATTTTTGACCTCTAGATACAGCGTATTTGGACCAGGATGGCGGTCAAAGATCGTCATTTGGGCAAAACCTGAAAAACTAGATTTTTTCGTAGCTGTATCTCTGTTTCACCACACACACCACATGTGGTGTTGCAAGATCTCATCAAAAATGCTGCTTAGCTGTCAGTGCATTAACCAGGGTTTTTTCTCTTTGGTCAATTGAGGGACATCGTGACTGCGCATCTTGCAACTGCGAAAAAAAGATCATCAATCTCAGTCAGAAAAGAAAGAGAGAGAAAATAAACTCCGGGCGACAAGTTCGCTGCTCGTCTATCCCACATGTGCGCCGAAAAAAAGAGAGCATGTCTTACACTGTTATATCGTACGATCACTTTATAATAGCGGCCTCACAAGTGTCGATAATTGAATCGCGAAATATTTGCTTGCTTGATCTCTCGAACATTCCATTTTTGCGGAGGGAGGGCAATGAAAGGACCTTGGGTCGCGGTTTTGACTGGGGCAAAGATCTCCCTCCGCACAAAACTCAAGAGTGCTCAAACAAGGCTTTTATCAGCTCTGCATTGATGGCCGGGAGAGAGACGGCTTCGGCGGCACCCCTTTTTCGCACATACACACAACACACGTACACACAAAACACAGAAATCTGTTTTGCGGGGAATTAACGCGCGTCGCGTCCGTCCGACCGAGAGAGGTCTAGAGATAAGGGCGAGACTGCTTGCTGCATGGGTGTGTGTCCCTCCCCCTCTTTGGCGCGGTTAAATCGTGCAAATAATTGGGAAAAACGACGAAAAAGGAGCAACAGTCGTTTTCCCGTCCGAAAAGTGTCGATGCCGCCGGCTTTTCCCTTTTCCTCCGTCCCTCCCTCCCTCCGGTCCGTCCCCCGTGCTCCAATTCCTTTGCTTTCTTCTTCTCTAGCGAAGACGACTGTCCGTTTGCCAAAAAAGCTCTTCCCTTTTACCGCGACTGACCACCTCCGCAAGCCGTGCAACAAACACACCCGAGACTCCTATTTTCTTTTCTTTTTTCCGCGAAAACGAGGTCAGGCTTCTTTTTTTACCGGCCTTTTCTTCCTTGTGAGCGAGTGAAGACTGAAATGGGCGTTGAATGAAGCTCGTTCGTGCGGGGGACTGAGGCGGCGACCGACGACGGGCCAAGACAATGCTAAGCAGTTTTTTTGTCTTGCTGTTGTAGGCTTGAAAGTCAGCGTTGTGCCGAATTTGCCGAATTTCGACAGCAAAAAAAGGTACTGCATTATCCCGCCTTTTTCATGTATTTTGCATTGCCTTAGTTCCGCTTTCCTTTCTTGATCTACTGTAGGACAAACTGCATCCTCCCCTATTCCTCTTCCTCCTTGATGCACTTGCGAGACTTCAAACAGACCAAGCAAGGCCTTCATGAATTAGGAAGAAGCGGAGGAGACCCAACTATCCGTTTCCCACTCCGTACCCGGAAAGCAGCCGCCACGCTCCAAAAGAAGAAAAAGTTTTGCGGGCGAAAAATGCGCGGTGGCGAAACTTTTTTGGGTCAATTTCTCTGCCCTTCTTCCTCCCCGCAAGGATTTGCAAAGTTTGCTCCTGTTCTTCAGAAAGTCGTTGAAAAAATGAGCGATTCATATTTGTGTCATTGCTCTTTTAGGGGGGAGGGTTGAATGCTACTGACAAAACTTTTATAAGGGAAAATAATACGTCCAGTCACAATACCGCGCCGCAGCCCATTGACTGGGATTTTTTTTAGTGGGGGAAAAGGGGTTGAGGAGGCTCAAATTTAGTCGCTTCCTCCCCCCTTTCTTTTTTCTTCCTTGACAACTTTTCCATCACCCTCCTTTTCTTTCTGTTCCTTTGGG
>JAAUYB010024337.1_pt1 | contig 10374 bp, 6 predicted proteins | sample 7278071 | NCBI WGS metagenome assembly JAAUYB01 (sample SAMN14350121, study PRJNA611818) | marine sediment metagenome | isolation source: surface marine sediment (1.8m) | place: French Polynesia: Moorea | collected 2018-08 | reverse complement strand
TTCACCTTATTGTTGGGAGAAAGCAGTCAAGAAAGACATTGCACGATAATGACGACCTCTTTAGCTGCCGCAGCCTTCTGAGTGAGAGAAACAAGCGGTAAAAAAGCTCTTTCTGTCAAGTGTAGTTTCCCTTTCGCTAATTGCTGTTGTTGGAGGGTGGCATAGAGGGGGAAAGGAAGGGGGGGGGGGTATGTCAATATGATGATACCCACTGCTGTTTCCCAGAAGCGGGCATAAATAATCAAATATCAGCGAAAGTGGCTGGACTTTGCCTTTTTAAAACGCCAGTCGAAAAGAATATAATTGTGAGAAAGCAAACAAGGAATTGGCGATTCCGGCGCAAATTGGGTCAAAACTTTCTGAGCATGAGTATCTCCCCACCCACGGCTGTCAACGAGGGAAGTTGCCACCAACCAACACAGCCATCTTGCCCGAGCCGAAACAACAACAATAACAACTCGTAATTGGAGTTTTTTGACGACTGGTGGGAAGCGAGAGTGAGTGCTCAATTTCCTCTGGCGACACCTGTTTTTCCTCACGCTCGTATATTTTTAATGTTCCCGGGAAAATTGAAAAATATCCAGGCATGAATGGATGACTCAGTTGTAATCGAGGAAGGTGACGGATTACAAATAAGCGTGATCCGGGAGGTAAAAGAAGGGGAAATAAATACATGCCTTTTCGTCTCTCCGTTTGCGATGTGTAAAAAAATGAGCCTTTTTTCGGGCCTATACGCTATGTACGGCCGAAAATGGCGCCTCCGCCGCCGGCTAATTGAAGGTAACGAGGCCTTGGCGTGGTATGGGCGGTCTCGCGGCGGCGACGCCCACCACGCCGTTATAATGCACGCGTCTCATTTTGTTCCCGTACTTACGTACACTTCCCACTATTTTTCGTTCCACTGAGGCGGGGAAATTTTCCTTCGCGTGATTCCCCCTTTTCCTCCCTGGAGGGGAGACCTTGGCGAGTGAGCCGTCAAGGCCGCTGAAGGTGTTCCATTCCTTCCTTGTCCGCGGCCCCTGATTAGAAAGGGGAGGATCGCAGGAGGAAGTAAGAAGACATCAATCTCGACTCCTCCTCCTCCTCCTCCTTTCCCCACCTTTTGTCTTGCATGCATGGGAGGGGAAGGAGGGGGGAAAGAGGAAAGAAAGGCGGAAAAGGCGCCAGGAAAAAAAAGGAGAGAAGGCGAAACTGACCAACCGTTGCATCAGATAGCCAAGGAGGAAGAAAGGCTTTTTGTTGGTGCAATGTTTGCATTGGTGATTTTATGTTTAAAATGTTTTTCCCCTTTATTTCTTTAGGTCGACCCCCGGTGTGTCATCCAGTATGTCCATTGGTACCACGAACCCTCAGACGGGCCGCTCAAGGGAGAGAGGATCCAGGTGAGAGAGAAAAAAAAATTTAGGTACAGCATGTGATTTGACTTATAATATTTCAGATCAAGAATGGCCGCGACGGTGGCGAGCCCTACGTGCACACCATCTACTCTGTGCGTCGCGGCCACCTGGGCAGGTACTCCTGCGAGATCAAGAACGTCATGGGAGTCAGCACCTGCCAGGCGCACCTGATGACAACATCGGATGCACCTGCTGTTACAGGTGCGGCTGCAGTTTTGGTCGTATTGTTGGTGAGCAAGGCGGCGGCGGAGCTCACATGAAAACCTGCTCCCGCTGCAATGAAATATTGAAGCTTGTGTTCATTTCTCGCGAAGTACGAAGGACGGACGCTATGCGATGTGTACGGGAGTGGGGACTATAGAAGTGAAAGGACGGAGCGAATTCGATAATGATGTTTTTAAAGCGAAATGAAGAAACGTGCAGTGCTCGCCCGCGAGGTTGACGACGAGAGAGAAATACGAAATTATGGCCTTATCGGGTGCTGCTGTATCGGTAGCTGAGTACTACGGTTTGTAAAGTGCGGTGCAGTAAGAAGAAAAACGAGAAAAGACCTAAAATGCAATTATTCGTGTTGCCGTAATTGAGAGAAAAAAGTAGATTAAAGAATATGAAAAAAATCGAGAGCGCGTCCTTTCTTCAGGTCTATAAATGTCGAAGTTTCTTGCAATTTCGCGACAAATACTAAATGAGCAACAAAAGAGCAGGCCATGACTACGTGTAAAAAGGCCGCTTCCTGAAAAGGTTGCACATGCTAGCTTTCAAAAGGTGAAATATTCATGTCAGGGTTGTTGTTGCTTCCCCAGCAAAGGAGGACCAAAAAATCGATTGCATTTTGCATGCGAACTAAAGTCTCGAAAGTTTTGATGAAATATTCACTTCTTCTCATCATGACTACCTCACTTTTCAAATTCCAATGAGCAGGAAACCCTTCACTCTTGCTTGTCAAGACCGAGGGAGGAAATTTTTCTCCTCGTCCGACACTTTGAAAACATCCCCGATGACACGACAACTTTAAAAGTCCGACTAAGTAAGTGGGAGGAGAAGTCGACATTCTTTTCCTTGACCCTCAATTTTCACGACCGCCAGTAAAAAATTCGACCCCTTCCGGTGTTATTCCGCACGAGTGACTTCTTCCCCTCTCCACTGAGTCCAGACACTTACTCTGGTAGTCAGAAAGGGAAATTGGAGTGAGTTCCAAAATTCCCGCCATGGCGGAGGGCGGCGGTTTCCGGCACAGGAAGGCCTCCTCCGATTCTCAGGCCAGAGTCGAGAGGGGCCAGAGGACGCTGTCTGTTCCCTCGGCGCTGTGGCGGATGCACGATTTGCAGGAGGTGGAGGAAGAGGAGGAGGACTCGTCTTCCATCTCTGGTATGGATGACCTGTCGCCAAGGGAGCAGGCCATTTTGGCCGAAGGTACCACCACGGCTACCGACGAGGACGGGGGGATCTTCATGAGCATCGACGCGGGGAGGATACAGCAGCAGCAGCAGCAGCAGCAGCAACAACAACAACAACAACAGCAAGTGATTCCGGACACGAACGGACGAAACTATGGCTCTAGGGCCAATACGCAGCAGGTGAAAAATCAGAGTTTCATAGAATATTTCTAAAACGAAATGGGGGTCGCCACTTCAGTGTCCTCCACCTCCGTCGTATCCCGGTTCTCTCTCTTCGGAGCAGCAGCAGCGACAGCAGCAGCAACGGCAGCATCGTCGCACGAGCAGGCTCGACTCTAACTTTAGCAGCAGGGCCACATCCCTCGCCGGCTCTCTGGACCTTGCCATTAACAGCAATAGCGACAACAGGCGGCCTACAAGTCTACCCAGTACTTAAAAAAACAATCGAATGATTCTTCCTTGAAATGTAGCGTCTTACAGACTCTGCTGCTTCCGACCAACGCATGGTAAGGGATGCGGTCTTGGGTTTGGCGGGAAGGATCCCAGCAAGTTTCATCGGTCGGGGCGTAAGCAGAGGCGGACAGTCGACGTTCCACCGATCTAGACGGAATCAGGAAAAGGAATTATTTGCTTCTTGAATAGAAGATAGAAAATTCGAAAAGCCTTTTTAGTTTGGCATCTTGGACCTGCCCACGAATCTCAACTTGGCCAAGCGCAGCCTCTCCACTACCATGTCCGCTCTCTATGCCATGATGCTCATCGTCACCTGCCTCGTCTTTACCTCCACCGAGATCATCACGGCCAAGGTGCCCCTCAACTATTTCGAGTCCTTGGGATTCTACACCTACCTGTACGCCGTGAGCGTCGCTTTCATGCTCTACCTCTTCTGCTACGTGCTAAGAGTCAAATCAATGAAAAGGTAAAAATCGTCAAAGTTCGTCTAAAAAATCAAAAAATAACACTGCTGCTACCGTCTTTTCGATAGTTCATCAACGGAGAACTCTCGTCGCATCGATGACTTCGATGTGGACGATTTTGTGAGGAGAATAACTCGTGCGACGGGGTTGGAGGTCGAGGAGGTACCCACAGAGGGAGGGAGCGCGGACCAGAGGCGGTTCTCCGTACGCAACACGAGGAGGAAGTAAGGCAACTCTTTATGCAGACGATGGAAATCGGTGGAAGAATAAGTTTCAGGAGTTTCTCGTCTTGGCTAAGAGGCGTCTGTCTGCATGCATCGTAAGGTGAATTTCACTCCAGCGCCGGTTCCGAAGCTAGGACGTTCTTGGCCAGAAAGTACCCTCCGGCAAAGCCTGCGGCGATGTAAACGTTGTTCCCCACGAAGTCTATCGTTTCCCTGCCGATGGCCTGCAGGGCGGGGAGGAAGCCGGCGGTCTGTGCCCTGCTGATGGGGTGGTGCGCCTCGTGGCTGGACGGCTGGACGGCGTTGTTCCACGGCAGGGACACCACGCCCTCGTGCTCCAGCAGCTGGATTGCCAAGAGGGCGGAACCGAACACGGTGCCGAAGGGCTCCACGTAGTTGGCGTCCATGACCCCGGCCAGTCCCCCCACGGCGGCGCCGAAGACGGCCTGGGCCGGCGCTGGGACGTGGTTCCTCACGGCGTTGCTGACGTTGCTGGCGGTCCTCTCGATCTTCTCCCCGGCGGCGCCGGCGGCGTCCTCCAGCTTCCTCCCGGCCTTGTTGACGGTCTCTCCCACCTTGCCGGCGGCGTCCTCTACGGTGCGCTTGGCCTTCTCGCCGACCGAAGGAGACCTGTTCCTGCGGTAGTCCGCCCTATCCTTGTAGGTCCGGTCCATGGCAAAGCCGGCAGAAGCAGAGAAACGGTTTCTTCTTAGAATTTCAGTGCAGAGTCGGAGAAGACCATGGCGAGCGTGATTAAAAAATTTACTCCAAGGAAACAACTAACTAAATGCCACAAAAAGTTTAACAAAGTATAAATTATTCAAAATTTAAACCCGCTATCCCTTTTCTTAATTTATAATGGGGGAAATTGAAGCATTTTTGTTCTAGCGAGTAGCGATAGCTGCAAATTCCCGCAAAGCCATTAAAATATGTGTGTTTTTAAACGCTCTGCATAGTGATGGGTCGGGCTGGAAAAAGTCGGGCTCGGGCCGGGCCGGGCTGAGAAAAATCGCTTCGGGCCGCCGGGCTGTCGGGCCAAGCCCAAAATTCTCTATAAAAATATTTCAAAAAGTTGGGCTCGGGCCGGGCCGGGCCGCGAAAAACCGCTTCGGGCCGCCGGGCTTTCGGGCTCGGGCCCGGTCCGAACCCATCACTAGCTCTGCAAGTGTTGCAAGTTGCAACTACAGTACGGTCGATTGCATTCATTGCTAATTTTTCTACCTCTTTACCACTATACCAGTGTACAACATAGTTTTTCCAGTCCCTTAGCCACAAAAATATAGACTTTACAATCGAGTACTGGTCACGAACGACGGAATTGAGGTCTTTTATGATTTGTTCCCATTGTGCTTAGCCAAAACCAGGGAGAGGAAGTTCAGGTGAAGCTGATGACCTCCTTGAACGACAAGAGCCACGGCAGCCTCTTCCTCCGCATCGGCGCCATCGCCTTCGGGCTGGGGACGCTCATCTACACCGGGCTGGAGTTCCTTGCTTCGTTCGAGGTTCCCAGGACATGCCGCTTTTGGCAGGTCCTGCTCGGGGTGAACCCCGTCCTCTATATGGTGTTCGTGTTCATGCAGATGTACTACATCTTCATGCACGCCAGGTTGAACGTCAACAAGAACAAGGTGAAGAGGGTAAAATATCATTTCCGGGACAGACAAGAATTACAGCTCTGCTTTGACCAGATTGCCGCCAAGTTTGGCATGATGCACCTAGTAGCCACCAACGCCTGCATCGTCGTTCGAACCCTGGTGAAGGAGTCAGCGAGGGAGATCTTCCTCTCCCAGCATGCTGCCGCCGCAGCCGAAGCCGCTGCAGAGACCGAGGAAGAGACCGGCTCCGCCTTCATCTCCGTCACCTCCGTTGTCCACTTCTCCTCTATTGCCACCCCGAACCTGACGGAGAGCGAGGTCAGGAACTGCAAGAGGGTCGTCATACTAGGTCCAAACTTTTTTTCCGAAAAAGAAGAAAAAGTCTTCAATATTTGCCCGAATTTAGGCGACACCATCGAGCACAGCTCGGTGTACCTGTTCCCCTTCATCGTGGAGTACTCAATCATTGGGAGTGCTGTCCTCTACCGGATGTGGAAGCACATCGGACGAAATCCAGGCATGGATCTTGACGCCAGCAAAGGCGGGCGAAGAACTAGTTGCAAACTTTTCCTTCAGAATACGTCATGGTCCGCGATCTCAGCCAGCAGCAGCAGCCGCTCCAGCGCCAGCGCAGCCTCCAGCAGCAGCAGCGCGAGCCGCTGGACTGGAGCTCCTCCTCCGTAGGCCTCTTCCTCGGACTCCTCTCCCTCGTCACCCTCATCATCAGCCTAATAATCTACTTCGCCCTCGTCAGCCAGCCCAGCTTCAGGCTTGTGGCCATCGTCGTCAACAACGCCGCCGACGCGCTCGTCAACTTCTCCATGGTCGCCGCCATGCTGGTTAGAAAAAAATCACTTTCCAACGGAGAAAATGATTTGCACTCCTTTAACATATAGGTGGGATTTTTCCAAATCCGCCGCCTCCGCGTCGTCTCTGACGAAGACAATGGCGGCAAAGGCCGTTCGAACGGAGGAGTAGGCGGAGGCGGTGACGACGGAGGGGATCAGTTGGACGGCGTCATGGTCTCCACCGCCTTCGGGATCTTTGTCTACTGTGCTTTCACCGTCATAGCTGGGGTGCTCAGCGAAAGTCTGGTACTGGACGGAACTACTGCAGATAGTTCATTTTGTACGCCTTAAAAAACTGCAAGCGGGCTTCTCAACAAAGATTTTTTTTGGCTTCCTCGGCCTTGTTCCAGTACGCAAAAAATTTCCGTGTCCAAATCAAAGGACGAGGAGGACGGCGCGGGCCCCAGCGCGATCGCCATCTTTGACGGCATTGTTGAGCTGGTGGAGGTCAACATGCAGCTCCTCTTCATCGCAGACCTGAGGCACAAGCGAGTCAGGGAGGACAGGCCAGAAGAGAAGCACGGCAGGGAGGTCGTCACATACCTGCTCATCTGCAACCTGGCGCTCTGGATCACCTACAACTTTGAGATCCAAAAGGTGCTCGATGATTATTTTCCCCCACCTTGACTCTTCTCTCGGAGAAGGAGGGTAATTCGATTTTCACGTCTAGCTGCGCATTCTCGAGTCCGTCTAATTTTAGCCCCAGCCTCTCATTCCTCTTCTCCCCACGCCCACCCACTAATTAGCCGTAATACAATAGGCCTGCTGAGCGTACAGAATACTTCATGCGCAGTTTGGGAGAGCCCCGACCTTCGCCCTTCGGCTCGAATTTCGGATTCTAATTTCCCCCTTCTCCTCCGTCAGGTGAACGCCACCCCGGGACAGATGGAGTTCTACGGCTTCCTGCCCTGGGTAGTCATTCAGGTAACTTTTTGATCATGCGTCATAGGAACGTGGAAACCCCAAGTAACAGTGATTATTTGCTCTAGAGGATAACCCTGCCGCTCTGCGTCTTCTTCCGCTTCCACTCCACCGTGGTGCTGGCTGAGCTTTGGAAGAACTGCTACAGGGTCAAGAAGACGGAAGACGCATAGAAGGAAAAAACCCAAGAGCGATTGCAACAGTTTTTTTTCAAACAGCGACACTTTTTTTATTTCTTCGGTCTTTTATCTGATCTTTCCAGCGTGTCTTCTTGCCGGTTCGGTACAGTACATCGTTCAGTTGTTTTTTCTCTGCGTCCCCTTTTGAAAACGGAAAAGGGAGCTGAAACATTGTTACACTGATGCACCGCAATTTTTTTCTCCCTCCCGTTTCATCGTCTCATTTTTCTTTGCCTATACTTTTTTAATCTACTAAATTATATACTCTATCCAACAACAGTATCACATTGTTATTGTTTTTCCTTACTTTGTCGTCTTCCTTTCTTCGGTTTTTTCTGCGCTTGGGAGAAAGAAAGTTCTGCCGTGTTCCTTCGTCTTCTTTTGAGGTGGTGAGAAGGGGTTGTTCCCCTCCCCGCAATAGACATATACCTAGAACCCCTCTTTGTCCCATTTTCTCATTCCCCCTTCTACTTCCGTTTGCGACATGGGGGAAAGGAAGTCAGAGAGGGAAAGAGTGCCGCGGAGAAAGAAGACTGCAGGGTGCTGAATGTAAGAGCAATGCGGTCCAAAAGGATTCCCCTCACGGCAAATAAGAAAGGTTTTCTTTCTCTAGTAGCACTGGTGGAAGGGGGGAAAGGGGGGCATCACTCTCAATCAAGTGCTCGATATAATTTACTACCATACTCGGGAGGGGAGAGGGAGGGGCTTTGGACAGACACGGTATAGCAGTCGCTTGTGCAGGTATGCTCAATGATGGTGCAGACAGGACAGAACACACAGTCTCTTGCGGTGACAAGGAGGGAGGAGCGCGGCGGGAAAAAACTTATTTCTTCTTCTTTCGTATCACTCTGCGTTCAACTCAACGGCTTCTCTCTCTCTTTCTCTTCCATCGTTCAGTACAGAACAGGGCACGGCGTGTGTGGGACTTTTTGTTTGTCTTGCTGTGTTGACATGGCAACCAAGAAGGCATAAAACATGGAGTCAGTCTTGAGAGAACGTGAGATATTTCTTTCGTTTTAGCGTGGAGGTTTGTGGAAGGCAAGAAGACTGCATGAAATTTTTCCTTTTTGCTCCTGAGACGGAGATGATGATTTTTTGTTCAGAAAATGCTCACCGCCAATTTTATGTGTAACTCTCACTCAAATTCCAACTACTATCCAAGGCTGCCAAGACGATTTCGTTTTGAAAAAACTCTGCTAGTGTCTTTCCGCCCATAAAAAACGCCTTAGCTATGCCTGCGTTCCTGTCGTTCTTCTCCCCCTCTTTTTGCCTATTTGAGGATGGGCCCCCGCTGGGTGAGTCCCTCGAAGCGCTTGAAAGTGTAGTTGATAAAGACCCAGTCTTTGGAGGCGGAGGCGGCAGAGTTCCCTCCGCCGCCGCCCGCCGCGCCGCCACCCATTCCGCCGCCTCCACCCATGGCCGCCGCTGGCAGCTTGAGGTCTACGTCGGGAAACTCGTCAAAGTTCGATGTGTCGTCGATGCTCTTGACCTCTACTGGTATGGCGGCGGGCCTTTCCCTGATGTGGGCCCAGTCCACGCCGCCCTGAAAGAACTTGAGGGCCTTGATGTCGTCCAGACCCTTCACCCGAGCGTCGGCGTCGCAACAAAAGGATCTGCGAGGAAGAAAAGATTTAATAGAGGGCATTCATCAGTAACAAAACCACATTAAGTTTACGCACCTGATTGTCTCCTTGGCGGCCTCTGATACCGGCACCTCCGGTGGGAACACTAGCGTCTCCCTCCACGCCATGATCTTCTTGTACGTCTCCTGCGGGTTCTCCGAGCAGAAGGGCGGGTACCCAACCAGCATCTCGAACATGATCACTCCGAGCGACCACCAGTCGCACGTAGAGTTGTACCCCGTCTGCAGGAAGACCTCCGGGGCGATGTAGTCCGGCGTGCCCACCGTGGAGTATGCCAGCTGCCTCCGGTTTCGCTTCCAGCTCTCGGCCTTTCGCTTGGAGTCCATGGGGTTGCCCTGGGAGAGGTCGGAGGGCTTCACCTGCGAGAGGTCCCGGTAGAAGTCGGTACGGTGCGACTTTTTGAGCCCGGTGCAGAGGCCAAAGTCGGAGAGCTTGACGTGGCCGCTCGAGTCGAGGAGGAGGTTGTCGGGCTTGATGTCACGGTGGATGAAGCCCAGCTTGTGGATGTAGTCTATGGCGAGGGCGGTCTCGGCCACGTAGAACTGGGTGCAGTCCTCAGACAGGGTGTCCTTCTTCATGAGGAGGGTCATGAGGTCTCCGCCGGGCAGGAACTCCATGATGAGGTAGAGGTTGGCCGGGTCCTGGAAGGAGTAGAACATCTTGACGACCCAGGGGTGGTCGGCCTCCACCAGGACGTCCCGCTCGGCGCGCACGTGCGCCACCTGCTCCTTCTCCACCATGGCGGACTTGTGCAGGATCTTCATGGCGTAGACGTGCCCCGTGTCGCGCTTCTGCACCAGTCGCACCTCCCCGAAGGCGCCGCGCCCGATCACCTTGAGGTGGTCGAAGTCGTCGGCGCCCAGCCGCGAGCGCTTGAGGCGCAGGAACTCGGTCTCCCTGACGGCGTGCGCCGCGCGCTTCTCCGACCGCTGCTCCTCGCTGATGGAGTCGTCCTTGAGCGTCTCCTCCAGCTTCTGCCAGCGGGTGCGCCGCTCCTGGTGCTGCGAGATCAGGTTGGAGTAGTAGTTCTCCAGGGTCATCTTGGCCTTGGTGGCCTTGTCCCACGTGTGGCAAGAGAAGGACAGGGGCTCCAGCGCGGAGGCGGAGGCGCCCCCGGCCGAGGCCGCCCCGTCCGGGGCGTCGGCGTTGGCGTTGGCGTCGTGCCCGTTGGACCCTCCGTGGGCCAGGGAGGAGGCCATGGCCAAGGGGAGCGGCGGAAGGACGGGCAGGAGGTGGGCGAAATGCAGATGATA
>JAAUYB010167654.1_pt1 | contig 10375 bp, 8 predicted proteins | sample 7278071 | NCBI WGS metagenome assembly JAAUYB01 (sample SAMN14350121, study PRJNA611818) | marine sediment metagenome | isolation source: surface marine sediment (1.8m) | place: French Polynesia: Moorea | collected 2018-08 | reverse complement strand
GGGGAGCAGGGGGCGGGGGAGAAAACCGAAAAGCCCTCTAGAAAGCTCCTTACTCCCTGCTCAAGAGCTTGCCTTAAAGAAAAGTCAACATCCTTAACCTACGCAGTATTGGTTCCCCGTTCCCTTTGCTTGATGGCAATTTATGTACGATAACGTACGGACAAACTTGAGACGAATGTATCAATATAGTTGGTTAGAAAAAAGTTAATTTTTGACCTTTTCTGCAAAAATTAACTAAAAATTCCCAGAAATTATCATTTTTCTTTGTAGAAAAATGAATTGTTATCCCAAGTTCCCTAACCTTCATAGACCATCAATTAATTTTGGAACAAGTTCTTATCCGTGTTAGAGCAAAATTCAGTTGAAAATCGCTTACTGTGTGCTTTGCCCAGTATAGATTATGAAAGGTTAGCCCCTTATTTGATTTGTGTGGAGTTAGATTCAGGAACCATTATTTATGAACCAGGACAAGACATTGAGTGTGCCTATTTCCCTTGTTCAGCTATGATTTCTATTGTTTCGATTATGGAGAATGGTGCAACTACTGAAATCGGTTTAATTGGAAAAGAGGGGATGGTTGGCTTACCCATTATTTTAGGGGGTCAGCATTATATTAATCAGGCCATCGTACAAATTCCCGGAACTGCTTTAAAGCTCAAAGATTCTATCCTTAAACAAGAGTTTCAAAGGAGTAAACCTTTACAAAAATTGCTATTATTGTATCTTCAAGCACGATTAACCCAAGTGTCTCAAACCGCTGCTTGTAATCGTCAGCACAAAATAGAACAACGTCTTGCTCGTTGGTTGTTATCGGCTTACGATTGTTTATTATCCGATGAAATTCCCCTAACTCAAGAATTTATCGCGAATATGTTAGGAATTAGGCGTTCTGGCGTGACCACTGCGGCTAAAAGTTTACAAGATAGGGGAGTAATTCGCTATAATCGCGGAAAAATAAAAATTATTAACCCAAAAGCCCTAGAAAACGCATCTTGTGAATGTTATCGTCTCGTAAAAGATGAATTCTTCCGTTTACTTGGCACTAAACGAGGGTAATCATTACAACACTGAGTTAAGACATATCTGTACGAAACTGTACAGATATGTCTTAATCACTCAAATTTCGATAAATTCATTAAACGATTAAACTCTTGAGAAATAAGATGATAACATTCACAAACTCTTTTTTCTAATCCTGGTCTATTTAAAATGGTTATCTCTCCTCTTTGATAACGAATAAGTCCTAGTTCTTGTAGTTTATAAGCAGCTTCTGTTATGCTCGCACGACGAACCCCTAACATTTGGGCTATAAATTTTTGTGTCAGTAATAAGGTATCATTTCCTACCCCATCATGAACCAATAATAACCAACGACACAATCTTCTTTCAATACAATGATGAGACTTACAAACGGCGATTTGGGAAATTTGTTGTAAGCGTGTTTCTGTGTACAATAACAACAGTTTATGTAGGGTTTCTCCTCTGTCAAACTCTTCTTTTAACCTATCTGAATTCAGTTTAAAAGCCCCATCAGCTACTTGCACAATTGCTTGATTTATTGCATATTTTCCCCCTAAAATAATCGGAAGTCCAATCATTCCCTCTTGACCAATTAACCCAATTTCAGTGGTAACATTACCCGGTAGTTTTGAAATAATAGAAATCATGGAATGATTAGGAAAATAAACCCATTCAATCAAAGTATTGGCTTCATAAAGAACTTGTCCCAGATGAAGATTTACAAACTCTAAATGGGGAGAAATTCGCTGATATTCCTGTTGAGGTAAAGCAGCTAATAAACGGTTATTTAATGGAGAATTTAAGAGATTCATCTAGAAAAAAATTATGTAACTATTCTTTATTATGGAAATCAACTTTTTCATAAATATCTGCAAGGGAAATTTCTAAAGAAACAGAGCGTAAAGTAATTGTGGCTTCTTGTCCGTCATAATCAGATAATAACCATTGTCCTGATTCGGTTTTACTAAATTGTTCAATATGGGGGGAATATTGTTGAATTAAAATATATTCTTGTAAACTCGGAATCGTTCGATAGGCACTAAATTTATCCCCCCGATCATAAGCTTCTGTGGATTGGGATAACACCTCAGCGATTAGCAAAGGATTAATAATAGTATCGTTTCGTCCTTCTTGTAATCGAATTTCTCCTTGAATAATCATAATATCAGGATAAGTGTAAGTTTTGGTACTCGGAATCCAAAGACGTTGATCGGTGATAAAAACATCATAAGGTTTACCTTTAAAAGCGAAATTCAGGACTGCGTAAAAATTACCAGTAATTCGATTATGAGTAGGGGTTCCACCGGACATAACAATCATTTCTCCATGTCTATATTCATGACGATCTTTTGCTTTAATTTCTAGGTCTAAATATTCTTGAGGGGTGTAAGTTTTTTGTTTTTGAGTTTGTAGTATCATTCGGTTTTCCTCAATCGTTAATCAACATTTATTATTTAAAATCAAACGTATTTGTTGCCAATGATTAAATCGTTGAACATGAGAAGAGAAATCAAGCAACTGACTGATATTAGCACTATAATAGAAAGCTGGACGTTAAAAAATTTTATGACCATGACCTCTACCCCCCGCCGTTACCATATCACCACCTTTGGCTGTCAGATGAATAAAGCTGACTCAGAACGCATGGCTGGTATTTTGGAAGATATGGGGTTCCAATGGTCAAACGATCCCAACGGGGCAGATTTGATTCTCTATAATACCTGTACCATTCGAGATAACGCTGAACAAAAGGTTTATTCTTATTTGGGAAGACAGGCTAAACGGAAACACCAACATCCCGATTTAACGTTAGTGGTAGCTGGATGTGTCGCACAACAGGAAGGGGAAAAAATCTTAAGACGGGTTCCTGAATTAGACTTAGTGATGGGACCGCAACACGCCAACCGTTTAGAAGATTTACTCACTCAGGTTTTTGATGGGAATCAAGTGGTTGCCACCGAACCCATTCATATAGTAGAAGATATTACCAAACCCCGTCGCGATAGTACCGTCACCGCTTGGGTAAACATTATTTATGGTTGCAATGAACGGTGCAGTTATTGTGTGGTTCCCAATGTGAGAGGCGTGGAACAATCTCGTACTCCCGAAGCCATTTATGCCGAAATGGAACAGTTAGGAAAACAAGGGTATAAAGAAGTTACTTTGCTAGGGCAAAATATTGATGCTTATGGCCGAGATTTACCAGGAGTAACGGAAAGCGGAAGACATCAACATACCCTAACGGATTTACTGTATCACGTTCACGATATTCCTGGCATTGAAAGACTGCGATTTGCCACCAGTCATCCTCGTTATTTTACCGAACGACTGATTAAAGCTTGTCACGAATTACCGAAAATGTGTGAACATTTTCATATTCCTTTTCAGTCAGGGGATAATGAGATTTTAAAAGCCATGAAACGGGGTTACACTCACGAAAAATATCGACACATTATTGATAAAATTCGCGAATATATGCCCGATGCTTCCATCAGTGCCGATGCCATTGTCGGGTTTCCTGGAGAAACCGAAGCACAGTTTGAAAACACCTTAAAATTGGTGGATGAGATTGGGTTTGATCAATTGAATACCGCCGCTTATTCCCCGCGTCCGGGTACTCCTGCAGCCCTTTGGGACAATCAATTAAGCGAAGAAATAAAAAGCGATCGCTTACAACGATTAAATCATTTAGTGGCACAAAAAGCAGCCCAACGATCTCAACGGTATTTAAACCGAATTGAAGAGGTGTTAGTAGAGGATGAAAACCCCAAAGATAACAGTCAAGTCATGGGAAGAACCCAAGGTAACCGCTTAACCTTCTTTGAGGGGAATATTGAACAATTAAAAGGACAATTAGTTAAGGTGAAGATCAACGAAGTTAGAGCGTTTAGCTTGACAGGGGAAAGCCTTGTTAACATTTCTCCTGCCTCCTTAAAATTTTAAATATTTGCTACATTAAACAACAAATTCAGTTCTACTAAACACACACATCCCAACTTGTAAATTGGGTACAGTTGCGCTATGAAGTATATAACCTGTCTCTTATTAAGTGGCTCTATATTAAGCTGCCTTACAGAAGTAGCTTCGGGGGTTCAAGCCTCTGTCCTTTTGCCTAACTCTGATAGAAGAAAGGACGTATTGAGTTTTCCTCAAGTTCCTGATCAACAAACACGGAGTCTTCATCAGTCTATGTCTGTTGAAGAAACGAAGAGACGACTTGCTCAAGAGATATCCATTCAAATTGCTAATGATATCGCTTATGGGTTAGTGATCGCTCATGAATAGTATTTTTAGGTAGGGACTTATGCACGACATTTTTGTTAAACAACAATCCCAACGCCAGAACGTCTGGGATCTCCGATGGCTTCTAAGCCATCATTTTTCTTATATCTCACACCATGAACCCCACCAAAAAACATACTCACCTCTTCCCAAAGAATCATCTGGGTGTCGGGTGGGAGTTGTAACTTTTCAATGGTTTCTAACTGTTCTCTGGGTTCTAGGTTCAACATATGATTCTCCCAATGAACTCTCGGTTGGCTAATGGCTTCTTCTAGGGATAAATCAAAATCTAACAAGTTAGAAATGACTTGTAAAAGAGCCGTTCTAATACGATTTGAACCTCCCGAACCTAAGACAATTTCAGGTTCTCCCTCTTTGAGAATCATGGTCGGCGACATCATCGAAGAAATACGACAATCACAAGGCCAAGCATGAAATCCTAAGGGGTTTAAATCCGCTTCTCCTAACATATTATTAAGCATAATTCCCGTATTAGGAATCACATAGGAGGAACCTTCGCCATTAGAGTTGGTGACACTGGCTGCATTACCGTGTTCGTCAATAACACTAATATGGGTGGTACTGCCCCATTTATTAATAGTATTTTGTAGCTTTCTTTTGCTTTCTAAAAGATTTTTTGAACTTAAAAATTGCCGAATAATATTATCTTCATAAAGATAATTATCATAGTTGATGGTTCTAGCCTCATTGGTCAATGCCATAACAGTCGCTAATAATTGTAAATGGGTTTGACTACCCAAATCAAAAGAGTTGAAATTAATGGTTTCTAGAAGTTTGAGGGCATAATTAATCAAAATACCGCCGGAACTGGGAGGGGGATTGGTTAATAGTTGATAACCCCTATAATTAAGCTTCAAAGGCTTCCGTTTAATCACACGATAATCATGCAAATCTTCTTGGGTTAAATAACCCCCTTCTTTCATATCGTTTAATAGTTGATAAGCAATATCCCCCTGATAAAATTCTTGGATTCCTTTTTTAGCTAATTCTTCTAAGACGTTAGCAAAATCTTTGAGATAAGCGGTATCTCCTATATTTAATAGCTCATTATTGGATAAATAGATTTTCTTTGACTCATGAGTAGCCCTTAAAATGGGTTCTAAAATTTCAAAAGTTACTCGATTGTAAGGGGTAACTTCATAACCATTTCTAGCATAGTCAATGGCTGGTTCAACTACTACGGAAAAGGGTAACTTACCTAGTTGCTGATGAACCTCAAACAAACCCATTAAACTGCTGGGAATGGCAATGGAACCCCGACCAATATGAAACACTTGGATCGCTCCCCCAAAATTGATATTAACTGGATAAAAATCAATTTCAGAGAGAGGTTTTTTAACCCGAGGGGTTTGACAAAAAAAGTCAAATAAAATACTTTCTTTTTGTTGGGTATGGGCTAATAAAAAGCCTCCACCGGCCGCAGAAGTTAGGGTGGACTCTACCACAAAAGAAGCTAACATGGCGGCGATCGCTGCATCAAACGCATTACCGCCCAATTCAAACATGATCTGGCCTGCTTCTGCCGTTTTCGGGTGTCCGGCGGCGATCGCTCCGTGGGTTTTTCGCTTCATCAATTTTGGCTTACTTACATTGAAACATTAATATCCTTATTAACCTGCGTTTTAATCACCATTGTCTCTGATTTCATGGCAATTTTAGTATCAGAATCCACTTCAATCCAAACTTTGGCCTTAGCATGGAGGGTTTCATTATCAGGGCGATAAACAATCTTACACTGTCCATTAAAAGACACTTCGGAACAATAGGTGGTTTTCGAGCCTTTTCTGACAATAATGACTGGTTCTTTCACCTCTCTTTTATTATTACTGGCAATTAGTCCCTTATTAACATGAATAACCGTGGATTTTAGAGAAGGTCGCACTAGCCACGTCCCTTTCCTCCCCCGCTTGCCTCGAATAATCTTGGGCATTTGAGTTTTGCCATAGAGAGGAATTTTCCACCCTCGTTGGGTTTTGTAAGCCCCTTTGACTCTTTGCGCGTAAATGAGTTGTAGAATGCGTTGACGACTTATTTCTAGTAAATGAGACGCTTCGGTAATAGTCACCGCTTCCATAGTACAAAAAAACCTCAACTAAGATATTCTTGTACTATAGCAGAAAAATCAAATCGTTGAGTAACAAAACCCCTAGGATAATCTTCAATTTGACGGTAGAGTATGGCAAGATCGTAAAGTGGCAAGCAAGGGAACCAAGAGTATTGATATGCGAATTTTATTTGTAGGGGCAGAAGTAGCCCCTCTAGCCAAAGCGGGCGGCATGGGGGATGTTATCGGGGCTTTACCGAAGGTTTTACATCAGCTAGGGTATGATGTCCGGATTATCATGCCTTACTATGGATTTCTCGACGATAAAATAGAAATTCCTTCAGAACCGATATGGCAAAGCAATGCTATGTCCCAGGAGTTTTCGGTCTATCAAACCACCCTTCCCAACAGTCATGTTCCTCTCTACTTGCTGAAACATCATAGTTTTGCCCCTCGCCGTATTTATGGAGATGACGAATATTGGCGATTCACCTTCTTTTCTAACGCAGCAGCCGAATTTGCTTGGAATTGCTGGAAACCGAACGTCATTCATTGTCATGACTGGCATACGGGCATGATTCCCCTGTGGATGCACGAAACCCCTGATATTACCACGGTTTTCACCATTCATAATTTAGCCTATCAGGGGCCAGGTCGCGGTTTCTTAGAACACAATACCTGGTGTCCCTGGTATATGGACGGAGATAATGCCATGGCTGCCGGCATCAAATTTGCGGGTCGGATTACCACCGTTTCTCCTACCTACGCCCAACAAATCCAAACCCCCGCCTACGGGGAACGACTGGATGGCTTATTGTCTCATTTCAATCATAACCTGGTGGGCATTCTCAACGGGATTGATATGGAGTTGTACAACCCTGCCAAGGATCAGTTTATCTATCAAAGCTTTACCCCCGATACCCTGGAAAAACGCAGGGCTAATAAAGTGGGGCTTCAGGAAGAAACGGGACTAGAAATTAATCAAGGTGCTTTTTTAATGGGGATGGTCACCCGTTTAGTAGAACAGAAAGGCATCGATTTGATTCTTCAGGTTTTAGACCGTTTTTTGGCTCATACCAATGCTCAACTGGTTGTTTTGGGCAGTGGGGATCATTATTACGAAAATCAGTTATGGCAATTATCGGCCCGTTATCCTGGTCGGGTATCGGTACAAATTCTTTACAATGATGTGTTATCCCGTCGTATTTTTGCCGGTTCGGATGTGTTTTTGATGCCTTCTCGTTTTGAACCCTGTGGCATTAGTCAACTGTTTGCCATGCGTTATGGGTGTATTCCCATTGTTCGACGAACTGGTGGATTAGGGGATACGGTCACTTTTTACGATCCGATTCACGAAGAGGGAACTGGTTATTGTTTTGATCATTATGAACCCTTGGAGTTATTGGTTTGCATGATTCGCGCTTGGGAGGGATTTCGCTTTAAAGCAGATTGGATGAAATTGCAACAACGTTGTATGACCCAAGATTTTAGTTGGTATAAATCTGCTGCTGAATATATCAAAATTTATAAGGAAGTCACCGGACAACCGGGAGAGTTAACCCCTGAAGAAGAAGCTAAAATCAACGTTTTAATTCAAAAAAATCTTTCCTGGGATGTTAATGGTAATGGTCATGTTAATGAAAAATTGAGTCAAGATAAGGTTGACGATAACCAGGAAATATCTGATGAACAATTGACTGATGTTCAAGAAAAAGCTACTGATATTGAGGAATTTAGTCAAGAAAAATATTTATCTGAAGCTATCGATTCAGAAATAGAAATATCAGATAAAGAAGAAGAAAAAGAGTCCAAAACAAACAGTGATACTGAGAAAATAAAACCAGAAACCTCTTTATCTGAAACTATCAATTCAGAAATAGAAATATCAGAAAAGAAAAAGTCAGAAAAAAACCGTAATACAGGGGGGATAAAACAGAAAAACACTTCATCTATAACCACTGATTCAGCCACCAATGTATCGGAAACAGTCAGTGAAAAATCTGCTATGCCAAAAAACCATCCAAGCTCAGAAACACCCTTAAATCAGTCAGATTCTCCTGAGGATCTGAGCCAAGCAATAACCATTGAGCAAGAAACATCCACTCAGAAAAACATCTCCACAGACAAGCCTAACGCTTCTGGCTCTACTTCTATGAAAGAGGCGATAGAAACCGAAGTGATGACTTCAGATGACTATGGATTATCGACAATTGATATTGAATAACCGAAGCTAATGGGGTTGGTTGGTTAGCTTAGTTTCAGCCCCTGACCATTCAACAGTAACTTTTCTATTTACATTATCATTTAGTTGTTTAACTAAAATTTTTGATAAATCTTATGTTTGTTCTACGTTATTGTGTGTGTGTGAGTGCCAGTCTCTTGGCGATCTTATCCTGGGATACAGGCTTAAGGGCGCAAACAACCTCTCTGATGGCAAGGGAATCTGAAGCTGCCAAATTAATGCTCCAACCCGAGACACCTCAACCTCGTGTCAGTGATATTAAACAGATGAAAGAGTCATCTGTCCCCAAAAATAGTGCAACTAATGAGGGGGAAAGCAATAACTCCCCTCGAGAAGTGTTATCCCAGTCCACAACCCCTAGTAACCTGGAAGAGTCTGAAGAGTATTCAGAAAGAGTTCTTGAACAATTACCCCCCAATAATATTAATCCGAATGGGAATCCTTTGCTCTTTCCCACCAAACCAGAGGATGTAGAACTTGATATTAATCAACCCCTGACTTTAAAGGAAGTGATTGCCCTTGCTCTACTCAATAATCGGGAATTGCAAGAAGCGCGGATCGCAGTAGAAGAGCAAAAAGCTAACTTAGTTGAACAGAGAGCGGCTTTGTATCCTACCCTAGATATCGATTCGAGAATTAACCGTGAATTTATTGAACGGGACGTCAGTGACTTTAGTAATGTTGTTACTAGTAACCCCACTGCTAGTACCATTAACCAAGCTTTTGAGAATACTGAGGGTCTTCCTAGAACTGCGTTTGAAGAAGTCCTCAATGAAGGAATTACTGAATTAAGTCAACAGGGACCTAGAGGGGCCGCAGTAGCACCGTCACGGGAAACTTCAGGGATTTTTAACGTAGAACTACGCTACGATATCTATGCCGGTGGGGAACGGGATGGCCTCATTACTCGCGCAGAACGGGAAATCCGCGATCGCCAATTACAATTGGAACAAACGGCCGAACAAGTTCGCTTTGAAGCCACTGATCGATATTACCTGTTACAAAATGCAGATGCAGAAGTGGCGATCGCCCAAGCAGATGTGGAAAATGCTTCCCAAACCTTGCGAGATGCCCAGTTATTAGAACAAGCCGGTTTAGGAACGAGATTTGATGTCTTACGGGCTGAAGGGGATCTCGCCACAGCTAATGAGACATTAACCAGATCGATCGCCCAACAGAGAATCGCACGACGAGAATTAGCAGAAACCCTCAGCCTGGGGCAGCACGTTCAATTGGTAGCAGCCGATGAGATTAGTGAATCGGGAACCTGGAAACTCTCTCTCGAAGAAACCATCGTTCAAGCTTACAAAAATCGGGCTGAGTTGGAACAACAGTTAGTGCAACGGGAAATCGGAGAGCAGGATCGTCGTATTGCTATGGCAGGAATTACTCCTCGTTTAGATTTTGTGGCTCAATATGGATTTGATGATGACTTTGATGATCCTGTGGGGGCGTTGGTTAATTATCGCTTTGAAACTCGCTTAAGATGGCGATTGTTTGATGGGGGACGGGCGTTTGCTGGGGCTAGAGCAGCCGAACGCCGAATGGATCAAGCGAATGTTCAATTTGCTAATCTTCGCAACGAAATTCGCTTTCAAGTGGAAGAATCTTACTATAACTTGATCGCTAACCGGGAAAATATTGGCAGTACCCGTCAAAATGTAGCCACTCGTGAGGAAGCCCTCAGACTGGCCAGATTGCGTTTCCAGGCAGGGGTTGGCACCCAAACGGATGTCATTAATGCTCAACGAGACTTGTCCCAAGCG
>JAAUYB010095426.1_pt1 | contig 10379 bp, 8 predicted proteins | sample 7278071 | NCBI WGS metagenome assembly JAAUYB01 (sample SAMN14350121, study PRJNA611818) | marine sediment metagenome | isolation source: surface marine sediment (1.8m) | place: French Polynesia: Moorea | collected 2018-08 | reverse complement strand
GGCGGGTTTTTCAGCATTTCAATGTAGATCGGATAGATCGGTTTGACGGTCAACGGTATCCCGGTCATTCGGGATGCGTTGCGTGCTTTGGCAGCATTAAAAAATGGGGTTTCAAAGGTAATCCATTCAACTTCAATGCCGTTTTTGCGCAGAATCAGCCCTGCCAGCATGCTGTCGAGTCCACCGGAACAGAGGCCTAATGCGCGTATTTTTCGCTTGTTGTGATTCATCGTCTGAAAATTGTTTTTTTGTTATTCGGGATAGATTTGCTGTAAGTCGCTGTATGTTGTCTGTTGTTTGTCGTCGGTTGTCTGGAGCAAAATTAAGTTACTATTTACTCTTGACTATTCGCGTTGAATTAACCTATATCCGACGCCTATACCCCAATAGCGGGCACCGGATTTATGCCATGATTTGATGCTTACCAATAAGTTCATTATTATTTAAACGTGGTTCATGTATATGCGTATTTGATAAAGGTTCCTTAGCGATTATATGTTTTCACCGCCCGCTGCGCTCGAGGCGCCGAGAGCGCAGAGTTGATTTTTCTTTTCAATTTCTGCTGAGAGGCCAGAAAGTGAAAAACAACAGCCCTGCTTGCAAAAAAGCATTGAATTTGGGCAGTTGACGCTCATCGAACTGCGAACGCTATACAAATCCCACCACGAAATGGTTGCGAATTTTCATTTGCCGCCCCTGTTTGCATCCCGCTGTCCTTTAGCGGGGCTCAGCGGCAAATGAAAAAATAACTCCTCTGCGTTCTTTGCGTCTTTGCGGTGAATACAGCTTTTAAATTTTTTAGCATATCAAAAGTAGACCACCTATCCTTATTTTGCAACTGACAACTGACAACAAACAACTCACAACCCACAACCTACAACAAACCACAAATATGTCCCCTAAAACCCGAGCAGCCAAAATCCTGAAAATTTTAAAAGAACGCTATCCAGTGGTGAAAACACCTCTGTTTCACGAAACGCCGTTTCAACTCCTTGTGGCAACGATCCTTTCGGCGCAGTGTACCGACAACCAGGTCAATAAGGTGACCCGGGTCATGTACCAGCATTTGAAGACGCCGGAAAATTTTGCCCGGGCGCGAGTAAAAACCATCGAGAAATACATTCGATCGACCGGCTTTTATCACAATAAGGCCAAAAATATTAAGAGCTGCAGCAAGGTCCTGCTGGAGCGGCATGGGGGGCAGGTTCCCCGGACGCTGGAGGAATTGGTGAAACTACCCGGGGTGGGGCGCAAGACCGCCAACGTGGTGTTGGGAGCCGTTTTCGATATACCGGGCATGGTGGTGGACACCCATGTCGGTCGTATATCTCAGCGACTGGGGCTGACCACCAATACAGATCCGGTAAAAATCGAATTCGACCTGATGGAGGTTATCCCCGAACGGGAATGGAATGAATTTTCGCTGCGGCTGATTTTCTTTGGTCGTGAGATCTGCTCAGCCCGCAAACCGAAATGTCCGGAATGCCCGTTGTTTAAGTTGTGTCCCTGGCCGGATAAACTACTTGATAAATAAAAAATCTCAAATCTCAAGCATCAAATCACAAATAAATCTCAAATTCCAATATTCAATGACCAAATCATTCATATCCGAACGACACATCGTACCGTAGATCTTTGAGACCCAATGATGTGGCCGCGGGGAGAAGTAGTAGAGGGGTGTATTTGTTTGGGTTTTCGAATTTGGGTCATTGGGAATTGTTTGAGATTTGGTTTTTGGTGCTTGAAATTTTTTTGAGTTTCGCTAAGCGGGAAAGTTTTGCATCATAAATCAATTGCTTCCTCAAATTTGGGAACCCAGCTTTGAAAATCCTTTACGCTTGACTCAAAACCTGACAGCGTGTTATGGCCATCCTCGATGACGCTCATGTCCATGCCGAAGTCTTCGCCTAATTCGGCGTCCGGCATTCAGTCTCTACATCACGCTGTTGGGCTGCTCAGTGAACAGATTGCGCTAAAGGGATTCGATGTCGCTCCTCGTTACCATGTCAGTGCTCAACGGTTTGACCCTGGCAGCACTCCTATTTATCACGGCCAGCGGGCTGACCCTGTCATTCAGCCTGATGCGGGTCGTCAATTTGACCCATGGTGCGCTTTACATGGCGGGCGGCTTTATCGGCGTGTCTGTGATCAAGGTTACCGGCAGCTGGCTCCTGGCGATGCTTGCAGGCGGCTGTGCAATGGCGGTCCTGGCCCTGCTGGAAGAGAAGTACCTGCTGCGCTGGGCCCGCGGCAACGATCTGATAGAGACCCTGGTCTCCCTTTCCGTGGCGATCATTATCGGCGACCTGGTTCTGGTCATCTGGGGCGGGTACCCTAAGACCATTGATATTCCCGAGGTGCTGAGCGGCATCTGGACCATCCCTGTAATCGATCTGATCTACCCTGTATTCCGAATCTTTATGCTGGGTCTGGCCATCGTTATCATTGTCGCCCTGTGGCTTTTCCTCCATAAAACCAATCTGGGGATTACCATCCGGGCCGGTGTCGACAATTTCGAGATGGTATCCGCCCTTGGTATCAATGTCCGTCGGCTGTTTACGATCGTTTTCTGCCTTTCGGGTTTTCTGGCCGGTATCGCCGGCGTTGTCGGCGGAACGTTCATGATGCTGGTAGTGGGAGAGGACTGGCGCATTCTGACGCTGACGCTGATCGTTATCATAATCGGCGGTATGGGCAGTCTGGGTGGCACCATTGTCGGTGCGCTGATTACCGGTTTGATCTACAGTTTTGCGACGGCCTATATTCCCGAGTTTTCGCTGTTCATTCTGTTTTTACCCGTTGCCATTATCCTCTCCATCAGGCCGCATGGACTGTTTGGCAAAAAGGTGTGATTGTATGCTATTTTCCCGCATATCCGGAATAGTCCTTTTGCTGGCATCAATCGTCCTGTTGATCGCCGTCCCGTGGATCGCATCGGACTATTTCGTCATGATGTGTATTCGGGTCATGTATTTTGGAATGCTGACCCTGAGCCTTTGTTTCCTGGCCGGTGAGCTGGGCGTCGTTTCGTTGATGCAGGCCTCGTTTTTCGGTATAGCAGGATATTTTATCGCTATTTTGCAAACCCGTTATCAAATCCCGTTCCCCATTCCCCCACTGGTGGGTATCGGAGTGGCGGTTCTGTTTGCCGCTTTGACCGGCCTGCTGGTGATTCGCGTCCAGGGCATCTATTTTTTGATGCTGACCCTCGTGCTCGGCCAGCTTATCTGGGCCCTGGCAAGTCAATGGGCATCGGTTACCCGGGGGGATTCGGGCATTACCGACATATTCGCTCCGGTCATATTCGGGATATCTACCGAAAAGTCAAAGGGTGCATTTTATTTATTTGAGCTCTTTTTCTTTTGCGGTGTGATTTATTTTCTGGCGGCATTGAGGCGCTCACCCTATGGGTTGATGCTGCGCGGGGTGCGGGACAGCGAAAGCCGCATGGCCATGCTGGGGTACTCCGTTTCGCTGCTGCGCTACACGGCCTTTGTGTTCGCCGCTTTTGTGGCCGCCATGGGAGGTGTTTTCTTTGCCTATTTCACCGGTTTGATCAACCCCCATTCCGTCTCGTTAACCACCAATGTCGAAACCCTGCTTTCCGCCATCCTGGGCGGAATCCAGACCCTGTTCGGGGCCATACTGGGGACTGCAATTCTTAAGATTTTGGATCTGGTGTTGAGCGGCATCACCCAGCGTTATTTGCTGATTATGGGTATCTTGTTTCTGATCACGATCATCTTCGCGCCTACCGGTGCTGCCGGTGCTTTAAGGCGCCTGTGGGATTGGTTTGTGTCGCGAGCTGTGGGACGCGGGGCGCCCGCCGGAAGTACTGCCGACGACCCGTTTTACGAGGACACTCAATAGTAATTAGAAAGGAGAAGTAACATGAAAAGTAAAAATTGGATTTTAGTTGTTACTGCAATTTTTTTTCTGGTGACAGCCATTGCCGGCAATGCTGCGGCTCTGGACGAGATTCGCATCGGCACCATCGGGCCGACCACCGGCTGGGCAACCATATTCGGTCAGGGCTGCCTGAACGGCATTAAGCTGGCCCTCGAGGAATACAATAACGAGTACAATGGCGTTCCGATCAAAGTTGTCAGTGAGGACACCAAGGCCGATGTGGAAGTCATGCGAACCAAACTGGATTCCCTTAAAAACCGCGATAAAGTGCATTTGATTATCGGACCGTCCCTGGGGCACGAAGGGATGGCAGCGGTGGATTGGGGGGCACGCAATCCCCAAGTCCCCATGCTGATCGGCTATTCCGCTCCCGAGGACATCACCATGCGCAAGGCGACCAACAGCGTCATTCGTCCTGGCTGGACCGGCGCCCAGGTAATTTTCAACTTCGGGCAGTACTGCGCCAAGGACCTGGGATATAAGAAGGTGATCATCGTCGGACAGGACTACTCTTATCCCTGGGATCAGGCGGCGGGCTTCATCAGGGGCTTTCTGGAAAACGGCGGGGAGAAGGTCGAGCGGATCTGGCATCCGGTGGAGGCCGTTGATTTCAGCTCGATTATGGCCAAGCTGATGGGAATGTCCAAGGAATACGATGCGGTGCTGAACAATTCCGGTGGTGCCCAGGTGGTGGCATTTTTCAAACAGTGGAGACAGTTCGGACTGGACAAGGTCTATCCCCAGATCCTGGGACAGGCCAACGTGCCGATCGTGTCGATGCTCTCCGAACTCGGTGATTCCGCTCTGGGCGTTTACTCATCATTGCACTACTACGACGGCAATCCGTCTGCAGCCAATAAAAAGTTTCGCGAAAGCTTCAAAAAGAAATATGGTCATTACCCGGACGTAATCGCTGTTCAGGGCTATGACGCGGTACATGTGGCCTTCAAGGCCATGAAAGCCATTAACGGACAGGTGGATGACGCTCAAAAATTCATTGCCGCCTTGCGGCAGGTAAAAATGGGTGCCGATGAATCGCCGCGCGGTCCGTTTTATTTCGATAAATTCGCCAATCCGGTGCAGAACATCTACATCAAAAAGGTGGTCAAAAAAGACGGAAAACTGTTGAACGAAGCGGTCAAGACCTATACCAACGTGTCCCAGTTCGGGCCCTATGCCGATATGGCCGACAAGTATATGGCAGCGCCCGCCACCACCCGTACCTATCCGCCTGGAGAAAAGGCCGCATACTTCAAAGAGATCGAAAAATACTTCGGCAAGGATTATGTCCAAAAGTTGAACAAGAACAACGGCTGGGTAGATTGACAAAATAGAGGTTTCAGGTTTCAGGTTTCAGGTGTTCAGGTTTCAGAAGACGGAGGTCGGAACAAATAATTTAAGGAACGCGAATTCAGGAATTTAGGGATTTAGAGGCTAAATTTAGGAATTGAGGAATTCAGGGATTTAGGAATTGATGGAATTCTATCTTTTTATTTCCTTCATCCCTAATATCGCCTCAAAAATCACCAAAAATAAAATTTAAAAGATGATTGGATCGAAAATCGCGTTTATTGAATTTTTTTCGAGATTGGCGTTCCATAATTCCTCAATTCCTGAATTCCTAAATCCCTCAATTAATGCGACTGACACCTGAAACCATATATATTGGCAACATGCCGTCGATAAGGGTTCAAATGGCCCTATAACCCCAATCAAAGTAGTCAGTCTAAATTTATGCAGGCGCTTGCGTTAAAAAACGTTTCCAAATCATTTGGCGGTATCGATGCGATCACCGATGTCGATCTTACCGTTATGATGGGGGAGAGCCGGGCCTTGATCGGACCGAACGGGGCCGGCAAGACAACCCTCTTCAATTTGGTCACGGGTGAAATAACGCTGGACCAGGGCAGGATTTTGCTGTTCGGAAAAGACCTGACCTTCGAACCCGTACAAAAACGGATATCATCACAGCTGGGCCGAACTTATCAGGTTTCCAATCTGTTTTCGCAATTGACCGTCCAGGAAAATCTGTTTCTGGCTTCGTGGCAGATCCGGCGCAGGCGAACTTCCGTATTTGCAACCCTGTTTCGGTCCTGGCGCAAATTTGCCAACCAGAGACGCTATATCGGCAGGATTGCGGAGCGGGTTGGATTGGCGGAAATGCTCGATACGAAGGTAGATGAGTTGTCCCATGGAGAGCACCGCCAGCTGGAACTGGGGATCACTCTGGCACACGAGCCCAAGCTACTGCTGTTGGACGAACCCATGGCGGGGCTTTCCGCTGCGGAACGCGGGTTCATGACCGAGCTGATCCTGAGCCTGAAGCCCGACATTACTGTAGTTATCATCGAACATGACATTGATGTGGCGTTCAGTATCGCCGACCAGGTTTCCGTGCTGCATCATGGCGCCATCATTGCCGAGGGCACTCCCGCAGAGATCGAAAACAGTCGAGAGGTGCAGCAGATCTACACCCTAAGCCGGCAGTCAGAAGGTTCCCATGATGCCTGATACACTGTTAAACATAGAACACCTGGACGCCTACTATGGCAAAAGTCATATCCTGCAGGACGTCAATTTGCAGGTACACCCGGGGGAACTGGTCGTTGTTGTGGGCCGCAATGGCATGGGTAAGACGACCCTGCTGAAATCGGTTATGGGAATGCCGCCCCTGATCAGAACCGGCACGATTTTATTTGACAGCCAGGAGACGATCAAAATGCCGACCCACGATATCACCAATCTGGGCATCGGATACGTTCCCCAGGGGCGCCTGCTGTTTCCCTCATTGACGGTGGATGAGCATCTGCGTTTTGCCTGGCGTCAGGGCGGGGCAAATTCCCGGTGGTCCCCGGAAGCGATTTACGATCTGTTTCCCGAACTAACTGAAAGAGCCGGAATTTCTGGCACGCTTCTCAGCGGCGGGGAGCAGCAAATGCTGGCCATCGGCCGGGCGCTGGTTTCCAATCCGATTCTCCTGATGATGGATGAGCCGTCCGAAGGGCTGTCCGTGCAGGTTATCGAGCGGGTGGAGGCGGTCTGCCGGCAATTAAGCGACAGCGGCATGGCCATTTTGCTCGTCGAGCAGAATATCGAAATGGCCCAATCCCTGGCCCAGCGTGCCTACGTGATTGTCAACGGTCGGGTTGCCCGTGAATTGTCCGCTGCGACTCTTGCCGCGGACCCGCGACTGTTGCAGGAAGCGTTGGGAGTGACAACCGGCACCGTTAACGGGCCGCCGGTGCTGGCGGAGACCGGCGGGGTGCCCGAGGAATCCGCCGAGGCGGAAATTATACAGGAAACGACCGATGAAGCGCTGCCCGATGCCGTCGTCGGAGCTTCTGCGCCTACACTGTGGCGCAGTGCCAGCCAGGCGGAGATCCGGGTGCGAGAAGCCCCGAAGCCAACCTTCCGGACGGGTGAACCGCGCAGAGAAACGCTGCGGGTATCCGTGGCCGACACCATCGACCGGGCCGCTTACATCGTCGGAACGTTCGATACGAAAACCCGCGACTTGCTCTACATCAAATCCTGTCTGGATCGCCAGCGACTGCGGACCATAACGGTGGATTTGTCCACTTCCCGCAAACCTTCTCCGGCAGCCATCAGTCCCACCGAGGTTGCCCGACACCATCCGGAAGGCATAACCGCCGTATTTACCGGCGACCGCGGCACGGCCGTGGCCGGCATGGCTGAGGCCTTTACCCGGTTTCTGGCCGGCCGCCGCGATGTTGGCGGCATCATTTCGGCCGGGGGCAGCGGCGGGACCGCTCTGGCAACCCCGGCCATGCGGAGCCTGCCGGTGGGAATTCCCAAAGTAATGGTGTCCACGGTCGCCTCCGGCAATGTCCGCCAGTATGTGGGGCCGTCCGACATTTGCATGATGTATTCGGTTACGGATGTGGCTGGCATCAACCGCATATCGGCCAATGTGCTGTCAAACGCCGCCCACGCCCTGGCCGGCATGATCGGATTTCGACAGGAGGCCGATCCATCCCGCCTGCCGGCGATCGGACTGACCATGTTTGGTGTTACGACCCCCTGTGTCCAGGCGGTCGCCAAGGCTCTCCAAATGCGCTATGACTGCCTGGTATTTCATGCCACCGGCACGGGTGGGCAATCCATGGAAAAGCTGGCCGAATCCGGCATGCTGGAAGGTGTCATCGATGTGACCACGACCGAGGTGGCTGATTTTCTGATGGGCGGCGTAATGAGTGCCGGCGAGGACCGCATGGGGGCCATGATCCGCAGCAGAATTCCATATGTGGGATCCTGCGGTGCGCTGGATATGGTCAATTTCGAAGGCCTGGACACCGTGCCCGAGAAATACCGGGATCGCAACCTGTATCCACACAATCCCCAGGTGACCCTGATGCGCACCACGGCATCGGAGAATCAGTCAATCGGGCGTTTTATCGCCGGCAAGCTCAACCAGATGGAGGGTCCTGTGAGATTTTTGCTGCCCATGAAGGGCGTTTCAATGATCGATGCGCCCGGCAAACCCTTCCATGATTCGGCAGCCGACCAGATGTTATTTGATACCCTGGAAAAAGAATTCCAGCCAGGACCCAATCGCCGGCTGATCAAACTCGATATGAATATTAACGATCCGGCCTTCGCCCAGGCATTGGTGGATCAATTCCTGGAAATTGTTTAGGGTCTTAAATTCAAATTTTTTGCTTTTTATGGAAATTTTAAGGAGGATATAATTTAGGAATTTAGGAACGAAATTGAGGAATTGAGGAATTCAGGAATTTAGGAATTGATGGTATGCTGTCGATCTAATATGTTAATTTTTTGAACCGGTTATTCTAAATGCCCAAATGCCAGGTAAATACTTTCCTCCCCCGGCGGGAGGGATTGAGGGAACGAGATCAAATAGTTACTATTCCTTCAACTTGGTATTTATGGATAACCGCATTTTTTAATTCCTCAATTCCTGAATTCCTAAATCCCTCAATTGTTCACTATTCAATAATCATTTCTCCGGAAAAGCAGTATTTACGCTTCGCTGCAATCGGCTCATACGGTTGGTTTACCCGGGATACAAACATAGGAGACTACAATGGCTCGATTTACCCGACAGCAAATATTAGATCGACTGAATGCAAAAATTCGTAACAAACAGCCCATTGTCGGCGGCGGTGCGGGTACCGGACTTTCGGCCAAATGCGAGGAAGCCGGCGGCATTGACCTGATCGTGATTTACAATTCGGGACGCTACCGCATGGCCGGACGGGGATCGCTTGCCGGTCTGTTGTCCTACGGCAATGCCAACGAGATCGTGATGGAGATGGCCCGTGAGGTGCTGCCGGTCGCCCCCAACACCCCCGTCCTGGCGGGAGTCAACGGCACCGATCCATTCTGCATCTTTGATCACTTCCTTGACGAGCTGAAAGCGGTGGGTTTTGCCGGAGTGCAGAATTTTCCCACAGTAGGGCTTATCGATGGCGTCTTCCGGCAAAACCTGGAAGAAACCGGCATGGGTTATGGTCTGGAGGTGGACATGATCCGCCTGGCCCACGAAAAGGACATGTTGACCACGCCCTACGTGTTTTCCGAAGAAGATGCAATTGCGATGACGGAAGCCGGGGCAGACATAATTGTCTGTCATCTGGGGTTGACTACCGGCGGTAACATCGGAGCGGACACAGCCAAAACACTGGACGACTGCGTTGATTATATCAATGCCTGGAGCGAAGCCGCACTAAAAAAACGCCGTGACGTGATCATTCTGTGCCACGGAGGACCGATCTCCATGCCGGATGATGCCGAATACGTTCTGAAACGCTGCCCGGAGTGCAATGGCTTTTACGGGGCTTCCTCCATGGAGCGGCTGCCCACCGAAAAAGCACTCACGGCGCAGACGAGAGATTTTGTAAATATCAAGCGGAGCTGACCGTTGCCCTTATATGGTTGTTTTCCCAATAAGCGGCCGGGGAGAAAACAGATGCGTTGGTTGTTAGGCGTTTAGAGGTTTCAGGTTTCAGTGTTCAGGTGTCAGAGGTCAGAAACCAGAGGTCAGAGGTTAGAAGTCAGAAGTCAGAGGCCAGAAGTCAGACGGCAAAAGATAAGAGATGAAGATTGCTATCTAATCCGCCTATTCTGCTCTCTGTCATCTGCGTGCCCCGGTGACATGTCTCCACCAAGCTTAAAAAGCGAAGGCGGAAGCCGCAGGCGTAGAAGGGTCATCTGTCCTCTTTCATCTGACCTCCGTCATCTGTCGTCTGTCATCTGTTATCTGTTATCTGTCGTCTTCAAACTGAACACTGAACACTGAAACCTTTTTATACGCTGACACCTGAAACCTCTTCATGCAGAAACCAGGGTAAGCAGGAGGCATGGACCAGACGAAGCAGTTTCAGTGTTCGACAATAGGAGGACTACCATGACTATTTACGGGTGGATTATTCTGACGATCGGTGTTGCGATAGTGATTATCGCGGTGGGGATCTGGTTTATCCGGTCTT
>JAAUYB010179596.1_pt1 | contig 10383 bp, 9 predicted proteins | sample 7278071 | NCBI WGS metagenome assembly JAAUYB01 (sample SAMN14350121, study PRJNA611818) | marine sediment metagenome | isolation source: surface marine sediment (1.8m) | place: French Polynesia: Moorea | collected 2018-08 | reverse complement strand
GTTCAGGCTGCGACTCTCGGCGCGCATCGGCAGGCGCAATACCTGCTGCGGTGGCAGGCTGTCGCGGATCTCCGCCGGCAGTCCCCGGGTTTCCGGGCCAAATAGCAGCGCATCCCCCGGCTGGTAGCTGACCTCGGCGTAGTGCTGGCGGCCCTTGGTGCTGCAAGCCAGTACCCGCTCTGGCTTTGCCGCCTCCATAAAGGCCTCCAGCGAGCAGTGAGTGCTTACTTCCGTCCATTCATCGTAGTCCAGTCCGGCCCGTCGCAGGCGTTTGTCGTCGAGCTCGAAGCCCAGTGGTTCGATCAGGTGCAGGCGAAAGCCGGTGTTGGCGCAGAGCCGAATGATGTTGCCGGTATTGGGAGGGATTTCCGGTTGGTACAGAACGATATGCAGCATAATCGGCTGGTCGGTAGCAAGAAAATTGGCCAAATTATAACGATTGGGCTAACTATGTAGAAGAAAAGTTAGAAAAACACTGGCAATTTACTTTAAAAAGCAGATACTTAGCATAACTACTCGAAGTAAACTGTGAAGTTATTCTCAGGATGGGGCCGTTAGTTAGTAAAAGCGTCGGGATCATTAGCAACATTAGAGTAGTAAAAAGGGGGAGAACATCGGGCCAATGAGCTTAACGATTCCCGGTTGGAACAAGCGCCGTCGCAAGCCGGGGCGGGTGGGGGTGTCCGTGGGGCCGGATGGCCTCGCGGTGGCCTATATTGGTGCCGGCGGTGAACTTGGCTTTCATTGCTGTTTTGAACAGCCGGATGGCGTGGCTGAAACCCTGACCCGGCTGGTCGATGAGCAGCAGTGGCAGGATACGCCCTGCACCCTGGTATTACACCCCGCCTATTATCAGGTGTTACTGACGGAAGTGCCCAACGTAGAAGTCGCCGAGATGGCTGAGGCGGTGCGCTGGCGGATTAAAGATCTGTTGTCGTATGCCGTCGACACCGCTGCGATCGAGTATTTCCGTCTACCCGAGGACGCCTATCGCGGCCGCCAGAAGATGCTCTACGCGGCCGCCCTGCAAAAAGACAGTCTGCAGTCCCTGGCTGCGCCGGTCGAGCAGGCTGGGCTGGCATTGGACACCATCGATATCGTCGAGCTGGTCACCCTGAATATCCTTAATCGTCTGCCCCCAACACAGGGGGCCGTTGCCATCATGCACTTGTATGGCGCAGAAGGTGTGCTGAATCTGGTGGAAGATGGCCAGATCTACCTGACCCGACGGGTTGATTTCGGGCTCGATCAATATCGCCAGGCCAGTAACCCACAGGCAGTGCTCGACGCGTTGTTGCTGGAAGTGCAGCGTTCACTGGATTATTACGAGAGCCAGATGGGCAAGGGCATTGTCACCAATCTCTACTTTTCACCGGCGGCGGACGGCCTGGGTGACTTTCTCAATCAGCAGCTGGGGCTGCATGTGTCGACGCCGGACCTGGAAGCGATTCTGCCGGCGCCACTGAGCGAAGACAGCGAGTCCTGCCTGACGGCAATTGCCGCAGCTTTAGGGTCAGTGAGTAGCGAGGAGTTAGCGCAGCGTGCAGCAGGTTAATTTTTACCGACACCTCGATAAAATTGTCGAGCCGCCGTTTTCAGCGCGCCAGCAACTGTGGATGGTGGCTGCTGCGGCCTTGGTGATGGTGGCGGTCTGGCTGGTATTGCTGGTCAGTGGTGGCGGCTTGAAAAAAGACCTGGCGCTGCTGACACAACAAAAGCAGGCGGTCGATGCCGAGCTGGAGGCATTGAATCGCACAAAACAGCAGCAGCTCAATAACCCCGAACTCGATCGCGCGATCAGCTATCTTGAGGGTGAGGTGGCCTTCCGTCGCAAATTGCTGGCGACCATCGATCCCGATCAGCAGGGTGCCGCCGAGGGGTTCGCTGTTCATCTCAACGGCCTGGGCCGACAGATTATCGATGGCCTGTGGTTTACCGAAATTCAGCTCAGCCAGGGCGGCCAGCAAATGGTGTTGGCAGGCAATACCCGCCAGCCCGAATACGTGCCTCGCTACCTGAAAAAACTGGCACAGGAGCCGGTGTTTCAGGGCCAGCAGTTCAGGGTGTTAAAAATGAGTGTGCCGGAACAGCAGCGTGGCAGCATGAATTTTGAAGTGCGCTCCCGGCCACGGAGTGAACAGCCATGACCATGAAAGAGCAGCTGGTAGCGTGGCAGCAGAAATTCGATCAGCTCAGCCAGCGCGAGCGATTGCTGATGCTGGCAATTGCCCTGGTCGTCGTCGTTTTTGTCTTGCAGCTATTGTTAATTGATCCGTTGATTGCCGAGCGCAACAAGAAATCTAACACAATTGCTCAGTTGCGTTCAGGGCTGTTACAGTTGGATAATAGTAAGCAGATTCTACAGGCTGAGTTAGCGGCCGGTGTTAATCGTGCTAAAGAACGTCAGCAAGAACAGTTACAGCAACAGCTGGAGAAGCTGGATCAGCGTGTTCAGCAATCCGTGGTGGCGATGATACCGCCCAAACTGATGACCGAAGTGCTGGAAAATATTTTATTGCAGGATAACGAGCTTACCCTGTTGAATATGGAAAACCTGCCGGTTGAGCCGATTGTCCAGCGCGATAATGGGCAGCTCGGTGATGCGGAGACAGCAAAGCCGGCTGTCGAGCTTAAACAACCAAAAGCCAGCGGCCTGTTCAAGCACAGTTTTGTCTTGACCCTGCGGGGCAGTTATCCCGCAACCGTTCGCTATTTTGAGAAACTGGCCGCCCTGCCGTGGCGTTTTTACTGGGACGGCATGCATTACGAAGTGAGTCGCTATCCCAATGCCACTATTAGATTACAGGTACATACTGTCAGTATGTCCGAGGACTGGATCGGTGTTTAGAGTTTTATCACTGGCGGCGATGTTGATGGTTGTGCAGGGGGCGTGGGCGCTAAATGACCCCACCCGCCCATCGGCGTACAAGGCACCTTCTGCGGCTAAGGAACGTTACCAGCTCGAATCGATACTGGTGGGTGATGTCAGAAAAGTCGCCGTTATTAATGGCAAGGCACTGACGGAAGGCGAAAAGGTCGGTAGCGCCAAGGTGGTTCGTATCGAGAAAAACAAAGTGCAGCTCAGTCGTCGCGGCAAAGTTATCGAATTAGTGCCTGAACGCACCCAAGTGAGGCAGGAAAAATAATGCTGTTGCAGAAACGTTTTTTTATCAGTTCGCTGCTGGCAGTGTTGGCCGGTTGTGCCCTGACGCCACAGGGAACCCGCGATATCTCGGGTTTGGAATCCATCCAGGAGGAACTGTCGAGCGTGATGGCGGCTGCTGACGAAAAGCCACCCGCACCACCGGCGGCCATTGCTGACGAGTTGCTGCCACCGTTGATGCCGGGCCTTAATGCCGCCGCCGGTGAAGAGCGCTTCGAAGTATTTGTCAATAATATTGAAGCCCGGGATTTCTTTATGGGGCTGGTGAAAGGCACCGCCTATAACATGGTGGTGCACCCGGAAGTGAAGGGCAAGATCAGTCTGGAACTGCGCGATGTCACGGTGCCGCAAGTGATGAATATTGTGCGCGATGTCTATGGCTATACCTATAAAAAGCAGGGCAACCTCTACCAGATTCTGCCGGCGGGTATGCGCTCGGAAGTGTTTAAGATTGATTATCTGAGCCTGACCCGGCGTGGTGTGTCCGAGATGCAGGTCAGTGCTGGCGAAGTCTCCGATGCCGGTACGGCCAATACTGGCGATGACAGTGGCAGTGACATCACCAGTGATAATGACAATGATCGCCGTGGCGTCGTGGGCACCCAGGTCAGCACCCAGACAGATGCCGACTTCTGGTCCGAGCTGCGCGAAACCCTGACAGTATTGATTGGTCGTGGGGAAGGCCGCAGCGTGGTGGTGACGCCGCAGGCCGGTATCGTGGTGATTCGGGCCTTGCCGGAAGAAGTGGAACTGGCCCGTGATTATATGCGTCGCGCGGAATTGATTATGCGTCGCCAAGTGGTGCTGGAAGCGAAAATTCTGGAAGTCGAACTCAATGACAGTTACCAGACCGGCATTGACTGGTCCGCCATTGCTACGCCGGGGTCCGATAACAGCATTGCTTTTGGCGTGACCGGTACACAGGTGGTTCGCGATACCAATAGCGGCGTGTTTGGTCTGACCGTCGATACCGGCGATTTTACCGGTGCACTGGAACTGCTGGAAACGCAAGGGTCAGTGCAGGTGCTATCCAGCCCTCGTATCTCCACGGTCAATAACCAGAAAGCGGTGATCAAGGTCGGGCAAGACGAATTCTTTGTTACCGATATTTCCAATACCACTACGGTCGCTACCGGTACCACCACGACCAATCCGGATATTGAATTGACGCCGTTCTTCTCCGGGATCGCGCTGGATGTGACTCCGCAGATCAGCGAGCAGGATGAGATCATCCTTCATGTCCACCCCACTATCAGTGAAGTCGAGGACCAGACCAAAACGATCCAATTTGGTGGCGACAGTCTTGAGCTGCCACTGGCATTGAGCACGATCCGCGAAACCGATAGCATCGTCTTTGCCCGTAGCGGACAAGTGGTGGTGTTAGGCGGCCTGATGCAGGATCGCTCAGTGGATACGAATTCCGGCACGCCGGTATTGGGCCGTGCGCCGTTGATTGGCCACCTGTTTAGCCAGCAGCGTAACAAGACCATAAAAAGTGAACTGGTGATTCTGCTCAAGCCGACCATTATGGGGCCTGATGGCTTGCCGGAGATGCTGGTGCGTCCGAGGGAGCGTTTTCAGCAATTCCACAGCGTACTTGATCCCGCCAACCAGAAGTGGCCCTGAGCACGACGATGTATACTGAATTTTTTGGCCTGCAGGAATTGCCCTTCGGTTTGACGCCCGATACGCAGTTCTTTTTAAACACCAAGGGGCACCGAGAAGCCTTTAATATGCTGCAGGTGGCGCTGGCCAGTGGCGAAGGTTTTATCAAAGTGGTCGGTGAAGTCGGTACCGGCAAGACGATGTTGTGTCGCCAGTTACTCAACAGCCTGGGTGACGAATACTATAGCGCCTATATCCCCAATCCCTTTCTGAGCCCCGGTGCACTGTACAAGGCCGTGGCTGAAGAACTGGATGTGACAATCCGCAGCCGCGATGGTATTAACGATCTGCAAAAAGCGATTAATGACCGTTTGATCGAGCTGGTCGCTGACAATAAAAAAGTGGTTTTGATCATTGATGAAGCGCAGGCCATGCCACCGAAGACCATGGAAGCCCTGCGCCTGATCTCCAATCTGGAAACGGAAAAAAGCAAACTGATCCATATCGTACTGTTTGGCCAGCCGGAACTGGATCGCATGCTTGACCATGAAAGCTTGCGCCAGGTGCGTCAACGGATCAGCTTTTGCTATCGCCTGCCCTCACTCGATGACGACGGTGTGCGCGCCTATGTCCAGCACCGGATCACCACTGCCGGTTACAACGGTGAGAGTCTCTTTAATAGAAAGGCCTTGCAGCTGCTGTCAAAAACAACCGGCGGTGTGCCCCGGCTGATCAATATCGTCAGCCACAAGGCGCTGATGTGTGCCTATGGCAAGGGTGACCGCCAGATTGATCGCAAGCATGTGGTGGCCGCGATAAACGATACCGAGGGCGTGGCTGCACCCAGTGCGGTAGTGACCTGGTTAATGGGCTTGTTGGTGGTGGCGGCGGCGGGTACGGCGGTGGTCTTGTTGGCCTTGCCGGGAGGCCTGTTGTGAGCCTGGTGAATGAGATGCTCAATGATCTCGATGATCGTCGCAAAAAACAACCTGCCGAGGCGGTGGATGTGAGCTGGTTGGCTACCGGGCCCAGTGCCAATGCGCCGGAGAAAAAAGTTCAGTTGTGGTTGTTACCCGCCATCGTGGTGGTGGCGGCATTTATCTTTGTGTTTTGGCAGTATGTGCGTAATGACCTTGCGGTAGTGGCGCAAGAGACCTCGGTGGAGAAAGCCGAAGTTATCACGGCTGAAAAACCGATTATTACACCGGTGCCGGAACAACCAAAGGTCGTGGCGTCTGAAAAACAGCCTGTGGTAGTTGTTCAACCTGTGGTAACTGCTCAAACAGAACAGCCCGTTAAGCCTGAATCTGAAAAACCAGAGCCTGAAAAACAAGAACAAGTCACTAACAAAGCGGCCGTGGTGCAAGCTGCACCTGACGTAGAAAAAACAGTCGCCAAAGCTACGACTGTTAGTAAGCCGGCAGCCAAAGTGACCACGTCAGCAGTCAAAAAGCCACTGCCCTTAACGCCGGCACAGCAGGATCAACGAGTTTTTCTCAGCGCTCAATCGCTGATTCGCAAAGCGAAATACGCCGAGGCCGAGGCCGAGCTAAACGCGCTACTGGACCGTGAGCCGCGCGCCATCAAGTCAGCGGAACTGTTGGCATCGCTGTTGTTATCGCTGCAGCGTTATGCCGCGGTCGACAGCCTGTATCAGCGTTTGGCATCACAAAAAATTGGCTCCTACGATCTTCAGGCGATCGTTGCCCGCAGCTATCTGATGGCCGGTCGAGCCGCCCAGGCGGTCAGCTTGCTGTCAGCCAGTGAGCCGTCCCTGGCTGACCATCCGGCCTACTACGAAATTCTGGCACTGGCCGCTCAGCGTGACCGGCAATACGCCTTGTCGGCGCAGACTTATCAGCGTTTGCTGCGAACCAATGCCAATCGTGGCGATTGGTGGATGGGCCTGGCAATCGGTCTGGATCAACAGCAACAATACGCCAGCGCCAGCAATGCCTATCGGCGGGCCTTGCAGCTGGCCGGCTTGAGCGACACCCTGCGGGCCTACGCAGAGCAGCGGCTAACCGCGCTGGCGGGGAAACACTCAACATGATCAAGAGCGTGTAAGGGACGTTATCGTGGCGCAAGAACAGGCAGCCAAGAAAATCCGGATCGGCGATTTACTGGTGCAGAATCAGTTGATCACCGAAGATCAGCTGATGACCGCGCTCGCTTCGCAAAAGAAAAGCGGCAAAAAACTGGGTCGCGCCCTGATCGACCTGGGGCTGGTAGAAGAAGACCAGTTGCTTGAACTGCTGTCCCAGCAGCTCGACGTTCCTTTTATCAAACTCCGCAACTTTGATTTTAATGCCGAATTGACCCAGCGCCTGCCGGAAACCTACGCCCGCCGTTTCCGTGCCCTGGTATTAAGCGAAGAGAACGGCAAGTTGGTGGTGGGGATGACCGATCCCAACTATATCTTCGGCTTCGATGAACTGTCGCGCATTCTCAAGCAGCCGCTGCAGTTGGCGGTAGTGCGTGAATCGGAACTGCTGGAAGCGCTCGATCTGTTGTATCGCCGCACCAATGAAATTGCCTCCTTTGCCGAAGAACTGTCCGATGAGCTGGGCGAGCCGATTGCCGATATCGAATCACTGGAAGCGACCGGTGCCGAAGATGCGCCGGTGGTCAAGTTACTGCGTTCGGTGTTTGAGGATGCGGTGCAAATCCGCGCCTCGGATATCCATATCGAACCCGACGAAAAAGTGCTGCGCATTCGCCAGCGTGTCGATGGTGTATTGCAGGAGCAGGTGATGAATGAAAAGCGCATCGCCTCGGCCCTGGTGCTGCGTTTAAAGCTGATGTCCGGTTTGAATATCTCCGAAAAGCGGATGCCGCAGGATGGTCGATTCAATATCCAGGTCAAAGGCCGCTCCATCGACGTGCGGATTTCTACCCTGCCATCCCAGCATGGCGAATCGGTGGTGATGCGTTTGCTGGACCAGAGCGAAGGCGCTATTGATCTGGAGCAGGTGGGTATGCCGGCCGATATTTTGCAGCGTTTTCGCCAGCAGATTTCTCGGCCCCACGGCCTGGTGTTAGTCACCGGGCCGACCGGCTCCGGTAAGACCACCACCCTCTACGGTGCCCTGCAGGAACTGAATCAGCCGGAGAAAAAAATCATCACCGTGGAAGACCCGGTGGAATACACCCTGCCACGTATTACCCAGGTGCAGGTGCATGAAAATATCGGTCTCGGCTTTGGTGAGGTGCTGCGCTCCACCCTGCGTCAGGACCCGGACATCCTGCTGATCGGTGAGATCCGCGATGAAGAAACCGCCGAGATCGCGGTGCGGGCATCGTTAACCGGTCACCTGGTGTTTTCCACCTTGCACACCAATGATGCGATCACCTCCGCCATGCGTTTGATCGATGTCGGACTGGAGGGCTACCTGGTCGCCAGTGCCCTGCGGGCGGTGATTGCCCAGCGGCTGGTGCGTCGTATCTGTAAAAGTTGCGCTCAGCCCTATCAGCCGGATCAGCAGGAGCGGCAGTGGTTGGCTGTGCTCGGTAATCACCGTGAGGCCATGAGCTTCCAAAAGGGCCGTGGTTGCTCCCACTGTAACAACACCGGCTATCGCGGTCGTATCGGTATTTTTGAATTCCTGGAAATTAATACTGAGATGGCGGATGCCCTGCGCAGCGCCGATCCGCTGGAATTTGCGCGCCAGGCACGTAGCCAGCCGCAATTCAAAACCCTCAGTGAATGTGCGCTGGATTATGCGGCGCAGGGTATCACCACCCTCGATGAAGTGTTCCGTGTTTCTGAGCAACTGGCGGAAGAGGTGTTGGAAAATATCGGCGAAGGGGCTGACCACTAAATGGCTAGGGCGACGGCATGAAGGCCTTTAGCTACCGTGGTCGTAACGCCGCCGGCGAGCTGGTCTCCGGCGAAGTGGATGCGGCCAGTGCCGATGGCGTGGCGACGCAATTGCTGAATCGTGGCGTGACGCCCATCGCCATTGAAGAACAGGTCGATAAGCCCAGCCTGCAGTTGCCGAAATTATTCAAAGACAAGGTCAACCTGGATGACCTGGTGTTGTTCAGTCGCCAGATGCACAGTCTGGTCAGGGCCGGGGTAGTGATTAACCAGGCGGTGCGTTCGCTGGCGCACTCGACCCGCAACGAAACCCTAAAAGCGGCGCTGACGGATCTGGAAGTCAGTCTCAATTCCGGTATCAACCTGGCCGCCTCCATGCGCAAGCACCCCGAGGTGTTTGATGACCTGTACGTGAATATGGTGGCGGTGGGGGAGAACTCCGGTCGGCTCGACCTGGCCTTTAAGCAGTTGGGCCAGTACCTGGAGCTGGAGCGCGATACCCGCCGGCGGATCAAGTCGGCGGTGCGGTATCCGAGTTTTGTGTTGATCGCGATATCGATCGCGTTAGTGATCATGAATATCTGGGTGATCCCGAAGTTTGCCGATCTATTCTCCAAATTCGGCGCCGACTTGCCTCGGCCGTCGCGGATATTGATTGCGACCTCTAATTTCATTGTCGACTATTGGCCACTGTTGCTTATCGCGTTATTAGCCATGGTTATAGGTATTCGCCACTATATAACGACCGAGCGTGGCGCGTTATTCTGGGACGGTAACAAGCTGCGTATGCCGATTATTGGCAGCATTCTGGAGCGGGCTATGCTGGGGCGCTTTAGCCGCAGCTTTTCGCTGATGCTGGCGGCTGGCGTCCCCTTGATACAGGCGTTAGAGCTCTGTGCTCAGGCGGTGGGCAACAGTTTTCTGGCCCTGCGCATACGCGATATGCGCGGCGGTATTGAACGCGGCGACAGCCTGCTGCGCACCGCCACTCGCAGCGACATGTTTACGCCACTGGTGTTGCAGATGATCCAGGTCGGTGAGGAAACCGGCCGCGTGGACGAGCTGCTGGAAGAGGTGGCGCTGTTTTACGAGCAGGAGGTGGATTACGACCTCAAGAATTTGACCAGCAATATCGAGCCGATCCTGATTGTGGCGATAGCCGGCCTGGTGATGATGTTGGCGCTGGGTATCTTCCTGCCAATGTGGGATATGCACAGTGCAATGCAGCGTTAAGAAGTTGTGCATAACCACACAGAATTTGATGTGAATTATCAAGGAAGTTGGCTAACTAGTTGTCTATAATGGAAAACTGAAACGATTACAGATGCAGTGGAAGATATGAAAGGATCATTATCCGCTAAACAATACCGCCGGTCGCAGGGTTTTACCTTTATCGAGCTGGTGATTGTTATCATTTTGCTGGGGCTGCTGGCGGCGACGGCATTGCCGCGCTACCTCGATGCCACCGAGGATGCCGAGATCGCCTCCCTGGAGGGCGTGGCCGGTGGCTTCAGTACCGCGGTGGTGCTGGCCCGGGCCCAATGGATCACCGATGGCAACAAGCGCGGTGAGGCCACCAGCGCGACAGATAAGGTCGCCGTTGATTACGGCGGTGTGATTGTTTATATGAACGAGAATGGCTGGCCGGTCAATACCGATCCCAGTGCCGATGCCAGCGAGAACAGCCAGACCGCGCAGGAGTGCCAGGAAGTGTGGAATGCCGTACTGCAGAGCCCACCGTCCTCCACCACCTCGCGAACAGAACGTGCCAACGCCAAATACTTTATTGAGGCGC
>JAAUYB010019988.1_pt1 | contig 10389 bp, 12 predicted proteins | sample 7278071 | NCBI WGS metagenome assembly JAAUYB01 (sample SAMN14350121, study PRJNA611818) | marine sediment metagenome | isolation source: surface marine sediment (1.8m) | place: French Polynesia: Moorea | collected 2018-08 | reverse complement strand
TTGATTAGAAAGAAATCCCGAAAAAAGGTGCCGCGAAAAAAGAGAAAACTTGGGCGAAAAAAAGATCATCGATCCGAGGGGAAACTGTGAGAGGAAGAGGAGGAGATTCGAGAAATCCCAGACTTGAGAGAGAGGCGGAGAGATGGAGAGAAAGAAGATTGACAGAAGGATTTTCTTTGGGAGAAGCTTTCAATCAATTGCCCTCTAGGGAAACTGGGGAAACAGGGAGACTGCGATTTTCAATACGCATTAAATGCGCTGCTGTGAGTTTGGTACAAAAACACAGTATATTTTGTCATATTTTTTGTATCACCCTGTACGTATTTGAGAGGAGAGATTTCCTTCTCTGTGTCGGTCGGGCGGCCTCAAAAGAGAAAAAGATTCCTCACCCCTCCTTTCCCACACAAAACGCCAAAAGAGAAATTCCCACACATTCAAACAAATCGAATCTCGTGTTTAAGTTTATGCGGGAGATCGGGAAAAACGAAACATCCATCTCAATCGTCGATCAGTCGTAAACGCAAAACTTTTGCAGCTCTTCCGTGATCAGAAAATCGGCGCCACAGCAAATGCATCCGCAGATATTTAAAATATAGTTTTAGAATGTAAACAGACACCCCCGATTTCCCACCACGGAACGGTTCCGCCAGCGCAATAAGTCAAGCCGGCAAACGAGACAATTATTGAGCGACTTTTTTCTCCGAAAGTTATATCTGTGAATTCATGTGCCGCGAGAAAAATGTGCACCACCGCTGAAGAAGGCGTCGGCGGCGGCAACCGTCGTCGTCTTAAAGAGCGGAGGCGTGTCTATCCTCTCTTTCTCTCTTTCCTTTTTATGTCTTGTTTATTTGGGCTGTTGGATGGATGAAGAGCGGGCGGGAGGCGGGGTTGTTGGGAGTCCATATGGATTCAGATTGTGTTCTTCCTCTTCCTCCTCCGGGCTTTATTATTAGGCTAAAAGAAGAGGAGGAGATAGACATCAGACAAAACGGCGGAAGAAGAAAAGAGGAAGGATTGTTTATCATTTTCCCGGATTCACGAGATTGTAAAACATTTGCCGGTCTTTTTCAGGAGCGCCGCTTTTTCTAGCTTTTCTAGCCTTTTGTCTTTTCCCGACAAATTTCTTTCTTTTTTTTGGCCTTTCCACTTTTTTGCCAAGATAAGTGTTCTGCATAGGAGGCAGGATGCGCTCTTTTTTAATTTTTTTGCCCAACAGTGTGATGTGTGAAGGAGGATGCCTTTAGAGAGACGGCCGCCTAGCCTAGCCTCCGTCTCCTTATCAAAGAAGAAAAGTCATAAAGCGGAAAAGGAATGAATATTTTTCGCCTTGACTGCCTTAAATACCGTATTGCCCATGTGGCTGTCTTACGATATGCGAGAAGACACATACAGTGTACAGTATATATCTTTTGTGGACATTGTCAAGAAGCAGTGGCAGCCATGTAGACGACAGCGAATATCAACATTTGGAACATTTGACACAAGTACTTGAAATGGCTTCGGCAACCCCGGCGGCTGCCTTTCTGAATAGGTACGATCAGGAGCGCCTGGTCGGCCGCGGGGCATTCGGGGATGTCTACTCCTACAGGCTCAGGGTCGCCTTCAGGGACCCGATCGGGTCTCATCATCCTGGCACCATCGAGCGCATAGCGGTCAAGAAAGTCCGGCTGAGGTACCTGAGCTTCCGCAAATATGAACTATGTCCTCCAATATTTGTGTCCAATTCGGGCGAAACCTACGTGAATTTAACACTATGTTCAATCGCTCTTTGATGGTATCTGAATTCCCATACTTGTTTCTCATCAACTGCATGCAACCTGTGTTTACCGTCAACAGTTTTTGAAGCAATGTGTTCAAAACCCTGCAGTTCGGTGGGCCTGCGGGAGGAGGAGAACCTGCTGTCCCTGCACCACGCCAACATCGTCAGGTTTCTGGGGATTGTTCGGGTGCCCAATGACCCTGCTGACAGGAACATCTGGTTCCTGATGGAACTGTGCGACACGGACCTTGCGGCCCTCATAGCCTCGACCAGGAAGCTGCAAGAGTTGGAGGTGGCCTGGATTCTGCATCAGGTAAAACTTGATTGGACTAATTTTCTTTCGGTGCTTTATGGCAATATGTATTTTTTAGATCCTGTGTGGGGTCTTGTACATGCACCTCAATAACTACATTCACAGGTGAACCCTACTTCTACAGTTTTTGCTTTACAAGCTTGATTGCTAAGGGTGAATAAAAAAATCACTGTGGTATGTGGAATCTTTCCATTTCTCTCTAGAGACCTGAAACCTCCCAATATCATGCTCAAGAGGCCTCACGGCAGCATGGTCAATGTTGACCTGGAATCCGTGAATGTCCGGGACCTTGAGGTGAAGATCTCTGACTTAGGTTTTGCCCGCCAGGTCCCCCTGGTCTCGTTCACACTGTCCAGACTGGGAACGCTCCTGTACATGGCCCCCGAGGTTGTCACGGGAAGGTACTCCAAGCCGGCGGACATATACTCCGTGGGAGTCATAGCTCTGGAACTCTTGCTCAAGGGCCTTGGCGTTCTGCAGGATACGAAAAGTGAACACAATTTTGTAACTCAGTTGTTGTTTTGACTTTTGTGTGTTTGCAGGAATCAACTGGGAGGGCCTTCCTTGCAGTGCAAAATTTCAAGATTTCCTTAGCATGACCATGTCTCAGGAATCAGATGGGAGGCCCAGTGCCAAGGACCTTTTGGACCATGACTTCCTAGATCACCGTTGGGAAAAGTTCCAAGGTAATTAGTTTTCACAGGCAACTTTAACCTTAGTGAAACCTAAGTTATTTTATATGGACCAGGCCGAGTGCGCTTTGCAGTGGCAACCAAGAGCCTCATCCTGGCCGCCCTGAAGGACGGCCTAAGTCTGGAGGACAAAAGTATCATTGGGATCTCAAACCTGGCCCTCATGCACAGGTCCACCATGACCAAGACTGACTGCTCTTTGGGCGACAAACAGGAGAAGGGAAAGGAAGACCTGACTCAGGTTATGGCCATGGCAGCCCACGAGGACCGCTTTGCCCTGTGGTTCCAAGGGGGACACGTCAAGGTCTGGTGCCAAGACCAAGCTGGAGGGGTAGAGCTCGTTTGGGAATGGAATGCCTCCCATCTCGTGAGGAATATAAGAGAACTGACTTTTTCCCTTATCGAGAGAATTTCTTGGCCAGGAGCTTGCATCGTACTCAGCCCCTCTCTTGGCTATTCGACCACCCTTCCTGGCTTTTAGCACCGGGGAGATCCTCCTGCTTGCCTCATTTTCCAGTGGCGTTATTGATACCAGGAAATCAAGGTATAAAGAAACACTTTGCTTTGTAAGCTAATTTGAACAAAGAGCCAAGAATTTAGGACATTGTGGAACTGCTCACTTCTTCCTCACTTGACGGCGGAGCCAGCTACATGCTTGCCCGCAAGGAGCACACAATCTTTGGTTGGAAGCTCCTAACGAAGGCCAACCTACCTCAAAGGGCAAGTTAAAGATTTGTAGGAACAATAGCACAACGTACTGAGCACAAAATTTACCTTTCAGGACATTGTGTATCAGCATGGCTCCTCCATCACGTGCTTTGCAGAAGTAGACGCTGATGACATCACTGACGGAAGTGTCGCCTCCTGCTCTGTCTTCCTCTGGTTGGCCTCATCCGAGGACCTAAGGCTCTCCCTAGTTGATGTCACCTCCAAGACCATCCTGAGGGAGATCCCCCTGCTGTACCAGGTCGCCAAGGTGAGTGAGGCAACTGGTCTTTTTGGTCAGTTCATTGAAGCGTGCAGTACAAAATGTCATACAGATGATCAGGCTCCCGGGAGAGCTGTTCTTGTTCCGAGTCCGCTGGAAGACCTGGTTGTGGGTGGCATACGACACCAAGGAAGAGTCGGCTAACAGGCTGCCCTGCTACAGGATCACGAGGGACTGCAAGCTCTTCTCCTTGGACGACAGGAGCGTCCTCTGCCAGTACCGGGGGGATGCTGGTTTATACAAAGTCACCGTCAAAGTAAAATAATGACGTATCAAACGTCTCTAGATTAATCGGAACAACTTCCTGTTGCAATTTTTAGGAGCTGAGGGGGCGATTCATGGCCAGCTCTGACGACTGGACGAAAGAGGGGCTCCACTTCAAGACACGGGAGGAAGATCACCCTGGCTCAGCGGAGGAGGACACAAAGGAACAACACGAGGACAATGCTGGATCGGAGAAACCCGTCGTCACCACAATAACGGCGGCGAGGGCGGAGGCGGATCCAGACGTGCTTAGGGCGGCGGTGACGGAGGCGGTGTCGTCCTTGTCCGCGGAGACCGCGGGGACAGAGTCGCTGGCAAACCTGCTGAAGGAAGCGGCGTCAGAAGCGGCGGCCTCAGTGACGTCGGCATCTGCGTATGTCGACAAGGACTTCTCCATAGACGGATTAGAGCAACAGATAGAGGAGATGGCGGCCTCCAACCAGGAGAAGGCGGACAAGGCGGTGCTGATGCTGAGGGCCTCTGCCGCGGCGGAAAACGCGGTGTTGAGAGCGGCCGGAACGGCGGCGGCGGCAACGGCGGCGGCGGCCGCGGGGTCAAACACAACGAAGAAGAGTGCTGATACCGCAGGGTCATCGCAACCGGAAGCAGCAACAGCAGCAGCTGCACCTCCACCAGAAGCAGCAGCAACAGCACCCTCAACTCCTCCTTCAACATCAACAGCCGCGTCAGCAGAAGCACTCCACGACGAAGCGATCGAGGCGGGCGCCCCAGCCAACCCGAGGCCTCCCACGCCCACGACTGAGACAGGACTGTTCGGGGTCCCGGCGCACGTCCCGCAGTTCGCGGGAGTCGCCAAGGGTAAGAAGAAGAAGAAGAAGTTTTACAAGCGCTTTTGACGTGCCAACCGACAGAAGCATCAGGAGAAGCCTCGCCGCCCGAAGAGGCCTTCGCCGCCGCCGCCGTTGTGACCCGCCGTCCTCCTCCCGTCTTCCGCTCCTCCAGGGCCAACACGGAGGAATTCAAGAAGAGGTTGTCATTGTGGAGGGGAAAGGAGGGTCAGCAGATGAACGAGAAATAGTTACTCAATTGTGTCATCTGAGATTCAGATATCCCTTTTTTCAAGTTATTTTAGTTTTCCAATTAAATAAAAAAAACTATTGGAAAGAAAGAAAACGTGGACTTGTCATGAGAAAAACGTCTTCAAAATGTTTCCCGGGCAATTTGACGACACGAGATGTGCATGGGGGAGGATTCGTCACATGAAAAACCACACATATTCAGCGCAACAGCAGCGAGTTTCAGCAGCTGTGACTCAATTTCGGGAAAGAAAATTTAGGGCGGAACCCGCAACACCAGTTTCCCCCGAAACGAAATGGACGACAAATGACATTGGCTTTTTTAAAATGTGCGGAAGAAGAAGAGGAGGAGGAGGAGGAGGGTGCTAAAAAATTCTCTCTCTGCTGGCGGACCGTGAAATGGAAGGAGAATTGTAAAATTTTCTGTCGCCGCGGCCGACTTCTGCTTCCCCATTTCTTTTTTCATTTTTCAAAAAAGGGAACGTAATTAGGTTTTCGCGCCAGTGACTGACGGACTGTACGGTAGTACTACGGCAAGAGAATTATTTACGGGATAACGAGGGGGCTTCTTTTTCCCGAAAAAAGAATTCAAACGACTTCGCGATCAAAAGTACTTTTGCGGAGATGAATGCTGAGCATATTCAAATATTGGGTAGTGGGGGGAGATGGATTCCCATATTTGCCCAACTGAGAGCTTTTTTTCTTCTTCTGGCGCCAACTGTCGCCCCCCTTCCATTTCCGAAAAGAGGGGAATTCAGATGCAACAACAGAGGGAAGAGGGATGGGGATGTTGTGTGATTGATGGGAGGGATATGGTAAAATGCATTCGGAGAAAGCAGAAAAAAGGCGACAACACGTGCTTTGACGGTAGGGTATTTTTAAAAAAGCCTTGACGGCCCTTTTTGTACAAATTCTTTTTTATATAGTATTTGAAACCTGGTATAGCGGTTAGCAAAGGATAAAAGTGTCTGGACAACCCGATTTGCATCCGCTGTTCGTCTTTTTTGCGGGATATCCAATTACCCGCGCGTCATTCAAAAACGAAAAATGCCAATTAGGACACTTTTCGCATGCATGCAGTTACTTTTTTTATTCGGCCCACTTTTTTGTGTGGGAAATCATGGTGAGCGAGCAGGGCAAAAAAAGAAGTGTTTAAAGGTCGCCCGCACTTAACTTACTTATGCATGCGAAAGTGTCGCACTCAGGCACCTCGCATTCGCATAACAACCGCCGTATTAATTGAAAGACCTCCTCAGCCGAAGCTACAAAAAAAATTATGCATCATATGCATACACAAAACTTTCTACAGTTAAAGGAGGATGCGGGGCCGACGGAATTTTTTCCTCGTCCGAAAAATGAGACTAAATTAAAGCGCCCTGAACGTTGGGAAACCTAGTCTCCTCCTCGCTTCCTATACACATCTCCCCCGCTCATATGATGGATGTGGTTTCCACCCCGATCCGGCGGACGACCAAAAATTCCTCCGCTCCCTCACCTCGATTTCCCCCCACACCAAAGCCGAAAAAAAATATGAAAAGCCGATTTTGATTCGCAGCGGGGGACAAAGACAGAATTAGCCTCGACGCCGACGCCGCTTTCAAAAGGGCCCCTTTGAGCTGTTTGTGGGAAAACGAGGTGGGATAGCCGCGGGGAATAAGTTCGAAAATATCATAGCACGTACGTATAAAAAGAATCGTTGCGCTTTTTCCCGAGAAATTTACAGCCTTCAAAAGTCTTGAATTTCTATTCCCCTTTTCTCGGTGCTGGAATCAGAGGTGGGCGTTTTAAAAATCTGATTATTTCCCCGAAAGGAAATTCCCCATATCCTCCAAATTTCGACAAAACGACGCACGAGAAAGAAGAAAAGAAAAGAGGAATATTTTTCCTCCCTCTCTTTTCCCTAATAATAAAAACTTACGACCTGTAATTGATCCCTTTAGCCTGGCACGAGCGAGAGCGGGGAGAGAGAGAAAAAAAATCGACCCATAAAGATATGGGGAAATAAGAGTTATGTATTCCATCGAAGAAGAAAAAAAAATACATCTCTCGTGATTCCGATTTTTCGGATAATTCTTGAGGGGAAACCTCGTCGGTCGTGACTCCATTAAACGGAAATTGCGAGCGGAAAAGAAAGACAAAAGAGAATCCCTTTCCCGTGCATGCATGTACGGGAAAAAATAGAGCGAGCGACAACAACACGTGTTTTCCCCTCACTCTCTGTCGAAATTGGAAAAGACAACCCCTGCTTTCCCACTTTTACTTCCTTCCCCAGCAGAAAACAGAGCAAACATTGGGGAAGGGAAACAGGAGCAACATCAATTTGAAGCAAAAGTGGAAAGGGACCAAAATTCACCGAATCTTGTACAAAACTTACGGAAAGAGACACTTTTGCAATTCTAGTTTGCTTTTTCAAAAGCACATTACACTGTGTTCGATCCCCAAACCTTTGAAGAATCCCACACCCCTTCTCGGAAAGGGAAGGCGCCTCCCACTCCCCCCCCCCCCCCCCCCCCCCCTCAGCAGCCATCTGAAAAATTGGAACATTAAAACTTCAGAAATTGCTGCCATTTGCATATTGTGTGTTGTTACCCTCCTCCTCCTCCTACCTTGCTGGAAAAGGAGGAGGTAGTTGTATGTAGTTGTTGCAACAGCTGAGAAAGGAGAAAGGATGAGAGCTGTCATTTATAATGATCTTCTCCCTACACCTTCTCTTTTTTAAACCGCGGTCTTTTATGCAACTTTAATTCTCGTACGTGGGCGGGAAAAGACGGTACTTGGTACGCTTTAGAAGCATAGAGTTTGCAAGATCATTACATTTTTGTTTCCATTCTAATTTTCTAAATCAATTTATTATTTGTAAATAGGTACGTAGACGGTGGTCGAACCGGGCACATCTGTAAGTTATTCAAAAATAAAATCATGCTGTTTTTTGCCTACCTTGATTGCCCATGTTCAAAACAAATTGTGTCGTTGTCGTCATTTGTAATGAAAGTTGCTCTTCCTCCTCCTCCTTGACGAAGTAGAGACGACACTCCCCACACACATCCTTGTTTGTGGCGAAGGAGGAGGAGCAATTTTTAAAAAACCTAATTTCTGGGAAAAGTGGAGGAGGACGGAAGAAAGAGGAGGGAAAAGTTTCTGCTTTGGGACTTCCAAAGGAATATTAAACGGCGGAGGGAAACTTTAGTTTTTTCTACATCCGTACCAACTACCTTTTCCCCTCTTTTCCAGGAATGGAATTTTTCTTCCTTTCCCCTTTTCCTCGAAAATGTTCCTCCGACTTCAAAAGGAGGAAAGGGGGCCAACTTTCCGTTTCCCACTTTTCCCCCCTTCTCCACTTTTTTCTTCTTCTTTTCCTCTTTCCCGATCGCGACATATCTTTTCCCTAGAGCGGAAAGAATTTGATATTCCCTCCCCATCGCTCGGTCCCCCCCAGCCCAAGTCTCAAAAGGAGACTTTTTTTGTCCCGGAAAAAGGAAGGGAAGGAGGAGAAGAGGATCCTTCCCAGCTCCAATCTTCTCGACACTTTTCTGGGCTGAAACAAAAAGAGGAGGAGGAGGACTGTCGACATGCAGCTATTATCATTCGTAGAGGAGGGAGGAGGAAACCGTCAACTTTACACTATGGACTCTTCCTTGATCTGTCAAGAAAGTTTTCATATTTTAATACAATACATTTGCACACACTTTTCCTAAATTAATGAGGGGAAACTGCGCGTGGCTAGAATTCGACCTACGTGTAGGAGTGATACCCCGACCCGTCATATTGCGCGCGGCGACGACGACATGGGTCTTTTTCTCCCTTTTTTCTGTCTTTTTTGCCCTTTTTTGGTCCTTTTCTTCTGGTGGGTAATGACCACGACTCAGAATTTTTTCTCCCTCCCCTCCTCCGCCGTGAGCTGAATATAATGAATGTTCTTCTCCTTCCCCTTCTCTCTTTCTTCTGTCTTCCATGCTGTGAGATTCTTTTACAATGTTTTTTTCTGGGGGAGGGAGAGTCGTAACAAACGCGAAACAAGATTTTCTTCTGTCGTTTTGAGTTTGCTGCGCTTTTGCTTCGCATATGTGTCGAAAGGAGAGGGAGGGGGACCGTGAGAACTTGAAGAGGAAAAGAGAGCTGCGGAAGAAAGAGAGGGGAATAGAAGATCGGTTGGGTTCTACGCGGTACCGCCACTTGCAACATGCTCTAAGCTACGTATTTCTCTCAGTTCTCTTGAAACGAAGGTACTAAAATGGAATGTATTCTACACTTTCCAGAGCAAATTCTGTTTTTTCATTTCAAAGCTCGAGACCGCTTTATTTTTTCGTTCTTTGTGTGTGCCTTTGCATATTCTGCGTTTTGTGCCACTTCTGCATATTATACGTAGGTAAGTTAATTTTCAACGGCGGCTTCTGTGGTACAATCGTGGCATCATGAATAGCCGCATCAGCCATTCGCAACCGAGATATGTTTCACCCGCTCCTCTCCTCAAAAACCTCAAGCCCATTCAGAGCTGACCCCCCTCTAATGTATTACCCCCCCCCTTCCACCTCCACCGCCTTCTTCCTAATAAGGGAAAGGGGGAGGAGGAGGAGAGGTGGGCAGTATTTATAAGTAGCGGAGAAGGGGGAGGAGGGAGAACGAAACTGCTCCTAGGCAGGCGAGTTGGGAAGAAAGAGACTCTCAATCATAAAAAGGGGTCAAAGGAAAGTATGTGGGGTGAAAATATGAGGGGAACTGTTTCTGCTTGGAAAGGGTTTAGGATAAATATAAAGTTACATGTTTTTCCCTTCACAAGCTTTAACTTTTTTTAAATTTTAAATGCTTGAAGTGCCCTGGTTTTCCACATACGTTTGGCTCTCCCGGTATCGTCCGTGGGAACGCATTTCGAATGTGGATAGTGGTGGTCGGGCTCTTTTTCAGATGGGCGTGTACCACCATCCTCTGCTCTCTCTCTCCCTAGCTCCCTCGCTACCTACACCAACTACCAACATTTCGTAAAAAAATAGGCGGCGGTCAGTCAGAAGAACCTGACAAGAAGGAAGGAGGAGATGCCGTAATTGGCGAGAGAGAAAAGAAAAAGAAAAAGATGAGTTGGAGATGGAGAAGAAGGGGCAACAAAGGCATTTCCACTGTTTTTATTCATTCTCTTCGCTAGAAGAAAGGGGGAGGGTCAAAGAGAGGTGGGGTCAAAGATCTCCAGGAAAAGAAAGAAAAGAAACAAAAAGAAATTGCCCTTATTTTTTTATTTTTTCCTTGTAGTACAGTACGTATGTATGTGAAAAGAAAACTTGTGTTTGGACAGTGAGAACGCTCCATTTCTGGGGCATTATTAGTGGAATATGTATGCGTACCTC
>JAAUYB010118346.1_pt1 | contig 10395 bp, 14 predicted proteins | sample 7278071 | NCBI WGS metagenome assembly JAAUYB01 (sample SAMN14350121, study PRJNA611818) | marine sediment metagenome | isolation source: surface marine sediment (1.8m) | place: French Polynesia: Moorea | collected 2018-08 | reverse complement strand
TTATACTACAACTCTGGCAAGTTGGCGGTCGGACCATTTCCGCATCTCCCTCTCCACGAGGTCGCATTTTCGAGTGCCAGCTCAGGTCCTGCCCATAGAAATCTAAAGGGTCTACTTCTTACCAACCGACCCCATGGTTGGAGACTTTTAAGGGCGTCTGCCTTCTATCTGAATGATAGAAGACTCCCTTGTTCTTTCCAGCGGATGCTCTTATCTCTGCGACGTGTCACAGAGTAGTGTGCTCGTACCCGCGTGGCTGGCCACACATCTTCGCTACAGAAGGTGGAGTTCCGCATCCATCATCCGGGGGCGCTAATGCTGCCGCATGCGGGTAGATGGAGCCCATCTTTACATGATGTAGGTAATCAAGCGTTCCGCCTACATCAGTGGTCTTTTCTAGTTTACCAAAGCTTGTTTGCTTTGTCAACCAGTTTTTTCAGTCTATCTGACATTTTTTCGTGTGTCAAGCACTTTTTTCGATCTCTTTTTCTCCTTCTTTGGAGGCCGCGCTACGAGGGCCATCATCGCTCTGCGCTTCGCGTGGATCAACTCGTTGATCATTCCGTAGTTCATCTCTTCCTCCAGGCATTAAAAAAGGCGCTGTCTTTTCAGAGAGCGCCTTTCTTGGATTCCTTTTTGGGACTTACTTCATTAAGGGTCCCTCTCCTCGAAAGGCGCGGTGGTATCATGACGGAGATATTCTGGGCTAAATGAAGCCAGACATAAATCGACCATCCCGGATTGCATACCGGGCTGTGACCACAACGGCGATCTGTGTCGTATTGATGTCATTGAACTTTCCGTACCTTTCAGTTAAACCTAACTCGGAATCTGGTTCCGATACTAGAGTATTATAGACTATATATGGTTCCTGTCAAGAACTTTTTTAAGTCGTTGATTCTACTATCTTTATTCCGATCTCTTCAAGCGCCCACCTGGGTGGGACCTTACATGTTCCGCTACACTGGGACCTGGAGAACCATCGGCTCACCTGGTCATCGGGGTTAACGAGTCGAACGATGTCGGAGTCGTTGTGCCATTCCTCTATGCGGATGGTGACTTCCACAGTGTTAGACCGTTCTCCACTTCCAGTTGATGTCTCCCGGCTCAGCCGGGGCGTTCGCGACTCTCTTGCCGACGAGACGCATGTATTCGATTTCGGGGTATTCTACACCAGGCTTTTCGATCTTGTCAACCCATTTCCAATTCCGGACCAGTCCTGCGCGGGCTGCTTCTAACGCGGTTTCTTTGTTGTCGCAGATTACGTCTGCCGTGAACACATAGATGTTCCCGTTCTTGGCGAGGAAGTTTTTCTTGATCCGGTAGATTCGTTTCACTTAATCACCGACATGCCTCTCATGTAGTGAACGTTATCGCCGATGTGCTTCCAGAGCTTGTCGTCTGACATTCTGCCCCAGACGCGGACCTCTTTGACTGAGGGATGTTTGTCTTCGATCATCGGCATCATGTAATCGATGGCGGCTTGTTCGGTTGGGAACGTGAGAGCTTTCTCTTCATCGCAATGCCAGCAGGCCAGGATGTGGCCCTCGCCGTTGAGTTCAAGCCCGGTCAGGAAGTTGTGGCCGACGCCCTTCTCCCATGTGCTAATATAGTATATGTCATGCCTTGGCATTACCCCTATCTCCTGTGTGTTTATTTTTCACGAAGCAACAGAGGCAGTTGCCACACTTGCATCGTATGGCGCGGTGATCTCTGAGTGCTTGGTCGATCTGGGCTGGTGTCATTACGGAGTAGGTATCTTCAAAGGACGCCCATTGCTCTCTCGTATGCATCTTCTCGCTCTTTCTTTATACGCTTCCTGGCCTCTTCCGGCGTCTCTTCATCTGCGCATGGATCAGGATAGAAGTCGTAGAAGTATTCCCACCAATCGTGATCGTGTTCGTAGTCCTGGTCTGTATCGGTGCTCATCCCCTTATTTAGGGGATCTTAACTAGACGCGTTTGGTTTCTTTCAGTAGTGGTAAAAGAAGTGTAGGGTTTGCTGTTAGCGTCTATAAGTCGGTAGTGTACTCTAAGTTGTCAGCCCAGTCAAGTATTTCTACACGCATGTCTTCTTTGTAGTCCTGCTCCAGGAATCCATGCAGTTCGGGACAGTCTTCAAGGGTGCTCCCCTCGGTATAGTTCACGCCGCCGAAGGTGAAGTTCTCAGTGAAGGTGATATTGTAGATATCAACGTCGTCGATCTTGCCCGTCTCGTCGTCGTAGCCCTTGTCATAGTCGATAATTATGTCGGGCTCTACCTCTTCCTCACTCTCATCATTATAGAGCGGGAGGAAGCTGTGATAGATTCCACTCTCCAGTTCTTCAATGGTGTTGTCGCCTGACATGATAACCTCTTTCTATCTAACATGGGGGTCAGTATAGTAGAGGAACTTATGTCTGTCAAGGTCACTTCATCATGAAGTCTTTGAATGTTGCCCGTGGGTGGGCGACCATATGGAAGGGGCGCGGCTTCTTGTAGGTGATGCCTCGGCCATTCTTCTTGCTCCAGAAGCCGTGAGCGAAGTTCTGGTCCTTGTCACAGGCCACAATTGTCTCCTCGTCCTCGTCACTCACCATCTTATAGTTGCCACCGCGTTCGAGGTCTAAGTCCTGTTTCCAGAGGGCCTGGTCTTTGAACCAAAGGTTCTTGTTGGGGCGCTTCTTGACTTTCGTAGAGTTAGGCCGACCCTCGCGCCATTGCTGGCCGATCTTACGGTGAGGGGTTGGGACCTCTTCGAATCCGAATGTCTCGTTTACCTTCATTACTTTTGCGCCTGTTAGTTCTTGTATCTTTTCTACATGCTCGTTGGGGACTAACACTGGAGCTTCTTCATGTCCCTTCTTGTATGCTGCTACCAATCGGTGTCGGCCATCCTCGAAGTCTATAGTTTTGCTCCACTCGTTATATGCTACAGTGGACGGGTTCATATAGTTGCCAGCGTCCCAATGTTTCAAGGCCCTATCTATACGTCCTGGTATAGCATTCTCACCCCCGGTTTCATGCTTAACATCCATTTCGAAACCTGATGGTGAATGAGCAAACAGAGCTTCAATGTTAATCAGCATCAAAGTGTATTTGCCGCTTGTCTGATCTTTCTTATTCCAACCCTTAGCGTGCTCTATCTTATCGTGTATGGCCCAGCGCAGGTCATCGAGGAGAACGGTTAATTTCATAGTGTGTAAGTCCGAACTTCTCTAGCCCTTGCTTCAGTTCATCATGTGTGATGAGGCCAGATCTATATTGAGAAAGCAGCTCCTTAACCTCGGGGTCTTCCTTTGGATCATAGCTGCGCTTGCGAGCAGACTTAAAGCTGAATTCATCTAGTCTCATTGTAGCAAACTATCTATCTCGTCAAGGTTAGCTTCAAGGAACCCAGCATCCCCGGTTTGATAATCATCATCACAATTCTGTAACAACTCTCGCACTTCCTCAACCGTAGCAGGATCTAACCCTGGAGCGAGGTCTTTAAATAACCTCACCAAATTGTCATAGCGAGTAACCAGGTTAGCTGGTATATCTGCGGGGCCACTTTCGAGAAGCTTGGTTATCTTCATTTGTACTGAGTCTTACGATGTTTCTTCCAACTGCGTTGTGTCCCACGATCCAGGTCATCATATGAAGTTGGGAGATTCTTACCACGCTTCACACGAGGGTTTGGATCTTCGCGTCTCTCCTGTTGTGTTTTAGGATAGCGGATACCCCTGTACTTCATCTCAACGAGAAACTCTTTGAAGGTCATCATGACTTCTTCCTCTTCTTGTCATCCCTGGCATTCTGTCTGGCGTAACGGTTCTGCTGACGCATGAACTGGTTCACTTCACCAGCGGTCTTACGTTCCGCTTTCTTCTCTTCGTACTCTTCAGCTTCCTTGCTGCGAGCTTCTTTGATTTCTTCCAAGCGCATCGTATTAACCCTCGACCTTAATCATGTAGTCTTTCAATGAACGCTTCTGTCCACCATTAGAGAGGAAGTCCCAGACACCATCTGGCAGCTTGTGAAGCATTGGACCCATGAGAGACTGAGCAAAGATCTGTGCATGCTTAACGTCCATGACAGTTGCTTCTTCCAGGTGGTCCAAGATAGTCTGGAATGCCTCTGCTGTATCCATCATCATCTGTGCGTTCTCGCGAGCGGTGTGGGTGTTACCCTGACGTGCTGCGTCTTCCTTGAACTCTTTGATAGCAGTCTTCAGTGCAGACTTCAGGTTAGAAGGAACCTTAACCTTGGAGTTCTCTTCGGTCATAGATTCTTCACCACGGTTATCGCGCTGCAATGTGTACTCGTTCTTGACCATCTTAGGATCGAGAGAGTTAGCCCACTGCTTTTCACCCTGGCCAACAACGTTGATAGGATCGCTTTGTACGTCCTTGTGGGAGACCTTGTTGCCTGGTGCGTAGTTATGTGTGGACTCTTTCATTGCCTTCTGCAGTTCTTTCTGGGTTGCCCCAGCCTTTCTTGCTGCGGTTGCATCTGTGGAACTCTTAGACTTCGAAAGTCTGCCAAGCAGTTCTTTGCGGGTCCCGCCTTGGCTTGGTGGATTCCAATCGGTAGGAGCTGCTGTCTCTTTGACTTTCTTTTTCTTGCGCTTGCCCATGGAAGAAGACTTGGCTTCGGTGGTACCGTGACCGCCAGCTACGTCATGTGCAACTGTAGCACCTGCTGCGCCCATTGCCCCACCTGCTGCATCCTCTGTCATCTCACAGTCTTCTTCGGATGCTCTTTTCTTCTTGAGGTTCAGCTTCTTCTTGTCACCCCATGGTCCAACTGGTCCGCCTTTCTTCTTGGCATACTTCTTACCAGCTTTCCCGGCAGCTTTGAGATCCCATCCCTCAGCACTGAACTCAACACTCATGTCATCATCAACAGCCTTGAGTTCGTCATCACTCATCTTGAAGACTTCGATCTCTTCTCGGGTAGGCTTACGACACTTCTCTGCATCAGGCTTGACCATCTCCACAGAGCGGTTTTTCTCCTGCGCTGAGGCGTTAATTAACCCGGCTGGTATGATACCTATCATATCGGTTTTTGCGTCCGACAGGACCACGACATAGATCCCATTGTTATAAAACATGAGGTCCCCATCCTGGAAATCTCCAATGTTAGAGACTTGCTCGGAGGCACGAGGGTTGGGAGTTACTTCCGAAGCGCCGACAGTCTCCATTTCCTTGACTAACTCTGACGCTTTCTTCTCTACTCTCCTACCACTCTTTGGGCATTCCAGTTCATAGACTTCTTCTGGACCACCACCTGGGCCTTCACCTTTGATAATCCATTCCTTACCAGTCTTGTCCTGGATCTTGGAACCGATCTTACCCATGTGTGCTTCAGCTACAGGTTTCTTCTCTACTTTTTCCAGCAAAGGATCGATAGTAAGGCCACCGAGTAATCTTAATTTGTTTCTAGGATGCATTGTTTAACTCCCACATTATTATAGATTTACGGTATTTATGGTTGCCAAACAAAAAGGCTCCAAGGTTAGACCCTGGAGCCTTTGGTTTCGAATCACCCGATTAACGGGTGAAACGCGGGTTGATTACCGCTTGCCGCGCAGTGCTGCCAGACGATCCTTGGCGGATACCGGGGCGTGCGAGGTATCGCCGGAAGCCTGACGCATGGCCGCTGCCACTGCATCGTCGTCTTCGACGTTGGACTTGCCGAGAAGATTGGCCTTGCGCTCTGCGGCCTCGGCCTTGGCTGTTGCCTCTTCGGCCTGACGGTTCATGGAGGCGAGTGCGGAGCCCAGGTTATCGCTTTGCGACCGAATGCCGTTGAGCATCGCGGCACGCTCGGCTCTGGCTTCGGCACGCTCGGCCTTGCGGTCAGCTTTCTCCATGGCACGCTCGGCCTTCTTCATGTCGCTGCGAGCGTTCTTGAGCTTCTCGGCGTACATCTTGACGGTCTGGTCCAGTTCGGTCATGACTTCCTTGGCATCCTGCGCCTCTTCGACCTCGCGCTCGATGTCGTCTTCCATCTCTTCCAGAGCGGTCAGCAGTTTGTCGAGACCCGCTGCTGCCCCCTCGTTTCCGGCGTCGGCCTGCTCGGAAAGGATGCCTGCGGCCTCCAGACGCTGTTCACGCAGGGCCACGATCTCGTCGGCCTCCTTCTGCTCCTTCTCGAACTCGCGCTTGGCCTTGGAATACTCGCGGTTGATCTGGTCGAACTGCTCTTCGATGGCCAGGATCTCGGCCTCGCTTGCACCCTTGGGATCGAATTTGACGATTGCGTCGGTCAGGCTACGGGATACGTCCTGCACGGCGTTTTTGCCATAAGCTTTGAAAAATCTGCCTACTAGTGACATTGGTTTGGTTTCTCCTATAGTTGAGTGAGGTTACTGAACCTCGATATCGCTGATGTTGATGCTCAGGCCAGCTTGCATGATGACCTGGGCGCGGTCGTCGTCTTCCTCGATGCCGACAATCAAACTCTCGGTGACTTCGTTGCCAAGCACGTCGGTGAGATCCCGACCGTAAAGTATATAGTTGTCCACATAAACGACTTCATCGCGTGGAGTAACTACGGTTTCGTTGAGTGTACGGAAGTCCAGCTTCTCCGTAAACTGATCGCCCCACAGACGGTCGTAGGTTATCCCTTCGAGTTCGATCTGCAGGAGCCCGACGTTGGCCAGCAAACTTTGCAGGCCGATCTCGGTTTCCGGAGCCTGGGAAAACACCTGCTTGAACAGGTTGACTTCCGCTACTTTCGGCTCTCCGGTGTGAAAGTCTTCTTCCTCGACGATTCGAAGAATGAACTCTTCACCAGCCGGGTCTTCGGTGTACACCTGGTACACCTTGTTTCCATCCAAGGTGAAGGTGCCGATGGCTAACACTGACATGTCTCCGCTGGGCAGCTTGTAGAAGGGGTTGAGCTGGTCAACCATCAACAACAAGTCTACCGTGTTGACAGTGATCGTGCTGTGTAGCCCGATTCTCAATGGGGAGTAGAACTGCTCTTGCGCAGGGACATCCTTGTCCTTTCCCCACTTCTGTTTGAAGTAGTTGCGAATTCCCATCTGTGCCTCTCCTTACGGCTTCAGTACGGTTTTGATGCGGTCACCCATGCCGACCACTTTCATGGACAGCTTGGCGTACACACCAGGGTTGGCCTGCTTCCATTTCTCGGAAACCAGGAAGTCCGCAGGCATGTCGAGGGTGTGGATGTCACCACTGCCGTAGACGACGCCAGCCTGACGAGTCAGGTTACCATACCAGTGCGACTGCAACTGCATCTTGGCGTAGATGTCGTTGCCTGCCGGATCGGTGGTATCCAGAATGTCACCGTCGTTGAGATCGATCAGCACGATGTTCAAGGCTCTGGCGTTCTTGTTCGCCTCTTCCATGAACTTCGTGGCACCGGGCGCTGCGACGTACATCATGCAGGTGTTGCGCTTGGGATCTTGCGATACCCTCAGCAATGCATCTTCGTTGGTCGCAACACGCAGGGCCGGATTGGTCATGCTGTTGTTGATCTCCAGGTAGTCTTCGTCTTCGCCAACCCAGTCGCGGAAGGTAACTTCTGCGCCGGAACCCAGAGGGAATAGCAGGGTATGGTCGTCGTCGAGTTGTGACAGCTTGGAAGGACCATCGGCATGGCAGATCAGATGAACGGCCTCGCGGAAGGGCGAGAACACTTTCACGAACGGAAGGTGAGTTGACTCGTTGTCTTCGATGAAGTTCCAGTAACCGTTGCTCTGCGCCCATGCACCGTCACACTTGCCTTGCTGCAGGTACTGCAGGGTCTGGCCAGTGCCAGCGGTAACGACCGGGACGATGTTGACGTACTCGGCGTTCGGGGCCATCACCCCAACAGTGGTCAGGAAGTATGCGCCTGTCTCGGAGCCCGTGCAAACGCGGAAGTCGGGCAGTGCGGAAGCGCGTGCGCCGGATGCCAGGGCGATGTCGGCGTCAACACCTTCGGGCAGGTAGCCTTCGTTGATCGGTGTGCCAACGTACTGTGCTTTCGCGGCATCCATCGCGGCCAACTGTGCACGAAGCTGTACGTTCTCGATGGCCTCTTGCTCTGCGGCTCGTCTCCACTGACGATAAGCCATATCGTTCTGGTGGTGATACGCGAACTGCGCGGCTGTCACTGGGTTGTACAGGTTGCCGTACAGGAACGTGGTATCCCACATGCCGTAGGCCGCTGGCGAGTTGTACACATACACAGGCGTGGTGCCCCACCCTACACGGCTGTAGTAGTCGTCGCGACGAGTGTAGTAGGTGGTCGGATCGTTGCGCCGTGCGTTCTGGTAGACGGAGTGATTGCGATAGGTTTCACGATACGCTCGGTTCTGCGCAACGCGTGACGGTGGCCGTCCAGTCGGAGTGCTCTTGATGCCGGGGATCTTGACTGGCTTCTTGAACTGCTGCTCGTGGCGGGTGATCGCCAGAGCTTTCTTGGTCTTGAGCGTATTGCCTTGGCGCTTCTGTGTCAGGGTAACTTTCTGCTGGCCAGTCTTGATTGACCTGCCGCCCTTGTTGGGACCTTTCGCGGGGCCGCTGCTCCAGAAGCTGCCTGTCTTGGCATTCGATTTACCGCCTGTCTGTTTTCCTACCCGGTGACCTGATCCTGCACGGATCTTGGGAGGGGGAGCGGCGCGGAGTGTTGTTCGTGAGAACGATACTGACGGCGATCTAAAGCTTCAGGCATACGCATCTTCTGGTGCCAGAAGTGGTGCGACCGATGCGAACGTGACCGCTGCACTAAGCAAGCATGTAGCTAGTTGTCGCATGGGGATATTTCCTCTTTAGTTTCCAAAGTACTGAGTGGTTAACTGCCGCCACTCCTTAGAGTCAACGATGTCCAAGATCGCTACGTTGAACGCTTCCCGCAGCTTACTGCCAGTCGGGAAGGCAATCGCGTACCTTTCTTGGCCACTATTGATTGGGTGCACAACCAAGGAAGTATTATCCTCCTTTTGTGCGAGATAGTCAAGCATCGCCTTGTCGTATACCAACGCCTTGGCCTTGCCCGACTTGATCTGTTCAACACCTTCGAGAAGAGAACCCACGAAGGTCTTGTCGATGCCCACGAGGGTTAGCAGTTCATCGCTCGTGGTTCCCTGTATCGTTACGGTCTTTGATGTCGCCAGGTCCGCCAGGGTAGTGACATCGTTCGCCAGTTTCTCGACCGTTAACGCTGACGTTATGTGCGAAGTGAACACGGGCATCAGGAACATACTGGCCAGCATCAGAACGACCGCGAGCAGTCTACCCGTATGCCCTTTCGGCACCATGTCGCCGTAGCCTGTCGTGGTGGCCGTAACTATCGTGAACCATGCACCATCCTCGGTGGTCTTGATATCGTCTCTACGATTGACTCTGGAGATGATGAAGCCAACTACGACTGCTACCACAAGCAATACGCCTATGGCTTTCAATACCTTCTTCGCAATGAACCAGAAGTAGCTGCCATTCTCTTTGGCCAGGATACCCTGCGTCGTTGTGAAGTAGGGGTGAGAGAAGTCGATCACCTTCTCTCGTTCCTCAGTCATCGAGATCGCGCCGATGGACAGGTCCACCGTTGAATCTCGGGAAACAGTCAGCAGTGATTTAACGGATGGTACCGCACGGAATTCATAAGTGAATCCCAGTCGATCAGATAACTCTGCTATCAGGTCAACACTGAGCCCTTTCCATTCGCCGTCTGCTTGATAGGCGAACGGTCCACTATCCTTGATCGCGATAGTGTAGTGTTCGGCGGCTACAATGTTAGGCCAGAGGATCGTCAGAAAGCTTAGCAGCAGCAGAAGTCTCTTCATCTTTTTCACCATTGAGGTTGATGTAGTGTTCGTTGAAGTACTGGAGTTTGCGATGGCTGTCCACCCGGTTGATGATCGTCAGTGCTATCCAAATGACAACCGTGGCAACCCACCCGGAGGCGATCAGCACGGCCCAGTACGGGATGTTGAAAAGAATAAACCTGACCTTCTTGAACCGAAGCATCTCTCCAGTTTTGATCACCCCGAACGCTTTCACGGAATCTTTCGTGCTGCGTTCGATGTGCGTGTCGGAGACCTGGAGAAGAAGTATAATGAGCCCCGCAACAACGCCGACGACATTCCAGAAGTTGATGTAGTTGCTGGCAATGGCACCAAAGTTGGTTAGCCATTCATGGCCTTCCGGTGGGACGAGCGCCATGCCATCCGGCGCAAACAGCGATCCGATTGCAAAGAAAAGCATCAGGGCAATGCCAACAAACGGCATGATCTTAAGAAATGTCTTCATTGTCTTCGTTCCTTATGATGGAGTATTCGTCGTAGATACACTTGTCGATCTTGTCCACGATGGTTCGTGCTACATAGTCAACTCTGTACCTGGCTAGTTCCTCTCTGAGAAGCTTGAGATTTCTTACAATCACATGGGCTTTCTGCTGCTTCTTTCCTTTTCTCATATC
>JAAUYB010083978.1_pt1 | contig 10396 bp, 5 predicted proteins | sample 7278071 | NCBI WGS metagenome assembly JAAUYB01 (sample SAMN14350121, study PRJNA611818) | marine sediment metagenome | isolation source: surface marine sediment (1.8m) | place: French Polynesia: Moorea | collected 2018-08 | reverse complement strand
TACGCTCGACTGATGGATGGAAGAGACTACCGGCGAGCAATCCTGTACATGGAGAAAGTGTGGGGAGGAGATGATAACGTGCTAAGAGACGTGTACGCCAGGATTGGAATCGGAAAACCCATGGACATCAAGAACATGGGGGATCTGAAGAAGCTGGACACGGAAATCCAGAAGTACGTGACTGCTGTACGAGATGCGAGGCCAGGATAAGAGATAGGCGCCGACCTGGGGATGAGGAATGTACTTTCCAACAGGTTGGACAGAAAGGGAAAATATGCCTGGCACAAACATTTAAAAATGTACAGATTAGAAGGAAGTGTGGAAGATTTCTTAGACTGGATAGGAGAAAAGATAGATATAATGGAAGATACTAAAAGAGCAGAGGCCCGAAGCGAACTGCGCTTTGAAGTGGAAGCGAGCTCCAAAGCAGGCGGAACAGGGCCGAGAAAGGACTTTCGGAGGAGGGGAGCTCCCTTCGGGAAACCTAGAGAGAGAGCCCTAATTGCGGAGGATGAAGATGAAAAGGAAGAAACTTCCGAGACGGGGGGCGATGAGAGCGGAGGTGAAGATGATTGCCTGAACTCCGGTGAAGAAGACGAGATAGCGCTGCAAGCAAAGATGCTCGAAAAGTGTGACGAGTGTGGAGAGACACATTATCTCACCAAGTGTCCTAAATTCATGGGACTCTCCAAAGAAGGAAGGAAGGAAGCTCTAATCAAAAACAAAAAGTGTTTCAGATGTTTAGCAAATGGTCATATGAGTAGGAAGTGCAAAAGAACTTGTAGGATATGCTCAGAGAGACACCACTGGACCCATTGTCTCAAAGGTGACGAGAATGGAATCGTCAAGGGGACCGGAACGCTGACAGCAGAAGGAATGTCGGTGAGTCTGAAGACAATCAGAGTGAGGCTGAGGAACGCCAAAGAGCCGAAAAGAACAATCGAGGTAAATGCATTATTCGATAGTGGATGCTCTGGAGTGTTACTAGACCAGAAAGCTGGAGAAAGGCTACACTTGACAGGGCACCCCTTTCAAGTTCACACGGCCATTGCCTACAATCGGTCAGTGGAAAGCATGGCCTTCTACGCAGACGTAATTATTGAAAGTGTGGACGGGAAAACGAGGAAAAAGGCTTCGGTAAGAGTTGGAGACAACCCGGCAGGTAACCTCAAGGGGATCGACTGGAGCACAAAGAAGAGTGAATTCCAACACCTAAGAAACCTCCCAATCGAGAGCCTAACCGACGATAAGAGAATCTCCATGATGATTGGAGTGGACCAACCGGAGCTCAGTAGAAACTTGGGTGTTCCGGACATCTGTCCTACCAAAGGAGAAAAGGGGCCGGACGCCACATATACTCCTTTCGGATGGGTGGTTGCCGGAGCCTATCCTTCTAAAAAGGAGGGAGAAAGTAACTTGATGGAGGTCCAGGAAGAATTAAGAAGAGTGCAAGAAGGAGCACTGCAAGTGACCGTTACGAAGGATGATGAATCTATTTATTGCGTTCAGTATTCCGTACCGTACAGGTAGTTCGCGGAATCGCAAGTCATGATAATAAAAGATGGATCACAGGTTGCACCTGTGGAGCAGGTGTGACAGGTGTACAGCCGCGTTTCTTCATGAACTAGTCAGTAATTAAAAAATGACAGGTCTAGTCAAGGTATACTAGTCAAAGATCACAGATCTCGAGGGCGGGCTCTGGAGTCAGTATTTAAATATTTAAAAGGGCGCTGCCGCGGCTAGCTCGGTCGCGGCCCTCTTCGCTGCGGACATGGTGGTGGCACTTCGAAGAGCAGGTGCTGCATTCCAGCAGGTGTATGCCCACCAGGTGAAAGAGTCCACTTGATATTTGGCGGGGGGGGGGAGACAGCCCGACTGGGCCGCGCGGGTACAAGAGCGGGCTGAAATAGCACTATTGTTTGGGGGGGACAGGAGGGTGCCGAGAGGGTTCAGGGGGCCGTCGGGGACGTCTCGGAGGGATAGGGCGCGCCAGCACTCCATGGCAATGGTATAGACCACCATCCTGTTCAAAGAGGGAAGGCCAGCCTCCTGTAGGAGATCTTCCACTCTTATTCTGTCACTTTTCTTACACCCGATCGTGGACCGGGCCACGTTGTTCATGTTCACCTGCAACTGGGACATAAGGGTGGGGAGGGGGTCGGACTCATTTAGTCGCGGGGGAAGCACTGCACAGGCATACCTGATTTTGCCACGTATAAGAGAGCCCATCACTATCTACAGCATGTCCCTGGGGAGGTGCAGGGAGAGCCTCCTCGCCATGGCCGTCATCGTCTTGGCGGAGGAGATCAGGGAGTTTAAGTGTGGTGTAGGAGACAAAAGTTTATCAAACGAAACCCCTAGAACGTCGATTTTGTCAGCAGGTGCTACTAGGCATGATCCCACTCTAATGGGCAGGTCACGAGAGGGGGACCACAGCACCTGCGTCTTGGCCTCGTTCAGGGCCAGGTAGTTCTTGGCGGTGTAGGTCACGACGGCACTAGACAACTCCTCCAGCTTGTCTCTCACTTGTTTCGCCCCCTTGCCCGCCACCCAGCACAGGGTGTCATCGGCATACGTGGAGACCCCAATGTCGACGTCGCCGTCTGCGTGTTCAAGTAGTGCACGGGGGAGGTCGGCCACCAGCACCAAGAACAGCAGGGGACCCAAGATCGAGCCCTGGGGGACCCCATACTGGACCGCTCGGAAGCTGGACCTGCTGTTGTTGTAGAGCACCTGCTGCTGCCTGTCGGACAGGTAGTTTAAGAACCATTGGTTCTCCGCGCCGATGATTCCAAAGGATCTCAGCTTGCAGGTGACCATCGCGACGTCGATTGTGTCGAAAGCAGAGGAGAGGTCGAAGCCCGCCACCGCCACGACCAATCCCCTCGCCCTTGCCGCCGCCCAGCTCCCATGGGAGTAAGCTATGGCTCCGGTAGTCCCTCTCCTTGGCCGGAAGCCGAACTGTGTTGGAGGCAGGTGTGGCGCCAGGTGCCCCGACAGCTGCTTCAGGACGACCCTCTCCAGCACCTTCGAGAAGGCGGGGAGGATCGAGACCGGGCGGTAGGAGGTGGCCAAGTGGGCGGGCTTGTTCCGTTTGTGGAGGGGTATAACCGTTGCCTTTTTGAATCCGGCCGGGACCGTGGCGGACTCGAGGGACATCCGGACGAAGTGGGCCACTGGTGCCGCAATGACTGGCGCAAGCAGCTTGAGGACCGCCACCGGCACCCCATCGACACCCAACGCCTGGGTGTTGTTCAGCCCCATGATGGTGGCCAGGGTCTCCTTTACGGATGGTGCTCGAAACCTGAATCGGTCCTGTTGTTGCTGCTGTTGCTGCTGCAGTTGGTGCTGGTGCCGAGCCAGCCCGTCCCCCTTTTCCTGCAGCAGGTCCTTGTCAATCCCGTCCCTAATATTCTTAATCTTTTTGATGTAGAAGGCGTTGACGCAGTCCGCCAGGTTGTCGTCGCCTTCCACTCGTTCGCCGCTGTCCTCATCAACAAGTCCTGCCGGCAGGCGAGACCTGGTGGACCTGCCAGAGGCCTCGTTGGCTAGCTGCCAGACGGCCTTCAAGTTGAAGTCCTCCTTTTGCAGGTGCTTGAGGTTGGAGGCCAGTTTATCCTTCCTCACGAGTCTGGAAGCCCTGTTCCTGAACTTGCGGTAGACGCTGTGGTTGCCCATGGTGGCGGCCCGGTCCCTCTCGCTGATGGCAATCAGGGCCTCGGACGAGAGGTAGAGGGGGAGCTTCCTATCCTTAACCATGACCTGCTGCAGAGGGGCCACCAGGTCAAGCGCAGCCGTGATCTCGCCGACGATGGTGTTGTGGATCATGTCCACATTATCCATTGCAAAGATCTTGCTGAGCTTCTCAGCGTTGATGGCCAGGCAGATGGCGGCCGAGCTGATGGACTTGATGTTGCGGCGTTGTAAGCTTCTTAGACCGGTGCAATTTTTCCCCACGTCGAACTTGGCCAAGGTTGGCCTGTGGTCCGTCATTGCGATGGGGAGCACGGAGAAGGAAGGGGGGGAGCAGGGCCAGCCCCTATAGTACACGTGGTCAAGTATGCTGTACTTTTGGCTGCTGGAGCCGTCCTTGTCCTGGAACCTCCCATGGGAGTAGAAGGTGGGGCTCATGTCCAGCTCGTTGGCGACGTTAAAGCCGGTCTCCTCCAGGCACCCCATGTGGAGCTTGAGCAGCCGATGGCGGTAGTAGGAGGGGTCATCAATCCTGGCCAGGTCGAGATTAAAATCCCCCATGACAATGACGCGCCCATGCCTGGCAGACAGGTCCCTGATGGCCTCGTCCAGCTCCTCCAGGTCCTCCTCCTCCCTGCCGGACCACTGGCGGTAGACAGCACCGACCACGACGGTGCCACATGGTGCTTCCAGCCGAAGCCAGATCTCCATGCTGGTGGACCTAATCACAGTTGGATTGTACCTGGCTGCTAGGTCCTCCCTGACCAGCAGCAACAGCCTGAAACCCCTCTTCTGCACCGCCACCGGGTAGTGCACCGTATAGTTCTTGCACACCACGCTATCGTTCACTGTGAGCTCCGTCTCCGACAGAGCCACTACCGACGGCCGCAGGTCATCCAGCAGAAGCTGAACTTCAAGTTCCCTGCCAGCCCTGCCAATGCCGCTCACGTTGAGACCTAGAAGAGTTAGAAGTGCTGACGTCCCCCTGCCAGAACCGCCATGACGGTGGCCACCACCGTGCTCAGCACGTCCCGGTCTGGCAGCACGGGGGCGAAGCCCACGTTGACGGGGGAACCCCCTCCGCCGGCACCCAAGGGGGTGGAGTGGGAGTGGGAGGTGCCGAGGGCTGCCACATCCCGGTAGGAGGGTACCTGACGCTGCTGTAGCTGCCAACCCTGTCCTTGTTGCTGCTGCCGTGGCTGTGGCTGGAGCTGGAAGGAAGGGAATTGACGCTGCTGTAGCTGCCGACCCTGTCCTTGTTGTTGTTGTTGTTGCTGCTGCTGCTGCTGCCACTGCTGCTGCTGCTGCTGCTGTTGCTGCCGCTGCCGACGGGGGACCTGCCGGAGCTGCCCGTCCTGCTTCCCCTGGGCTTGTTGCCTTCCCGCACGTCCAGGGACCGCGCGGAGGCCGTTTCCCTGCCGCTGCTGCTGCTGCTGAAGCTGTTGAAGCTGTGGCCGGTGTTGCTGATGCTGCTGCCGCTGGGAGGGACCCCGGGAGGACTGCTTTTGCGTCCCGCCCATCCTGTGCCAATGCTGGCAACCTTGCCTGCGTGTGGGGTAGCAGCGGGGATCCCCACACCTTGGAGGATGAGCCCTGGCGCACGCCGAGTCCCTGCAGACGTCGTCCCTCCAGACCGACTTGCAGAGCCTCCTCTTGTTGTTGTCAGCTGGACCCTGCACCTGGGCTCCAGCCTGAACCTGCGACTGACCCGCCCCATCCCTACCCAAAGTACTCCCAGCATCTACGAGCGGATCAGTCGCAGCAGGTGCTCGTACGTTTCCAGTCGCTAGGACTGTCTCGTCTACGACGCCTACGCGTACATGATCGTCATGAGCTACAGGAGCACTCACCTGCCCCCCGCCGTCGTCGTCGTCGCCGCCGCCGCCGCCGCCGCTGAGCGTGCCCAGGTTGGAGAAGATGTCCTCCTCCTCCTCCTCCCGTTGCTGCGGCGCCTCCTGCGACACCGTCCTCGTGTTGAGGTCTCCTTCCGCACCTGCTGGGACAGCTTCCCGTCCTGCATCATCATCAGCACCCGCCCCCCCGACTGGCCGACCAGCGCCAGGATCCAGCACGTAGCTCCAGGCAGGGACGTGACCAGGGAGTGGCGGAGGGGCTTGAGGGACCCCGGCCTGTTTGATGGCAGTGGTGTAGGAGAAGGGCGTGAGTCCCTTCTGGCCCATCAGGGCCCTCCAGGGGTGGTCGACGTACTCGTCCGTGCCCGGCTTATCCAGCCCGTCAGTGACTTGGCCAGCAAGAGCACGTACCTCCAGGAGGAGTTCAGGCGCATTGGGAATTGTCCTGACAAACCACGCCAGCGCCGACAGCGCCCTGGCCAGCTCGGGCTTCCTCATCTTGTTCACGAGGGAGTCCCCTTCCAAGACGCACTTGTGGGCTTCGTTTAGATCCCAGAAGCTCCTCGGCATCTTGACCTCCTGCCAATGCCGCCGGCAGCGGTCATGGAAATTGGCGGGAGAGAGAGGAGGGACGCCGGGCGAGGCAGTTAGGTGGCCTTAGGACGGGATGTGGCGACCTGTCGCTGCAGGGGCAACTGCTGCAGGCTCACAGGCAATACCTGCACGCCCTCAACCTTGCCGCCGACGGCCCTGAAGGGCACGGCGAAGACGGACTTCACGGAGAACACTTTGGTACGTTTGTTTTGGTTGAGGTTGCTGAAGCTCTAGCCCGAAGGGACATATGCTTCTTCCTGAGGCTAGGAGAATTGGAGCACTCCGAGGCGGCCATGTTAACCAATGACCAGAGGCTGGAAAAGCTCATTACCAAGTGGATAGAAGCCGAACACTTCGATCCATGAGAGTTGAAGACTACAAAAACCTTAGAAGAAGAATACATAAAGGAAAAGTTGGAAAAGGGGCGCCAAATCGCCGAAGATGGAAGGCACATCATTCCTTGTACTTGGAGAGAGAAGGAGCCCAACTTCGCTGACAACAGGAGGTATGTAGTAGACAACTTCAAACGATTGGAAAAGAACAAACACTGGAGAGACGAGAGAGTCCGAAAGGCATATGCCGAGAAGATCGCGGGGTACGTAGAAAAAGGGTACGCGGAGGAAGTAAAAAACCTCGGAGAAATTCCTGAACAGCGGAAGTACATTCCCCAGTTCCCAGTGGTGGACTGGTTGAATGATTCCACCCCTTTAAGACCAGTGTTTGATGGAAAGCAAAAAACGCCACCAGACAATAAATCGCTAAACGACGCGCTGCTACCAGGACCTAACCTAGCCAACGATTTGCCGATAGTGTTATCAGGAATCTGCCACCTTTTCGTCTTCCGAGGGGACCCCAAAGAAAAACTTAAGACTTACCGTTTCCTAAGACACCCGTTCGGATCGGCAGGGAGTCCTTGTGTAGCTATTTATGCAGCTAAAAGACTGGCGAAAGACTTCCAGAAGAAATACCCTCTAGCGGCATCCATGGTGTTATCTAGTTCCATTGTAGACGATATCATGGGCTCTGTGGAGAACGAGGAAGAAGCTGAGTGCTGAGGCAGCTCCGAGAAATCTTTGCGTCAGCAAAGATGAAAGCCGCAAAGATCTTCTCAAACTCTGAAAGGGTCTTGAAGAGTTTTCCTGCAGAAGACACCGCCACGAAGCTTCAACTGATCCAACACGATCTGGAACAAGATCCCAAGCTATCAACGCTGGGAATGAGCTATCTCCCAAAAACAGACCAAATCGGCTACAAGATGAAGGTACCAGACTGGACAGATTGGACTCCTAGAAAAATCCTACAGGTACAAGCAAGACTGTACGATCCTCTTGGATTGAGCTCCCCCTTCATCGTGACGGGGAGGCTGATCTTTAGAAGAGCCAAAGAAGAAACAAAAGAATGGGACCGACCAGTCAGCAAAGAAGTTGGCGAGGAGTGGAGCGTATGGATGGGGGAGCTAAAAAACAAACTAGAAACTTTGACCTTCGACAGATGTCTCAGATCCCTGACGGGCAAAGTTACTAGACAAACTCTACACATTTTCACTGATGCCTCACACTCGGCCATGGCAGCAGTGGGATACATAAGAACAGAATACTCGAACGAGGAAACAACTGTGAGAATAGGGATGTCAAAGACAAAACTGGTCCCAAAAGATAGCAATACTATGCCTCGATCAGAACTAAATGCTATGCTCCCAATATGTATCCCAATAAAGAACACTTTGACTGTTGCACTACAGTTGAAAGAGGAGCAGATTTTCTATTATAGCGACAGCGAGGTGGCGCTAGCATGGATGAAAAACACCACCTTACCTCTATACGAATATGTGTACAATAGAGTCACAACAATGAGAACACAAACCAACCCTCACCGATGGAGTTATGTGAACACTAAAGAAAGCCCCGCTGACCTACCCAGTAGAGGAACTACGTTAGAAGAGCTAACCACAAAGAAAATATGGAAAAACGGACCAGATTTCCTACAATTAGGAGAGGAAGATTGGCCTAAGCCCAACATTCCAAAGCTACCACAAAATGGGTACGGTGAAGTAAAAAGAACATTGGATTTGAAAATGCAGGACGGACGTATGGGTTTCGAAGACGAAAATCTACCCAGTGAGGCGGCCCGCCCTTGTTTGGGGCAGGCAGCCCTCTTTGTAAAACCCAACGTAACCACCAAGATGGACCCCAACCACTACACATCATATACGAAAGTAATCCGCGGATGGATGCAGCTTATAATTTTAATCAGAAAACTAAGGAAGATGCAAGTGACCAAGGAAGATCACCCATCTTTATGGGAAGAAGCCGAAACAAAAGTTATACCCTACACCCAGAAGCAGTACTTCCAAGGAGAACTGAAACAGCTGCGGAAAAGTGGAAGCGTCCCTGCAACAAGCAATCTATCAAATCGTAATGTTTTCCTAGACAACGAGGGAATAATTCAAAAAAGGACGCGCCTAAACCAGGAGATGTTAAACATCTACCACCAAGGGAGCAATCCGATTGTCCTGCGGAAAGGAGCAGCTCTAACAAAATTGTTAATCAAACATTACCATGAAGATCGGATGCAGTACACCCTGCAGGTGGATGCCACCAGATACGAGTTAAGCAAAAAATACTACTCCCCCAGGTTAAGGTGCCAAATCAAAGCCATAATACAAAAGTGTCATCGATGCAAGATCTCCCGCCCAAAACCGCTTTACCAGCAAATGGCACCCCAACACCCTAACATTTTCCCGACGAAAGAAGAAAGGGCCTACCCTTACCAAAGAACATGCATGGACCTAACGGGCCCCTTCTCCATTTCTTCGGGAAGGGGGAGGAGACGCCAAGAAATTTGGATTTTACTGTTCATGTGCCCATTCGTCAAAGCCGTCACCCTGGAAATCGTATACGATCTATCTACTACTGAATTCCTCCTAGCCTTCAAAAGGTTGGTAGCTAGACGGGGGGAGCCCAAAACCTGCCTGTCAGACAACAGCACGAACTTCAGAGGAGCCGCAAGAGAAATATCAGAATACTGGGCAAAGATGGATCAAATGAAAATTCAGAGCAACTATCCCCGAATTCAATTCAAGTTCATTCCCCCAGCTTCCCCTCACCATGGTGGAGTTTGGGAAAGAATGGTAGGAACAGTGAAAAGAGCGTTGAAAGGGGTACTTCCATCGGTCCTTCAACGCAGCACAAAGGCACGAGGGGAGGAGTGGTATGGGGGGAGAAAAATGGAAGTGGCTCCCATACTAGTAAAGGAAAGCAAACTGAGAACAGCACTTGTGGTGGTTGAAGCCATGTCAAACAGGAGGCCCCTGACCTACCAGAGCCAAGAAGGGGATGAATTGATGCCACTAACCCCGAACCATTTTCTCTGTGGAAGAGAAACGTATGAATTCTGCCCAGGACTGGAGCTAGCTAAAGGAGCTGGGCGGGAATCTTTGGGAAGACTAAATGACATCTTAGATCACATTTGGAAAAGGATGATCAGAGAAGTCTTGCCCAGCCAGAGAGAATGGGACAAATGGCAGAAGAAAGTCCGGAACCTGAGAAAGGACGACATCGTGGTGATGCTAGATGGACGGCGAAAAGGGGAATGGTGTTTGGGCAGGGTCACTGACACTTTCCCAGGCCCGGATGGGTTGGTGAGAGTGCTGGAAGTCCGGACCCACTTTGGGACCTACGTCCGGCCGGTGACGAAGGTCTCGATGGTGCTCCCAGTAGAAGAAGACCAAAGCTGGAAGGGCTGGGAAGGTGTTGCAGAGATCCCTCGTGGAGAAGGACCAGCGAAACTCGATGAGGAACGTGCCGAGGCTGAAGGAGAAGGAAGCCCTGATCGGACTCCTCAGCAGCACCGGCTGCCGCAGCGGCAGGACCTGCTGCAACAATAACCAAAACAGACAAGGTTGCGAGAGGGCAAAGAACACTCGCAGCCGCCTCGGTGGGCCAGCTTTAAGATCAGCTGACCCAAACAAAACCGCGAAAAAGGAGAAAGACAAAAAGTCAAAGTTGACATCTATTTGACACAAACGACAAAAAGAAAAGCCTATAATTAATTGGATTTGAGAATTTAAATTCAAAAATAATTAAAATCTGGCAGAACTGAACCGGAAAAGGAAAAAGTTAAGCGGGAAAACAACATTCCCTCGCCGAAAGTGAAAGGCGTCGGACGTAGTGAAGAACTAAATCCGAGAAAATGACCCGTGCATCTCCTGGAGAACATGAGTAACGGATTTCCTGGATAATAGTGCAAGGCCGAAG
>JAAUYB010052210.1_pt1 | contig 10397 bp, 13 predicted proteins | sample 7278071 | NCBI WGS metagenome assembly JAAUYB01 (sample SAMN14350121, study PRJNA611818) | marine sediment metagenome | isolation source: surface marine sediment (1.8m) | place: French Polynesia: Moorea | collected 2018-08 | reverse complement strand
GGGCGGGGGGGGGGGGCCGCGGGCTGGGCGGCTGTCCCGGCGCGCCGCCCCGGCGCCCCCCCCCACCCCCCACCCCCCCCCCGCGGCCGGCCGGGCGGGCCCGCCCCCCCCCACAGGGTTGGGAACAAAGGTCGGCGGTTATTAAACTCTGTGTGTGCCATACTGCACTCACTAGAGAATATTTTGAAAAAAACCGACCTGCAGTGTCGCTGCTAAAGACGAAATGCAAGGGCTCGTGTGATGGAGGAAGGAGAGAAGGATGATGGTTGGTGTATACAAAGCGGGGGAAGGGTGTTCGTCCGTCCGTCCGTCGCGTCTCTTCTTCCACCCCAAGGCCAAGGCGAAGAAGAAACGCCGCCGTCGTTTGAAGGAGAAGGTGGGGGAGGGAGGAAAGACGCTCCCCAAAAAGTTTGGCAAAGAAAATTGAGCTCTGAGACCAAGGACTGGATTCTGGGTTTTTGCCCCGTAATGGCTGTCGCCAGTTTAGCTTTGACGGGAAAAAAGTTGATGGGCTTTTTCTTCTCTCTCGCCTTGTCTTGTTGGGAAAGATGAAGAAGAGTTCTATTGTGACATAAATGATTTGCCTCGTGGTACGATCCCCTTTTAGCAGCAACTGTTGCAAATATTTTTGACACAACGCCTACATATGATTTGCTTACATACAAGCCACCTGGAAAAACGGTCAATAGCGAAGTGTTTGAAGGGCACTCGCATCGCGGTACTTTGTATGCTTGGCAGCTTCAAGGATGACACGATTCAATAGCGCTATTTTGTGAGGGAGGAAAAGAGAGATTGGATTTTTTTTAGCTCGTCGTGAGACGCCTTCTTTCCTATTCACTTGCTTGACCCGACGATTTGTCTACGCAGGCAGACAATTTTTATTTGGGAAAAAACTGCGGATATATCCGGGCAGTTTTTTCTCTCGACAATCTGCCTGTTAAAGGTAAAAGGCTTGGCGGTGAGAATGTGGGTATGGAGGTAGGGGGAACAAACGACATGCCTGCCACCTGCGTGACCGATTTGCTGCTATCCTATCTTGTTCGCCCGTCGTCCATCCATACGAGCAATCACCGCTGGGATTTCTTTCTTCCCATCTTTGGAAGGGTGGAGCCGCCCATTGGCGCTTCTATACCTCTCACGCAACCCAAAACGCCGCCTCCGCCGCCTCCGTATGAACGGGCGTGGCTCGTAACACGTTCGTTTGCGACTGGCGGGTGGCGGCGATGTTGGTGCCGTTACCAAGGCCCAATTGTCAGGAAAACACGCCACCCCGTCGCTTTGCGTTCAATGATGGAAAAGGCACATTACGGCAGGCAGTACTTGCCACCGATGATACCGTCCTTGTCTGAACGCAGGCTGCTCTGCTTACAAGGTGCCACTGCATCGCGTGACGTCCGTTCATCCCTTACAACTAGGTCTTCCTCACGGATGCTGTTCCGACGAACACGCTGTTATTAAAAAATCGCAAGGCTTGTTGTGCCAGCGATTGGGAAATGAGATGCATTCTATCTAGATTTCTTTACTCGTTGCCTTGAAATTCGCGTTTTCGTGTTCGTGTACAGTAATGTACAGTGTACGTAGGGGAGAGGCAGTTTCTATCTTTTTTTCTCGATTCGGTGTTGTGTCCCTCTCCCCGTCCCTTCCTCTCGATTTTTATTTCACCTTCCTTCCTTCTCCCTCGTCAAGGTTCTGTCGCGGGCCCCGTTTGCATATTAAAATGTAAATTTGCACACCATACAAACAGCTGTTCCTAACCTTCAGATCTTTTCCCCCTGTGGGTAGAGACGATGATATTAGTGAAAAGCTGTAGGAGATTGAAAACGCTGTATAAAAAACGGGTACAGTTGAAATAGTGTACTGATGCATTTGTTTGTATACGACTAATAAATATTTCTTCTTTTTTCTCTTTCAGGCAGCGAAGCTGCTTCACCTCACATATCATCATCACCAACAGACACCTCGGCATATCAGCAACAACAGTGAACTGAAAGAATTCAAATCAAGGTATTTTTGGGCAGAAGAACCAACAACAGCACTTCAACCGCGGAACCATCACTACTCTTACCTACAACAACGAGCAAGCAACTACCACAAGAACGAACACTCACGGCGGCGGCAGGTCCCCACTACTTATCGCTTGAACAAGATTAGGTCACAAACAACAAGACTCCGCTGCATGCCGCCGCGCATGCTGTGACTGCGGGACTCAGAGGACTGTTTAGTGCTCTTCAGCGCAAAGAGGAGAAAAATGCTTTGGTGGCGGAGGCGATTCTAGGAAGTAATCCGTCGGCCGCGGCAGGGGCGTTTTTCGGGGGGTTTCTTGCTCCTCCTCCGCAATGGGTGTGATCCCTCGTCGCCACCGCAGCCTGGTCTACAAGCTGCTGGTGTTGGTGCCGCTGCTGTGGCTCACAGTCGCCCTCATCATGTACAATGACAGCGGAGGCGCCGGAAAGTCAAATTCGTCGTTGCAGCAGCAGGGGGAGGCAGAAAACGAAATACCAGGTGAGCACTTATACAGTACATTTGGTTAGTGTAGTGGACTTGACAAATCATGTTCTCGTAGACGATGACTCGCGAGATCCTGTTGCGGCCCAAGGTCGCCAAGATAAATTATTGGGTGATGCCCAGCAACACCGTCCTCCTGAGTTGTCGTTGGGCGGTGGCAAGAGGCATGAGGGCACCACGGTTGCTTCTGACGCCGACGGTGGGCGCTGGCGCCACGACGGAGACAGGCACGAGGAGGGGGTCATGCCAAAGCCACCGGACCCGCATGCACCGGGAGAGATGGGCAAGCCGGTCAAGGTGGAGAAGCCAGATCCGGAGGTCAAGAAGCTCATCGACGACGGATGGCAGAAGAACGCATTCAACCAGTATGTCTCGGACATGATTTCCGTGCACAGAAGTCTTCCAGACCCCAGGGACGAATGGTGAGAGAGAAAGAGGCGGATGCTAGCGTGGACTTAATTTAATTCTATGTTTATTCTTCCTTCAGGTGCAAGGCTCCCGGTCGCTTCCGCGGCGATCTTCCCACAACTTCTGTCATCATATGCTTCCACAACGAGGCCTGGTCAATCCTGTTGCGCACAGTGCACTCAGTCATGGACAGGAGCCCAAGGCACCTGCTCAAGGAGATCGTACTCGTAGACGACGCTTCAGACATGCGTAAGAAAAAACATTATGATGTATCCCATTGGATTCCTCTCACTCGCTTCCTTTGGTTCAGCTCACCTTGCGGAGCAGCTGGAGAGCTACATGAGCAAGTACTCCAAGGTAAAGGTGGTGCGGGAGAAGGAGCGGGTGGGGCTGATCAGGGCGAGGCTGACGGGGGCGAGGCACGCCACGGGGGACGTACTCACCTACCTAGACTCACACTGCGAGTGCACAACAGGTACGGACGGATATAAAGTAACCAAATTATCTTGTACATAGTTGCTGTTGCTTTTAATATGTACCGTAACTGCGATTGTTACCGTGGCTACTTCTGTTACATTGTCACTACTATTTTTTTTTTTTTTGTTGCTGCTGCTGGTAATGAAGTTGCTGCTGCTTTTTTCGAATTCTGTATCATGCTTATTCTTTTTTTCCTCCCCCTCCTCTCCAGGTTGGTTGGAGCCCCTCCTGGATCGCATCGCTCGCGATCCTCAGACTGTCGTCTGTCCGGTCATTGACGTCATCGACGACGACACGCTAGAATTTCACTACAGAGATTCCAGCGGAGTCAACGTCGGCGGTTTTGACTGGAATTTGCAGGTGCGTTTTAAGAGGGGCGAGGGCGGGCTCCTTCTTTAAAGACTTGCCTCTCAAGCTTATTTGGGATTTAAAACTGAAAATGGGACTGGAGGAGCAACTGCCCTCGCCCCTATAAACAGCAATTCTAATATTTTCTTTCTCTTTCTTTCCCCCCACCCGTTCCGACATGATTCAAAGGCTGGTTGGAGCCTCTGGTGGATAGAATATCACGCGATCGAACCACCGTGGTCTGCCCAGTCATTGACATCATCAATGACGATACACTGGAGTACACTTTCAACAATGCCCACCTATCGGTGGGAGGATTTGACTGGGGCTTGCAGGTGGATAAAAGGGCGAATTTGCTTTTTCGGCTTGCAGTGAAAAGTAGCAAGTCGGACTTTCTTTTTGAAGAAATAAGTGTACAAAGCTGTTTTCCAGTGTGTTGTTGATTTTGTCAATGACTGTGCTTTTTGGCGGCTCTCTGAACTATTTTCGCCTTCATTTGGAGCTGTGCAGCATTTCCCCCCAAACCTTACCTTCTCGTTGATACCATTTTATTTCAGTAGTTCAACGCAGCATTTTCCTCTTTTCAGTTCAATTGGCACAGCGTTCCCGAGCGTGAGAAGCGTCGCCACAATGACACGGCCGAGGCCGTCGCCACCCCAACCATGGCGGGAGGACTCTTCTCCATCGACAGGGCATTCTTCGAGCGATTGGGCACATACGACTCGGGCTTCGACATCTGGGGAGGGGAAAACCTAGAGCTATCCTTTAAGGTATTGCAGATAGATCAAACATTGATATTTTTTTTGGCCGGCGTGTATGAAAATTCTCCATTCCTAACCACTTTTTAAACTGCAGCGATAGTAGTGGTCCGAGTTGTTGGATTCCATTAGGAATTTTACGTTCCGAGCCACCAAAACTATCTCAAAATAACCTCATAGAGCAAATTGATGCTAGAAGAAAGCGTAGGTAACTAGGCAGACAACTTTGCTGAAATGACCTTTTGGTGCAACCAACACGTTTTAAGAAAACCTCAAGAAAAGATTTATGACTTAAATTTAAGCTCCAAGGAGGGCTCAGACGGAAAAAGTCATAGAATTGAAAATCTTGGGCACTTCCAAATTATGCTGGGCGGAACCGGTCAAATTTCTACTTTAAGGCCTTTTTTCGAAATAAAAAGGTGGAAAAAGCAAATCGTTTGAAATTGGGATAAAATGGAAACATTTGGAAAGTCCTTTCAATCCCAGTCAATCCTATAAAAATCTTCTGAAATTCCTCGCCGCAGGTCGTCGAACTTAGTCTGTTCTTGTTTTTTCAGACTTGGATGTGCGGCGGCACCCTCGAGATTGTTCCCTGCTCCCACGTTGGCCACATCTTTCGCAAGCGCTCGCCATACAAGTGGCGGTCGGGAGTCAACGTGCTCAGGAGGAACTCAATCAGGTTGGCCGAGGTGTGGCTGGACGACTACAAGAAGTATTACTACGACAGGATAGGGCACGATCTGGTGAGACAACGACAGAAGAAGCAAGGGTTTAAAGTGGTTGTTTGTTTTAACCTTTTTGGCTTTGCTTTTCCAGGGCGACTTTGGCGACGTGTCTAGTCGGAAGGAGCTCCGCAAGCAGCTAAAATGCAAGTCGTTCAAGTGGTACCTCGACAACATTTACCCTGAGTTGTTCATCCCCGGGGAGGCCGTGGCCTCAGGAGAGGTGAGACGAGAGAGGGGGATTCGGTGGAAGCAGAGTTCATTGCAAAGAAACCTGATACGAATTAGATTCGGATATCAGACGGAAGGAAAAACATGTGCATTGACTCTAAGGCGAAGCGGGAGGCTATGCACAAGCCAGCAAGGGTTTACAACTGCCACGGGAAGGGGGGAAACCAGGTTGGGAGGGGAGGTTATTCGTAATTGCTTTGAGGGACAAATTTGTTGCTCTGTCTCAGTAATATAAAAGTGTTGTTGGGGGGAAATTGAAATGTAAATAGGAAGATGAGCCTTTCCGATGTTCTTTGGTCCCTCTCCATTTTGTGGCTGTAAATCTGTGACTCGTCAAGGCACATGATTTACCTGTATCGTCTTTTTTGAGGGTTTTTTCCAAGTTTTTTATCCTTGCTTTCGTCCTTTGTCTTTGTGATCTAGGTTCGCAACTCTTGGAGCAAGCAATGCGTTGACTCCCCCGTCAAGGCCGACGACCTCCACAAGCCGGTGGGGCTCTGGCCCTGCCACGAACAGGGAGGAAATCAGGTATCGGAGTAATTTATCGGAGTCACCATTATTCGGTGCTCGATCGTTTGGTTCTGGGTTGCGCAGCTGTTTGTGTCTCCATCTAGAGATTGTGGCATACCAATATAATCCTCCTCCTTCTTCTTCTTTGCAGTATTGGATGCTCTCCAAGGAGGGTGAGATCCGACGTGACGAGGCTTGTCTGGACTACGCAGGCTCCGACGTTATCCTATACCCGTGCCATGGATCCAGAGGAAACCAGTTCTGGATGTATAACCACGAGGTGAAAAAAAAATTCATTTAGCCAAAACTGCCTCTTTCAAAGAGCCTATTTTCTTTTAGAGTCACACGCTCAAGCATGGCAGTAGTCAGAAGTGCCTGGCCATCTCCCCAGCCAAGGACAAGCTGCTGATGGAGCCTTGCAACTCCAAAGAGGACCGACAGAGGTGGAGATTTGGGTCCTTCAATGACAGCAAGGCCAGGGAAGCCAGTAAGGCTTTGGCAGACGCTGGTTACGAATAGAAAGTACAGAAGAAAGACGACTATATTGGAGGAAAGAAGAACAACACCATCCAATTTTTTTATCGTTTCAGGCGTCCGCTCATTAAACAAGAAGAAGTTGTCTACCAGTCCCGAATTAAACTTCCACCAAGAGACGTACATTTATGGTGGGAAGAACCCAGCTCTCCACAAAAGTAGCATTCCAGTGTCTCAAATGTGATAAACACTGTAAAAGTCAGGCTCTGAAGCATATCATGAAGTGTGAATTGCAAAAAACGTGTGAATAAAGTGCCGAGATGCTCTTTGGCAAAGTTTGTTGACAAAAATAGTGGCTGCTATTGTTTTATTATTAATAAAAATCGACTTGGCACACAACAAGAAAGGGGAAAATAATACGTACGCCGTTTGAGTCTTGCGTGTTGGGCTATAATGTGGCCGGGAAAAAACTTCCGCACATATCAATAATTTTTGAAGAAGACTGTTTGCCTGCTTTTTTCGGCCATCGGCCAGTTGCCTATTTAGCAGCCGCCCCCATTGTATTGGTTGATATCGTGAATCTATGTAAAGTGCCTGGCCATCTCCCCAGCCAAGGACAAGCTGCTGATGGAGACTTGGGACTCCAAAGAGGACCGACAGAGGTGGAGATTTTGGTCCTTCAAGTTGGGTCCAGCAAGGCCAGGGGAAGCAGACGATGGATATGAATAGAAAGTAAAAAAGAAAGACGTAAAAACGTAAAATAAGGCTGGTTAACGTTGACTTTTTCGATTTTTGGTTTGGTTGGTTTGCTTTATTGAGAGGTTCATGCCAAGTCTCGAAGTTAATTCACAGACTGGATAGAAAGGGCTTCTTCAGCATTCTTCTCCTCGGGGTCCTTACATGACAGCATGACAGGAAGTCCACAGTTCTGGCTTGACGCATTGTTGCGACTTGGAGCACCCCTTAGCTGGGAGATGAGCTTGACACAGAATCCAGTTGCTTTCTTGACCAGGACACTTTTTTAATGCTTCTTTGTCTCACCAGAGGTCCTTGGTCACCAGCAAACTTGATTTGAAAAGGGCCCGATATTTGTCTAATTTTTTAAACACAACAAGCGCAATTTTATTTCCCAACTTCTTTTTCGATTTGTATGTCTCAAACTACTGGTAGGGTAAGGTACAAACGTGGACAGAGAGGTACCTGGAGTATTCTCTCGTTTGGAGTTAATGGCTTATCAACTCATCCAATTTTTTTACTAGAGTTTTTATTTTGGTTTCATAGGTAAACGGAACGTAGACGATGGCGATATCGGCTACGGTCTGCTTCAAACATCTTTGCCTATTTAACTCTGGAGAGCGTATGTGAGTAACAATCTATTTTCTCTTTTCCTCCAGCGTCACATAGGGACTTTCATCGTTAGTGACAAGAACAGAGGGACAACGACAATCATTAGAGGCAACGGGGCTCTGAAGAAGATAGAGGAATTGACACATTGCTCGGAAACAACTGTACAGCTTTTAGTGCAGGTACTTTTATCAACGCTTATTGACGTATCATTTTGGTTATTATTTTAATTGTTCCGTCAAATCGCACCTTAGAGACCATTTCGGTTAAATGCGGCGATAAAAAAATCGGTAACTTGTATAAAATATTTTGCGCCTTTGGGTGGCTGGGTAGACGCAGAGAAGGAAGCAAAGAGATTTCGACGCTGCACGTTGCAACTAATCTCTCCTGCTGGATATCGTCGACTGTTTTCTTTCGTCGTCGTATACTGTGGCAATGGTAAGAAAAGCAAGATTTGCACAGATACACAGACCCACCCATCATACACCTCCCCCCATAAGCGAAATGGGTACCCAAGCTCTCCCAAACAAAAACCAAAGCTCAGATTGATCCAGTTATATTATAAACTTGCTTGTCCGCCTTATCTTTTGTTTTTTTATAGAATACTAACAGTAATGGCCCGCTTCGCTGGGCCTGAAAAATACTGTACAGTAAATTGCTGGGATGCCAATGTCTTCCTCAGAGTCTCCTGACGCCTTGCTTGACTTGGGATTCTGCAGTCCACGGCTTGATGTATTGTGACTTGAAACACCTGAGTTTGTTAAATTTCGACGCTAAGTGGCTTTTCGCGACATTTTTAGCCAACTTTAAAGCTTTTAGCTGGTTTGACCTAGAGTCAAAATTCCACTTTGGGGAGGTTCCTAGAAAGTTATACTATACTGCCAAGGGGTGCCAGGTAAAAAAAAAACTCAGCATTTGAGGGCATCAACGGACATTTTGAAATTTGTCAGTGACTTATGTACTGCACTTAGAGCCATAAGACATTAGAGCCATAAACTTCAAATGGCCGGCGCCCTTAGCTCCTTTGAGGAGCCCCTAAAAAGATATGGATATTTTTGGAATCAGGGGATCAAACTGCATCACTTAGGGGGGTGCCATTTTGATTCTGCCTTGGTCGTTCCTAAACCCAAACCGTAAACACAGACAGAGACTTAAACGCCGCATTAGTAGTCGTCGCAAATACAATATAGCGTCAAAAACGGAGAACTTAACGCAATTTGTTACCCTGGAACGGAGAGGCCAAAATTATTAAATTTGAATTTAGCCGGTTGGACATGAACAAAACTGGGAAATTGAGGTGTGTGGAGGCAATAAAGTTTGAATTTGAATTGAAAGGGTTGGATGTTTTACGGGCCCAGCGGAGCGGGCCATTACTGCTAGTCGTCGTATACTCTTTTGCTCTTTTGAAATATCAAAAATTTTAATGATTCAAGAAACAAATGATGCGTCTTGTTTTATTCATGTTTTTATTGTGTTCAAACTCTCCCAGAGTTTCAGAAGAACTAATACTTACGTTATTTTTGAAAAAATATTTTTTTTGTTTCCGTACGCCAGCAGGTTAGTGACCCTGGTTGTTGTGGCGGGGGATAACTTTTATAATTTGGGTTTTTGTTTTTTTGTTTTTGAAACCATAGTGGGAGATGAACCACTCTTTTTTTTCACTCTGTCAGAAGAAGGGGGGAGGGGGGTGTCACGCCCTATCCTGAAATCACTGTGGGAGGTAAACCACCCTGTATATTTGTTGCCACCCTGTCAGGAGACGGGGGCACACCCCATTCTAAAATCATAGTGAGAGATGAACCCTGAATGTTAGTCACCCTCAAAGAAAAGTGAAGGCACTTCATTTTTCACAGACACTCACAGTTTGAATCCATTTCTGAAATCATAAAAAGAGTCAAAGTGAAGTAAAGTCATTTTTTGCTCTTCTTAATGTTTTTTGTCGCAGGTAATTGAACAAAGTATGTTCTTGTTTTGACCTTCTCCACTCACTTTTTGCAAATGAGGTTTTTTCGTACACATTCTAAAGTTTATTCTTCGTCAAAATAGGCCAGGTTTAATAGATTGTGTTCTTTAAAACATGTCATTGTTTTAGAATTTTGTACAAATACATTGGTTTTGACATTTTCAATTCTAGTGTTGTCGCATAGAATGTCGCTTAATCTTAAAAAAAATACTCAACATCCTTAGCATCAGCTGAAAAAACCATACCTCCTTTTTTTGATTTGTTCATACTGGTGATTTTCTAGTTTATACGGAGTTAAAGCATCACCGTGGGAGAAAAAATAGCGGTCGCCATATTTTAGGGCATGAAATTGCTTGGCTAAAATTGATGTGTATGTAAATATAAAAAAAGTAGAAAACCACTCTTACCTATTATGCACGCAAATGTCTTTCCGACCAAACTGTTATCGGAAGGTTGTTCAACTAATCCGCCTGTGAACAAGTCTACATCACTAGGATTTGCGTAAACTTTCGAAAGAAGTCTCCAATCATCAGACTTTATTTCCTAAAACATTACACAAACAAACTTGCGATAATAGCGTGCAGCAGAGGAGTTAGGAAATAAAATTGCGTGTGTGAAAACGTTATTTTAATGGTAGCTATATGGCGGGACATCTTG
>JAAUYB010021217.1_pt1 | contig 10397 bp, 1 predicted proteins | sample 7278071 | NCBI WGS metagenome assembly JAAUYB01 (sample SAMN14350121, study PRJNA611818) | marine sediment metagenome | isolation source: surface marine sediment (1.8m) | place: French Polynesia: Moorea | collected 2018-08 | reverse complement strand
CCCGCCACCATGGCTGACCCCAACGCCCGACCCCCCGCTCGTACCGACGATTCCGCCTCCCCCGGGGGACTCTTTCGTTCTGGCATACAGTTTCTTCGCCAACAGGTCTCGGGCGTCTTTGCCACCGGCGGCGGTAGAACGGCCGCCAACACCGCCGACCTCCCACCCGCCACTATCAATGTGGTAGGCTTTAACAACAAGCAAAAGGCCTTCCTCACGGAACACCGCGATCTCTTCAAGGCCCTCCACCACCGGGCTCGTCTCCTACAGGGCCGCCCCGATGTCCCCAAGGACGAAGTACGTGCCTTTCTTGTTGAAGTTCGCAAAACGATCGAAACCGCCCAGCCTAAGTACGACAATCTCATTACCGAACTCGACCTCGCCGGCAAACGCGACGCCGTCAATTTTGCGACGTCTCTGTGGTCCCGCTCCCTCGAACCCCTCGCTGCAGCTCTTGTACAGGCAGCTCAAGCTCGTGCCCCGCCTGCTGGTGCTGCCCCTCCACCACCTGCTGATTCCTCTGCCGACGACGTTTTTACCTCGCCCGCCGCAGTTGCTAGAAACGTCCTCCACTCCCCCACCGCTGTACGCAGAATTCCCGATCCTGATGTCATCGAACTGGCGCCGCCCCCCCCCGCCGCCACCGCGCGGCCACCGGCCACTGTCGCGCCCCCGCCGCCGCCCCCGCTCGTGCCGGCGATAACCGTTCTCCCACCCCCCCGGCAGGGCACGCCTGCACGTGGTGGCCGGGGCAGCCTCCCGCCCGCCGCGGCCGATCCCAACGCGGACAACATCTCCTCCGTTAACAGTCCCCCCGCCGCTAACAATACGCCCCGCCACACGCTTCGCGCGCTCGGACCCAATCTAGTTCGCGCGCTGGTGGGGGGCGTGCATGGGGACGACGGCGATGACGTCCTCGAGATCGCCCTTGGGGCCCCCAATCTGCCTCCCCCTCCCAACCCAGCTCAGCAGGAGCAGATCCGCCGAGATCACGAGATGGCTGTTGAATTAGCGGCGGCGGAAGCCTCCTCCTCCCAACCCGACGACCCGGGTCCCACCATCACCAAAGACGACCTCATCCAGCGCCAGATGAACATGATCAAGGAGCTGGAGGCCCGCCTCGACCGGGCTCTCGCCGCTCAGGCAGCGGCGCCTCCTCCCACAGCGGCCGCCGATTTGCAGCCAGACCACCCACCGTATCGTGGCCCGGGAACCCAACACTACAATCAACACCATTTCCACCGTCCGGCCTCCGACTCCCCCCGCTCACGCTTAAACCGCCCTCCCTCCCCGGGCCGCCGCCAAAATGGCCAAAGCCAGCGCCAACAGGCCAAGCACCCCCAGGAGGACAAGACTCGCCGCCCAACACCACTATTTCCCACAACGGCGCAGACCAACCCAAACGTTACACATCAGGCTCAAACCGCCCGCGCTGGCCAACAGGCGCCCCCGCAGCAACATCAACAGGTACAGGAGGTGGCACGCCTCTTACAGAACAACGCCCCCCCCAATGCCAAGGCCGCCTCCGTCCCCGCTGCGACGCCCGCCGCCCCTCATTCCATCAACCCCATTCTCGATCAATATCACGCGGAATTGCAACGCTTCACGGCCCCACCCACTGCGGCCCGCCCAAGTCCTTATTGCATCCGCAGCGGGGACAGCTCCGACAAGTACTACTTCTCTCTTACCTACCCGTGGAACACCCCCCCCCCTTCCAACGCGCCTCTCTTCTCCGATTATGACAAGATTAAGAAAATTACTCCCCACTTCGACGGAAGGCTGGACTCCTACGTGCGATGGCGGCAACTCTTCATCCCTGCAGTACATCAGGCCCGTGCCAGCGTCGTGTGGAAAGTCAGCGCCCTCCTCTACGCCTTCAACCCGTCCAACTCCGCCCTGAGGGACATCGCCGACGGGATACCTGGCGACGAGGGAGGCTACCGCCTCGCCATCCGCCGCCTCGAAAAACACTACGGCCACCCCCTTGGAGTCCTCGGCGCCCGCCAACGCGCCCTCGCCTCCATCACCAAAGTGCGTCGAAACGACACCGCCACCATCCACAAACTCTACCTCAAACTGGAGGACCTCATCAACGAGCTCCACCGGCTCGGCCGCTCCCCTGACGCTTTCGCCTCCCACCTCTACGAGGACACCACCGCCAAGCTCGACGCGGACCTCACCCAGGACTTCCACTTATGGAACAGCGCTGTTGCCAAACACGCCATTCCCAACGCGGTCACCGTCCTCGCCTGGCTCGACGAACTGCTCGATTCCCGCCGCGCCCAGGCCCTACCCACGCCTCAGCCGTCCCTCCGTCCTCCCCCATCGGCCGCGCAGGTCCTCCACCAAAGCACCCAGCAACAAGCAGGTCAGGACTCTTTCAATACGCACACCTTTATCTGCCCATTCGACGGCGACGAACACAGAATCATCCGTTGCCCCAAGTTTACCTCAGCCACCCCAAACGACCGCCGCATCATGTTGCAAAAGGCCCGCCGCTGCTTCTCCTGCCTAGAAGAGGGCCACGACACTCAGGAGTGCACACGCTCCATCAAGTGTAAGGAGTGCGACAAGAAGCACCACACACTACTGCATGGGGCGAAATTTTTCCGAAAAAGGACGTCACTCCGAGCCCACACCGCTCAAGTTCTCACGGATTCGGAGTCGCAGGAGGAAGAAGAGGAGCCCACCACCCACGTCGTCTGCCACGCCGGACACAAGAGCAGAGTGGCCCTCCAAACCGTCCCCGTCCAGTGCATCAACCCGCTCAACGGCCACGTCACTCATCTTAACTGCATGCTCGACTCAGGGGCCACCGCCTCCTTCATCAGTCGGAAGGCGGCAGAGGAGCTCGGCCTCCAGGGCCGCGCGGCCATGGCCACCATTAAGGGATTCAACGGAGCGTCCTTCGAGCAAGAAATTATGGTCTCCCACCTGATCCTCCGCACCCACAATTCCGAACATGAAGTCTCCGTCCAAGTGGTTCAGGATCCCGCCGCGTCCTATTCCCCCTTTGATTGGACAAAAGTGCAGCACCTCCACGAACACCTACGTAATATCCCCATCCAACCACCCGTCCCCAACAAAGTAGTGGACCTCATGCTCGGCCAGGCTACACCCCACCTCATCTCGGCCCTGGAACCCGACATTTCCCCCCCTCAGGGGAACGGGCCCATTGCGCGCAAGACAGCACTGGGATGGACTGTTGGAGGCCCCACCGGCACCGCCAACAACAAACAGGAGGCCGACTCCTTCTACGTCCTCAAATGTCACAGCCCCAACGCTTCCCTCTCCTGCTCCGCCCACAGGTGGGACTCCTTCCACTTCACAACAGAGAAGCTCTCCACTCCCCCCCCTCCCCCCCAAAAGATTACCGGGGGAGTTCCAGCCCTTCCGGCTGACAGGCAACTACATGACCTCGTCCAGCGCATGTTCGACATCGACGATGCGGCCGGCCCACTCGCGAACTCCGTCAGGGACGAGCAGGTCTTTGCCCACCTCCGCCGCCACATGCGTTTAGTTGGGGGCAGATACGAGCTCCCCGTTCTCTGGAAGAAAAAGCCGCCCCCCCTCCTCAACAACTTCTCCTACGCCTGCAGCAGGCTCCGCAGCCTCGAGGCATCTAAGGTGTTCGCCTGCCCGCAGCAACGCGAGACCTACGTCAACCAGATCACTGATTGGGAGAGCATGGATTTTGTGGAAAAAGTTCACACCGACACCCCAGCGACGGACAAAGCTTACTATCTGGCCCATTTCGCCGTCCTCAACCCTCATAAGTTATCCTCCCAGCTACGAACGGTCATGGACGCCGCAGCCAAGCCGCACGGCCGTTCCTCCCTCAACGACCACGTTCACAAGGGACCTAAACTCGTCACAGAGCTCGTTACCGTCCTCCTCAGATTCCGCCGCCACGCAGTGGCCGTTGGCGCAGACATTGAGAAGATGTTCCACAAGCTCGTCATGCCCCAGGAGGACAGAGACTACCACCGCTTCCTTTGGAGAAAATCCCCCTCCGACGAGATCTCCATTTACAGGTGGAAATCCCACGTCTTCGGCAACGCCGGCAGCCCATGCGTCGCTATCTTCGCCACTAAGGAGCATGCCAGGAAGAACCGCGACGCTTTCCCCTCCGCCGCTGAAACAATCATCAAGTCTACCCTGGTGGACGACAGCCTCGACTCAAGACCCACACCTGAAGAAGCCTTCTCCCTCCTTACGCAGCTAAGGGAGCTCTTGGCCCTCATGGACATGCAGCTCAAGAAGGTAGTCTCCAACAATTCCCACGTCTTGACCGCCGTCGACCCCGAGGCCATCTCGCCCGGCCTCCAACTGGCAGAATTCTGCAACAAAGACGCCCCACTCCCCACCTTAAAGACGCTCGGAGTCATCTACAAGACGGAGGGTGATTACTTCACCTTCTCCCTTTCGTCCCCACCTTGCAACACCACATGGACCAAAAGGAAGATTCTCCAATTCGAAGCTCGCCTTTACGACCCCCACGGCCTCGTCCTCCCCTATATCATAGCCGCCCGCATGATACTCCAACACCTGTGGAGGGAGGGACTCGGATGGGACGATCCCTGCCCTCCTGACATCCTGAATAAATGGACCCTGTGGCTCGAGGCCCTCCCAGCCCTGGGGAACATACAAATTCCCCGCTGCATCCACCCCACTAACCTCACACCCACGTCCGTGGAGCTACACATTTTCTGTGACGCCTCCGCGGAGGCCTACGCAGCCGTAGCATACGCAGTCTGTCACTACGACTCCTCCCCCCCCACCTCCCGCCTACTACTTGCCAGAGGCAGAGTGGCCCCAATTAGACAAATTTCCATCCCCAGGCTCGAACTCATGGCGGCAGAATTGGCCCTGGAGCTGGCCTTTTGCATTACGGCGGCCTACTCCATCCCAATGAGTGCAGTGAACTTCTGGAGCGACAGCGCCACCGTCCTTTGTTGGCTACACAACGACACCAAGGTCCTCACCACATTCGTGGGCACACGAACGGCCAAGATACAGAGAGCCACTGCGATCCATCACTGGCGCCACGTCCCATCGGCCGAGAACCCGGCCGACATTCCCTCCCGCGGCCTGCTCCCCAACCAGTTACAAGGATCCCTACTATGGCTCTACGGCCCCCCGTTTTTGTGCACACAACAGTGGCCGCAGCAGCCAGACTCCGTCCGTGCTACAGCCGCCGCCCTCGACGAAGTAAAAAAAGGGGCACAGTTCACCTTCACCGTTGCCCCCCCTTCCCCACCGCCTACGTCACTTAAGGACGGCTACCTCTACTCTAAGGACGACTTCCCTGTCCCCTTGTACAGGATGCCCTCCTGGACAAGGGCAGTGCGCATCACCGCCTGGTGCCTCCGCTTTAAGTACCCCACTGCCCGTCCCACTCTAGCTGCACGAGAAATTCAAGAGGCCGAACGGCGAATTCTCCTACACATTCAACAGGCATGCTTCTCACGCACCCTGGCCGACCTGAACACGACGGGCAGGGCATCCGCAGCCTCTACCATCAACAAGCTGGGGCCCATAATTGCCCTCGACGGTCTAATTAGAGCTAACTCCCGCTTGCGCCTCGCCATGGATATCCCCTTCCATACCCGTTTCCCCATCATCATTCCAAAGGACCACCCCTTCGTGCAAAAGCTAATCCTTCGTGCACACCTGGCTACACTACATGGAGCACAAAATGTGGTCCTCAACCACCTCCTACGCCACTACTGGATCGTCAACGGGAGGGCCATGGTAAGAAGGGTCGCCTCCTCCTGCACCGCCTGCCGCCGAAGGGACCCCATTCCCTTCAACCCGCCCATGGCCCCACTTCCCCCAAGCAGACTGGGCCCCACACACGACACCAGTCCCTTCAGCAATGTCGGCCTGGATATGGCGGGCCCCTTCCTCGTGAAGAATTCTCACCTGGAAGCACAAAGGAAACGTTATTTCGCAATCTTCACCTGCTTGTCCACCCGAGCCGTCCACCTGGAGCCCCTGCTGTCTGCCACGGCGTCCTCCTTCCTCTTTGCACTAGAAAGATTTATAACAAGAAGGAGATCAAACGGTTGTATTGCAACAATATATTCCGATCATGGAACAAACATCAAAGCAGCACAGCCCGAGCTTCAGTCCCTCCTCTCCCCCCCTCTGGCCTCTGCAGTGGAAGACAGATTCCTCCCCACCGTCTGGCATTTCAATCCCCCCTCCGGCAGCCATTTCGGTGGGGTATACGAACGATTAATCGCCGCTGTCAAGAGGGCTCTCTATCATGCCCTCCCCACTACCCACCCCACCACCGACGAGGAGTTCTCCACCACGCTGGTGGTGGTCGAGGGAATCTTAAACAGTCGCCCCCTTTCCTTCGTCCCTGACGCAGCAGGAGAGCCCCTTCCACTCACCCCTGCCGATGCCCTCGGTCTTCCCCCCTATCGTATGATAGCCCGCGCCCCCTCGGGTGGCTGGAATAAACGCAAGGCCTGGCACCTGCATCAGGCTCGCTTGGACTGCTTCTGGCGTCGTTTTCGAGAAGAGGTGGTGCCTCACATGCAGACCTCCAGCAAGTGGCACAAGGGAGGAGCACAACCGGCAGTTGGAGACATTGTCACACTGCTCGACGAGAAGGCAAGGGGAAAATGGCCCCTTGCACGTGTCACAAAAGTCTTTCCCAGCCCGGACGGAATAACTAGAAGGGTCCAACTTTGTCTACCGTCAGGCGCCCTCCTGCTTCGTCCAACTCATGTGTTGGGGAAGCTCTTACAAGACCAATAAGGTTGGGGCGCATAGCTGGTCTCCTCCCAGGCCCCGCCCCTCCCACCCCTTCGGTCAAACAATTAAGCGAGTCTGCTCTCCCCATGTCTCCCGCCGGCTGTCATCTAAGAAAGAAGCAACCTCGATCCCAAACCTCCCCCGAAGTCTCTTGGAAGATCCCCATTTTCCCGCGTGTCATTCCCGCCCCCCGTCACCTACCGTCCATACCTCTTACCCATCGTCGCCATTTCTGGAAGAAGTCGACCCCGGCCTCCTCGCGGCTCGCCATGTCCAGCTCCAAGCTGCTGCACCACCCCTCCGTCCAGGCCCCCGGTGGCCCTTTCCTCGACGAGGCCGCCCTCCACGATGCCCTGGCGGATGCACCTGAGGCGGTAAAAAATACATTGGTCCATCTCCACAACACTTACAAGGCTTTGGCCATCCTCCGCCCCTTCCACCACAAACTCACGGAGGAGCAAATCTGGCGTACCTGCCTCATCCGCTCCGCCGCCGATTGGTCCAACATCGCCGGCCGCTTCATGAGGGACGTCGACCTCCACGCCATCCTCTCCTTCGACACCGAGTCGTACCGCCCCACCCAGGGGGGCCGCCGCCGCGACCGCTTCGCCACGCCCGCCCCCACCCGCCTCCTCTACGCCATTGCGTCCACCGCGTGCGGCTTCACCGCCGTCTTTGACCTCGAGTCCCTCAACCGGGGGAGCCCCCTGGGGAACTCCGACGCGTTCTCCGTCCTCCCCGCCCCCTTCCGCCGCTGGATGGAGGACCCTGCCGTCCTCATCTTGGGCAGCAACGTGGAGGTCGATCTCCAGGACCCCTCCCTCCGCGCCACGTCCCTCGTGGACACCCGCGTCCTCTGGCGCCAGTTCCTCGCCGCTTCCCCGGAACCTGCGCAACAAAGGGGTAAATTAATTAAACTTTACGGTATCGGCAACAGGGATGGCCTTCAGGTCCAAGCGCTGTGGGCGAAGGGATTCGCCTACAAGCCCACCCCCGAGGAGACCTTCGTTCGCCTCTTCGGCTCCCACCCCTACCGCGACGCCAACGGCAACGGCAAGTGGCCCTGGTTCCGCAACCCCCACATTTTCTACCAGTGGTGGCGCACTGCAGCGGGAGGAATCAGGCAAGAGCACATGTTTTACCTCTTCCATGACAGCACCACCCCCATCTCCCTGGTCCTCCGCTTGGTCCTCGAGCGCGTCCTCCAAGTGGGGGCCATCGCCGTCTTCCCCGAGGACAAGTCCACGGCGGACGTCTTCCGCTCCTTTCTCCAGGATTTCGCCGTCACCAAGCCGGCGCCCGTGCTGTCCGCCTCTGCTGTGACGGAAGACGTGGAGGAGGATATTGCGGTCCTCCCACCCCCATCTCTCCCCAACATCGGCCTCGAGTACGAGTCGGAAGACCCCGAGCAGGATTCCCCGGCCGCGGCCGTCTCCTTCCCCGCCCCCCTGTGGCGCCAGAGGGACCTCTCCTTCATGCCCTACGAGGCCAACCCCTCCTTTGGCCACCACTGCACCGCCTGCGGCTCCTCCTCCCATTCCTTCCTCTGGAACAACCAGGAGGCCTGCCCCGACTACCTCGCTGCCGACCGCTCCTCCCGCCTCACCTGCCTCTACGAGCTGTGTAGGAGCCCGCGCGGCGACCACAACACCAAGGTGTGCCCCGTCCTCCACCACATCTGCCAGACGTGCTGGTGCCGCGGCCACTTTGAGTCCGACAGGTGCAGCGACTGGGATTTACCCCAATGGGCCAACAGTCGCCGATTTTGGGAGGATGCCGCCGACCACGGCCTCTACACCTCTGCGCGCCGCACGCACTGGAACTTGGGCTACTTCGCCCACCGCCCCTACACTCCCTACCCCTACCCCGTGGACTCCTACAAGCAGTTGGCGGACATGCCCTTCCCTCAGGCCAGGGCGCTCATCATCGACTTCTCCAGGGGCACCTGGACTCCGCCCCCGCAAACTAAGAGAACCGCAGGCTATGCTCACCTCTCTCCGGAGACGGCCGAGGCCCTCAAGCGCCGGCGCCGCGTCCCTGGAGGCCCCGCCGCCCCTTCCTCCTGGGCTTCCCGCCCGCAGCCGCAGTCCCTCTTTGCGGTGGCCGTCCCTGCGCCGCCTGGCTGGGCCTGCTCGTCCGCCATGGACACCTCCTCGCCGAAGGGCCCGCCGCCGCGCTCCCTCCCGTCCTTCCTGGACCGCGTCCGCGCCGTCCGCGCCCGCGACCGGGCCCTCTCCGACCCGCCGCACACGCCTCCGGCCACCGCCGTCACCACTGAGTGCCTGTCGGCCCCGCCCCGACTGGGCCGCCCCGCTCCAGGGGCTGCGCCCCCACCGTCGTCCTCCGGCCCGTCCTCCTCAGCAGTGGCGCCCGCCACGGCGGCTTCGGGCCCCGACTCAGAGCGGGTCGCGCCGGACTCCACCTCCCAGGGGACCGCCTCTACCGACCGCGTCCCCTCCCCGGAACCAGGCCCGAGCCGGTACCACAACGTCCGGCCCGAGTACTCCTCCTCCGACGAGGACGAGGAGGAAGCCTTGGAGTGCTTCCTGCGCCCCTGGGACCGCAGGTTCTAGGAACCCACGCCGCCAGACGCTCCGCCGCACCCGCTTCCACACGGCCACACCACGAGACTGAAGAAAAATTTCTCCACTTCCGGCGTTTTCCCTCGCATGTTCCGTCTTTATTTACATTCAATGTTTATAAATTGTCCGTTGCGCCCGATGTACGCGGTTGCGTGAATTCGTTCAGTTCTTTGCGTCTCCCCCTCGTTCACAAAACGCCGCCCACACTTCGAGTTCTCCCCCTCTCGTTCTTTCTATTACGCGCCGCTGACGCTATACGCCCTCCTCCCTCCCTTACGCCGCGACGCGCCCTTCCCTTTAAATTCTGCGTACCGCCCCCCCTGCCTGTGCCCCCCGCTTGCCGCTCGCCCGCCGCGCCGCGACCGCCTCCCTCCGCCCACTACGCGCCGTAGTCTGGCTTACCGCGAGCCTCCCCGCGTCCCTGCGACGTCTGGCGTCCCGCTCCCCCCCTCTCTCTCCCGTTAAATTTACGCCCGTGATTTCTCTCTCTCCTTTGTATGCTATGATTTTATTTCGTATTTATTGAACCCTACGCTTCCCTTCGGGCGGGGGAGTGTGGAGAGAGAGAGAGAGATGGAATTATCTGTTTGGAAGATCTGGAAGAGAAGACAGAGAAGAAAGCTGGATGCCAGACTGGAGGAGAGCAGAGGGAAGGAAGAAAGAAAACAAGAGAGTGGTAGTTGAGCTAAAATCATTGGAGGAGGAAGACTGATCACCTTTTCTCTGAGATAGTTTTCTTGGCTGTTTTATTGAAATAAAAGTTTAAAACATATCCACAGCGCGCTGCGTCTATAACACCACGGTTATGTCGGCGGGAGCCTCTCCCGTGGAAACTTCGTCCGAGGCGTACTTGGACATGCGCTTGTCCTTTTTCGCCTTGTCGTGTTTCTTGTCCTTCCCTTTGCCTTTGGACTTTCCCTTGTCTTTGCCATGGTGTTTCTTGTCCTTGTCCTTACCATGGTGCTTCTTGTCCTTGGATTTGTCTTTGCCGTGCTTCTTGTCCTTTTTGTCCTTCTTGTCGCCGTGTTTCTTATCCTTTTTGTCTTT
>JAAUYB010186963.1_pt1 | contig 10400 bp, 5 predicted proteins | sample 7278071 | NCBI WGS metagenome assembly JAAUYB01 (sample SAMN14350121, study PRJNA611818) | marine sediment metagenome | isolation source: surface marine sediment (1.8m) | place: French Polynesia: Moorea | collected 2018-08 | reverse complement strand
ATTAACCTCCCCTATCCCCCCCTTCACCCCCAACCCCACGCCGCACTCGGGCGCCCCCGGGGGGGGGGGGGGGACGCAATCAATAACGCCTTGTAAAACACTGTTGTTGTCTCCCTCTCTTCTCCTTCCTCCTCCTCCTCCTCTTCCAAGCTTGCCTCTTGCTGTACGAAGATAATACGCGAGAAAAATAGGCCTCCTTTTCGATCTAGCCATTGTTTTCCCTACTTATTTTCTCTCCTCGCTGTCTGGGAGATTAGCCAAGTTCATCATCCCCCATATACGTATGCACGGATATAAAAAGATCGTTTATGAAAAAAGCAGCGTTTTTTCATCCTTGTGCGTCATTATATCCACGCGTTAGACGGATGGTCCCTCTCCCACCCTGATATACATCCCACTAGCACTCCCCACGGGATCCCACCCCGGATCCCGTATTCCCATAGGTGCTCAAGTAGGGTGTATGTGGTAATAAACCCTCCTAGCCTCCGGATCCCATTGTAGTATCGTACAAACTTTATTTACTAGACCCCCCCCCTTTATCCTTCAAAATCCAAGACCAACTTTGGCGCCTATGCGTATTCCCCCCTTCCCCTGATCCGATGATGAGTATCTCTTCTTCTTCTTCTTCCTATCCCGGATGATCGATCCTCCTCCTCCTCCTCCTCCTCCGTCGAGGTGGTGGTTTGGTGGTTTGGTTGGTGGTGCGCAGACGGATCGGATAAATCTCTTCGACGCGCACTTATCGGAATACGAAGAACAAGAAAAAGAGAAGAATCTAGACCATTGTCGAAAAAAAGCCTCCCCAGGAAGGATAATTGGGCAAGCAAAAAAAAAGCTATATTTACTGCAGTCAGGGGCGGCCCCCGTAGCGTAATGGTTACATTCCTGACTGGCATGCAGGAGGTCCCGGGTTCGAATCCCGGTGCCGCCCCACCGACTTTGGAGCCCATCTCCCCTATACTACCCCGCCCCCAGGTCGCAAAGATGCGTCAAGGGCCCTCCCGAAAGGGATAGTGTACGCGAAAGCCGAGCACCCGGGATGACAAAAAAATTACTGCAGGCACAAAATGAACAGTTCCCATTCCTATACCGGGCGTTCAGTGTTGCTAGGGGGTGTTGAAAAAAACGAGGCCGACCGGAAAAAAAGGATCCTTGTCTGGGGCATGGATCTTCGGTTCGGCGGGAGGTCCAAATACCCAGGAAAAAAGGAAGGGAATATGATTCACCCTCCTTTCCCCAGAAATTGAGGAAAGGCTCCATACCGGGGGGGACCAAATGAACTCAAAATCGTCAAGAGGACTCAAAAACACTCCCACAACCTTTTCCAAAAAAATTGAAATGTTCTTTTTTTTCATTTTTCCCCAAAAGGTGTCTTTTTTGACACTATCCCTTCCCCAACCAGAACCCCCCCCCCCCAGGCAGCTAGGGTGGCACCATACCCCACTGCTCCAGTCGAAATAATTCAAATTTCGCCAAATTTTGCAGTTTAGAAGTAGACAGGGTCGAAAGTCGTCCATTTTTAACTTTCCTTATATTCCCCCCCCCCCCTGTATGACAAGAGAAAGGGCGCGGTTTTTCGCTATATGTCATTGTGTCTTTACAGACGCGAAAGGGCCCTTTTGTCACATCCGTTGTATACCTGTGTGTTCGTTCAGTGTGCACGGTATTATTTCGCGCATAGGACGGACGGAGTGAAGAAAGAGAGAAAGGGAGGGAGGCCTTTTTTGGCTTTCCTCTCCCTCTTTCCCCCTCTTTCCCTCCTCCTCTCCCCCTTTCAGCTTCTTTCAGAGCAGTCTTAGCACAAGGGCCGAACTGTCAATATAGTACACCTACGTACTCCGCAATACATACTAGTTACTTACAACAGGGCAGCAATCCTTCTTCCGCGTCGGGAAAAGAGAAAAAAATAGTAACAGAGGTGAGTCACACATTTGCCCGAGTTCACTTCATTCACACTTCTTTCCCCAATTCTGAATCCTCCCTATGCCACAAAATTAGGCCTATTTCCTCATTTTTTCCGGGTGGGGTATAGGAAGAGGAGGAGGAGTGTTTATTCTAGCGCCTTCGCTCCCTCTCACAAACCGCAAAAAAAGTAGAATAATTTCGAGACTTTTTCGTCCGAAAAAAATTATACTTTCGAAGAAAGGGGATTGAAAATGCCTTCTATAGTATGCAACTCTTACGAAAAATTGGGGATGAGAGAGTGGCGCCGGTATTATTTTTTTTGGGGGGGGGGGGTGAGGAGAGAAGATTACTGGCCTCACCCTATGGCCTCTTTCTGTGTGCAGACAGGATGGGGTAAATGTGTATGTGTGCAGCATAAACACTCCGCGGGCCCCATAGCCCAAAAACTCATATACACACGGCATGTCTAGCTCGATCCACAAGAGCAATAATGAAGGCAAGGAGAAGTGAGTTTTCATCCGATTTCTTCATCTCCTATTGGAACTTTTTAGTCACAATTCGGTTTTTGGGACAGAGAATTCTCCAAAAAAGGATCTCCTGAAATAGAAAAATATCTTCGCGGCCTACTATGAGTTGAAGCAAGGGACTAGCTTTTCATAGCTCCCACCTCCTCCTTGATGCTACAGTCCTCTATGGGCTATGCACCGTAGTATACAGTAGCAAGAGCGCACATTTGCTTGAGAGATTCGGCCACTCGACCTGGGCGTGTGTACTTGTAAGTATACACGGGTATAATGAAAACGGTCACCTACATGCTCATATACAACGCCCGAGCGTTGCCGCCAGGTCCTAGAAAAGTGAGAGTTGTTGTTGCTCCTGTTGTTGTTGTCGTGGGGGGGGCAGTTTGTCTGAACTAGCACAGGTATCTATCTACTGTACAGTATTTCGGCTTCATGAAATTCACTTTAGGGTACGGGACCCTCAACTCAACAAATTTCCTTCTGCTTGACTTTGGTTCCATGAATTTTCTTCGGGGTGGGATCCAGCACTCATGATTGAGTTGTCACTTGTCTATAATGTATGTTTTGTCACTAATATTTCATCACCTCCGCAGGTCTTTGAACAAAGTCTGTTCTTGTTGCTTACCGGGAATCAGGTCTTGGAACGGAGAGAGTTGTCGTTGGCCGTCTTCAAACTACCTCCACTGACGTGTGTGTCCCTTCCAAAGTTATTAACTTCTGAGTTTCTGAGTTTGTGTTATTATTCTGCCTTTTACGAACAAGATCTGCTCTTGTTTTTTGGGCAACGCCCTTCCTTCCTCCACCCATATAAAAGATGGGGAATACAGTTCATGCGAACATGAAGTCCAGACACGCACGCACTCACTCGCAGATACAGTAGATTCCTTTGAAGTACTACCTGCTGTGCAATTTGCACGAACGCGCTGGGAGTCTCTTTCCTGCTTTCGAATTCATGAACTCAGCCTCTTCTTTTTCCTCCTCCTCCTCCTCCTCCTCCTCGTTCCCGTGGGCAAAGTCAGGCCAGACAGGAAGGAGCCCGGATTTTGTCAAGGGGAAAAACAAGAACATAGTTTGTTCAAAGACCTGCGGCATAGACTTTTTTTGGAGGACACGAAGCATGAAAGAACCTTGATTGCCACCCTGAAGTAGATTCAGGAGTCCAAAGTAAAAGCAAAAGAAAGCCGGACTATTAGTAATTCCACCCTGAAGTGAATTCATGAAGCCAAAAGTTTGTTTGAAGATTGCGTACAGGCAGACTGCTCCCTTCCACAGCAACAACAACAACTCTCACCTCTCTAGGACCTGACGGCCTCGCCGCAGGTAAAAAAGAAATACCTCTTCCTTTGGCTGTCAAAACTGTTTCCACCCTTTTTTGGCAGCTATAGGCTTTGGGGGAGGGGAGGGAGGAGGAGGAGCCTCTGGGACTTCCCAATCCCCCTCCTCCTCCGACAGTTTCCCCATCAAACTTTTTCTCTTCCTCCTCTTGCCGACCTACACAGACAAAGTGTGCAGCCCGGGGGAAATAACTTTTTTTCCCGCTTTGAGATTTTCCGGAAATTTTGCTTGGGAATTTTGCTCTCCTCCTAGCGCTACACTGCCAACACATTTTCCCCAAGCGTTTTTTAACTTTTTTTAAAAAAAATGTTTGTTACGACACGATTTTGGTATTTTTCGCGAAACGCAGGTTTAGGAACTGTGAGAGGTGTCGTTGCTGTCGCTGCTGCTGCTGCTGTTGTTGGTGTTGGTGTTGCTGCTTCTGCATGTTGCTGCTGTTGTTGTTGGTGTTGCTGTTGTTGTTGTTGTTTTTGTTGTTGCTGTTGTTGTTGTTGGTGGTGCTGTTGCTGCAGTTGCTGCTTCAGCTGTTGTTGGTGGTGTTGCTGCTGCAGCTGTTGTTGTTGCTGCTATGAACTCACTTCTGGGCCGGATTCTCTTGCCCTCTCTGCTAAAAGATCTTTGAACACAGTCCGTTCTTGTTTCACTACGCAGGATCTCCGCCACCTGCGTTCACCATGGGCAAGAAGGGCAGCAAATATCTCCTGCAGGACGGTGGTGGGGCGGGCCAAGGGGGCGAGGACGGAGGAGACCCCGGCCCCCCTCCAAAGGCCGAGGTGGCCTTCGACGACTTCGACGTCCTCAGGGCCATTGGGAGGGGGGCATTTGGAAAGGTGAGCGCCATGTATGCATCAGTCAAATCTACAGTTCCCCACAAAAAATAGAAGTACTGTTTACCATGCTTTTCTAACAAAAGATACAAAAAAATTTCCTTTACCCCCACTTGAGGGGTGGGGGTGGGGGGGGTGGGGGGTGGAGTCCAAAGCGTGAAAAAGTTAACTTCCGACCCAGCTCTTGTTTAAATAATTCAGCCACGTCAAAATAAAGAGCGATGCATGTGGCATTTTTCAAAGCTGGTTGCAAAACAGAAACCTACATGCTAAACTCTCCCGCGCATTAAAATTACAGCTCCATTACATTTGGTTTGGAAGCCAAAATGTCGCTTAAGCATCCCTTGTGTAGTTGCAAAAAAAATGCTCTTCACTTAACTTTCCCCCTAACCAAAAAAAACAAACGTTTTTTACCTTTTTACGAAGCCGTCAGGTCCTAGAACTGTGTTGTTCTTGTTGTGGGGGGGAGCAGTTTGTCTGAGCATAGCATACAGTAGTTGTCTATCTACTGTGTACAGCATTTCGGTTTTACAAATTATCTTCGGGGTGGGATCCAGCTCTCCTGCTGGAGTTGTCACCCAATGGGTGATTTTATTGCCACGGATGACTCCGTGTCAATATGATGAGCTGACACGGATCATCCGTGTCAATAAGACGAGTTGGCACGGACCCTCCGTGTCAATAAGACGGGTATCCGTGTCAATAAGATGGGTAGACAAAACCATATACCAGTTGTTGGAAAGTAAGAAACAGCAGGTGAACATAATGTTCTGCTTCAAAGAGTTCCCCCTAATCACTACACCCAATAGCAAAAAACAAAGCCATGCCTTAGAATTTGGACAGTAGTCTCTCCTGCTAGTAATTTTACACCCTGAAATTTTGACACATCTGTCTTACCTGCTGTTGATGAAGTAACCACCATGGCTCCCTCACCTGAAAAAAGGCAAACATACGTAACATATACTTTTTATATAAAAGAAAGACTTACTGGTCACAGATTGTGGATGTCCTGCAGGGCTTCTCTTTCTTCTCTGCACTTTATGTTTCTCTCCAGAATGGAAGCCAGCATTTTCACCAGAGCATCTCCCTGCTCCTTAAGCCTTTTGTCTTTGCAAACACTGCTGGCTTCTGTAATGTTGTTTTTCATCTTGTTGGTCTCTTCAAAGTGTTGCCTTTGCTGCAGTCTGAGTCTGCCAATCTTTTGCTTCACCACTTCTTTTGGGTCCTTTTTCAGAGATGCTGTCTTTTTTTCTAGCCTGAGTGCCTCACCTTCCAAAGTATGCAGCCACTTTTGCTTCTTTTCCATGTCCAGGAGGTCACTGAGTCTGTCTGCTGCTGCACCTAGACGATCCCAAATTGGAGGAATGTTGATGTTCTGTGTGTCACACACAACTAGGAGAGCAAACATCACTAGCTGAGGGATGGTTAGCATGTCAAAATCAATGGGTGGCGATATCTCGTGCTGGTGGGCTGTGTAAAAGTTCTTTAGGGCTACATAAATTTCACCTTGCCTTGCTGTGATTGCATTGAAATCATATGTTGCAAATACACTCTCAATCCTGGCATAGTCTTCCATTCTTGCAGGGGATGCCCACCTAGTAGACACCACGTTCCCATGGTGCTTAGTGAGAATGTGGGACTGGAGACTTTGAATGTCTTTGACAACTTTTTCTATCCGTTCTTGTGACACTGCTTGTTGGCTCAGTTCATGATGGTGGTAGTCTCCTGGCTTCCGGCAGGTGTAGCAGATGAAAGTTGTCAGCCTCTGTGCAACAGACTCCCCTCTGTCTGCTGGACCCAAAAGATGGCATGCCTGAAAAGCAAAAGATCAGACTTTTTTTACCATGATAATTGATTACTGTTACATGAAGTTACTAACTTATTACAGTTTCCTTTTTATAAGCCATATAAAAGGTTTTTTGAATTTGCTTGCACAACACACCTGATGAAAGGTATGTCCACAGGAGTCACATTCCACAACATCACCCACAGACTCTGGTTGGCCACAGAAGCAGATGACGGTGAAGGAGTGATCCATCTCAAAAAACCTAGTCTTAGGCACCAGACTTGACCCAGGAATTGTGAAGCTTTCTTCCTTCTTCTCATGGCTGAAGGGTACCAGCTGCTGGGCTGCCATCATGTTGTAGAGCTCCTTCCTCATATCTCCAGTGTACTTAATTTCTGATGGATCAAGTCCATTCAGCAGACTGATGACATTGGCAAGAGCGTAAACACCACAGGAGGATGCATTTTCTTGCTGTTGACAGGGTCGGACTTTGATGGAGAGGACTCTCTTGTTCTCCCCACCTTGTCGCCGCAACAGTTGAGCTGTCTGCCACTCGATACCTTCTCTTATCAAGGGCCTGCGGCCACCACTTCCTTTTAAAGTTGAGGCAAGAGAATCATAGAGCAGAATGGAGTTGTCAGAAGATTTCTGCCCAATGTTTGTCACCACCACCCAATGGTCACCAACGTGGAGAACCTGGACAAAAGGCTTTGTGTGATCCACAGGCAGGAGGCCTCTGTGAGTGCTTGTGTCAATATCTTGAGGTGGTTGTAGCTCTTCCCCAAACTGGTGCCTGAGCAGTGTGAAAAAGTAATGGAAGTGGAAATCTTGAAGGTAGGCAGAAGATCCCGTCCTTGAGCTGTCAAGGAGTACTGCAAAGTCATCAGATGACCAACAATGCTTTGCACCAAGCTCCTTGTACTTCTTGTTGAACTTTTTCTGCTCTTCGGTTAGGACCTCTTTTGCTAGATGCCCTTGAGTAGTTGATCCTCTCCCACTTCTCCATGTCTTTGAATCTCCCTTTGCACCAAAACGCCGGTTTGACTTGTGTGGGGAGAAAACAAGATTTAGGCTTGATCCATCTCCTGGATCAACTGTGGATGCCAGCACCTGCCGATTGTTGTTGTTGATTTCTTTTACAATTCCTTCCAGATGAGAGACAATTTCCCTGGCAGAGTCACTTTCAGACTCTACAACAACAGAGGTCAAGTCCTTCATCAGCGACTGGAGGTTGTTGTATCGATCCCTTCTTGTCGTTTCAGGTGCATTTACAAACAGATTTCGGCGGGCTCCCTCCCCCTGGAGCTGTACTGACACATCCCCTGTCTCCTCCCGTAACACCCTCCACCTCCCCGGGATGTCTGGCAGAGAGAGAAGTACCTCCCCATTCTCCTTCCTCGTGGCCATCAAGTGAGAGCAGGGCAAGCTGTAGGTTTTGTTGAAGGCACAAGGTCCTTCCTTGCGGGTGCATTGCTGCTGGCCAGGTTCCAATGTAAGGTGTACTGTTGCCATATCTGCAACTTTCATTGCCTCTTCTGCTAACATTTTTTGAACTCGACTTGTCACAGCATCTTGCGTAATTTTTATTACCTCTCGTGCTTCTGTGCTCCTTTCCAGCCCTCCTGAATAGGTTTTTTGGGTGGCTCTGTAATGAGCCTGCTCCGCTTTCTTCACTTGCTCTTGTTCCAAGCGGAACATCAGCTTCACCAGGTCATGAAACTTCAACTTGCGTCGCATGCCTCTCTTTAGGTACGCATGAAAGCTTTCACACCTGTTGTTTGTATGGCAAGCAAAGAGGTTCTTTGAAACCAGGTGGTGGGCTGCCCAGGCCTCCCGATGTCGGTGCCAGTTCTTTTCAAAGTACTGGACAAACTCTTCTATCCTTTTGTCTCCAGCACTCAGATTGCAGAGCTCTGCCCATAGGTGCAAGTAGGCCTCCTCTTTTTCAGTGTAAATCATTTGATGGACCAGAGACTGGATCTTTCTTCTTGTCTCCTTCTTGTGCACGCTGACCACATGGTTCATCTTCTTTTCCACCGCCTTAGCCATGTGCCACTGGCAGATGACAAAGTTGGCCTGTGGAAAAAGGGTCCGCAGTGAAGAAATCTCACTCATATCCTTGTCCACAACAATGTTGAGGGGCTTGTCCATGTCACACACTTCAGAGAATGCCCTCAGTGTTGCTGTAAGAGTATCACTGGACTCATTGCTCACAAGAGCCCATCCGACCAACCTGCTATCAAGGTCTCCTCCAACCACATGAACTGGAATCAGAATGTAGTTTTGATCTGTGACATTGTGAGTGCTGTCCAGCAGGATGACTGTACCCCACTTTTCAAAGCTTTCCCTCATTTTGCCAGACATCCAGAAGAATCCTTTAAGTATCTGTTCATTCTCTGAGCCTGCTCCCTGAAGGGAAGCATCTGATGAGATGAAGCTTAGCACAGCCCTGGGGTCCTTTTGTTTCTCATTCACAAGGAAGTTGATTGCCCTCTGCAGATCTAGTGCCTCATCTACAGTCAACTTTCTCTTGATGTTTAGCAAGTCCATTGTTGTTACTGTCTTTCCAGTCTCCTTCAAAATTTTTTCCTTCACTTTGCTGACTGGAGCATCCAATTCGACCAGACAATCTCCCACATACTTTCTTGCCTCCTCATCAGTGAGTCTTCTTCCTTGGTGATGCATATCATATGCCCGCTTGGACATTTCATGATTTCTATGGTCTTTTGTTAAGCTAGAGATCTTGTACCTTTTCTCTTTTTTGTCAAGGGATATGAGAAGCTGGAAGGTACACTCCCTTGGGGTCACATACTGATTGGGCCTCTTTCCAGTGGAGCGAACCCTAGGTTTCCCAAAGTGAACACACACAACTTTTGCGTACTCATAGGGAAACTGGTTGAGGTCCCAGCCCTCTCTCTTGTTCAGACGGGCATCTCGTTTTCTTGTTCTTGCAAAAGTTCCTGCTTCATATCGTGCCAAGGCCTCCAGGAAATCCTGCCAGGAGGAGAAAACTTGACCCATTTCAAAGTTGTGTCCCCCAATGGCCTGGGACGCCTCCTCACACACAGTCAAAATCTCCTCCGCCCCTTCAGGCTCAGCACTTGCTGCTTGAAACTCATGCCTGCAATCAGGAGCTGGGTCATCAATATACTCAAAAACCACGTTTTCCAGGTCAAGAGCATCTCCTTGCTCTGCTTCTGTGGCAGCAAGGGCATCAACGTTCCGCCTCTTTGCCTCTGAAGACAAAGGAGTATCTGCCTTGCTTTTTCCGCGTCCGCCTCTCGTGTCTGTCTTTTCTTCTCCAGTTTTCTTTTTGGCTAGTATTCTTGCTATGGTCTTCAGCCTCCCACACTCTTGCTTGACTTTTTGCTTGAAAGAGGAAATTCTTTCCTTTAAGGAATTCTTGATGTCTTTCAACGAGCTGGTTTCTTCACTGTCTTCGCTGCTTGTTTCTGAGTCTGAACTGGACGTTGCGGCCCCGTCCAATTGCTGGATTTCTTTCTTGAGATGCTCATGTTCCTGGGCAGCTTTCTTCTCATCAATGTCTTCCTGTTGTGGACATAACCACTCGGCGGTCCCATAGGGCTGATTACCTGCGCTGGGGATTGCACTTCGCGGGATGCAAGGACCCCAAAAACAATCTTCTGTTAAAGCACTCATGACCTCCATGATGTTTCCAACAAAGTTTAAACCTGGATGCTCTTTCTTCCATTTAGCTCTCTCTTTAAGCATCTCATCTACAAAGGTCCCCATTTGCAACATCCCTTTTTGTGCCCATCTCTCAAGGCGTTCTTTCCAGTGACCTTCAAGACTGGTGTTCATCTCTTCCAGGGCCCTGTTGTACACTTCTATTATTTCTTGTTCGGTAATCTCTTTCAAGAAACCCTCATGACGGTAGTAGTCAATACTGCTCTTGATGCTCTTGATATCTTTGACAGCCTTTTCCTCAGGAGTCTCCTCCTGCTCGTCAACTGTGAAAGAAATATATAAATACAAATGGGCAACAAGATGCACTACATATATTCT
>JAAUYB010121365.1_pt1 | contig 10403 bp, 17 predicted proteins | sample 7278071 | NCBI WGS metagenome assembly JAAUYB01 (sample SAMN14350121, study PRJNA611818) | marine sediment metagenome | isolation source: surface marine sediment (1.8m) | place: French Polynesia: Moorea | collected 2018-08 | reverse complement strand
TAGGGATGGAAACGAGCTGGACTCGAACTCGCGAACTCGCAGACTCGCAAGGGTTTTTCCCAGCTCGCCCTGGCTCGCAACTCGCACTTCAGCTCGCCAAAATGTATGAAAATGGGCAATGAATACCTTTTTTGCCGGAAAAAACACATCATTTTAGCAAAAAATGTATTTGAAAAACAAAAAATCTTCAATTTTTGTCTGTTTTTGGCTTTTTTATTAAAAATAAGTGCTCTACCCAAAAAATACCTATGAAATTCGAGATCCCAACTCAAAATCACACTTTTTCTCTTAGCTCGACTCGACTCGAACTCGCTAAATCCAACTAAAAACTCGCTTTTGGGAACTCGAACTCGGCTCGACTCGCGAATTTCCGGCTCGTTTCCATCCCTAATTGAAGTGTCATTTTTCAGGTTGCGAGATTTACGTGGTTGCGTTTTGCGCTTTTTTCCGTCCCCACGTTGCGGGGGGGGCTCTGCTCACTCGTGGGATCACGAGGAAATAGGAAGAGCGAGGGATCACATCATCACAGTTTGACATCACAACAATTGAACAACAACCCCTCCTGGTCTCCTTGGGGTCGTGGCCTGGCCTCCTGTGCCTCCTCGCCGTTGTCCTGTCCGTGGCCTCCATCCCGTCCCTCCCCGCGTTGACCATGAAGAAGACGATGCGCAAGAAGAGCAAGCGCGTGCCCACGCGGCAGAGGATGAAGGCGGAGAAGAAGGTGAGGGAGCACAACAGGAAGATGAGGAAGGCGGGGAAGGTGGGCAAGTCCGGCGGCGCCAGGGGCAAGGCCAAGAAGAACGCGGTCCTGGGCGTGCCCAACGACTGCCCCTTCAAGGAGGCCGTCCTGGAGGAGGTGGAGGCCGCCAGGGCCAGGAAGGAGCAGGAGAGGGCCGCCAGGAGGGCCAGGCTCAAGGAGGGCGTCAGCGCTCAGGCCGGGGCCAGGGTGGCCAAGGAGGGCGGGCTGGATGACATGCTGGCCAGGGCAAAGAAGGGGGAGGAGGAAGACAATGGCATGGAGGTGGAGGAGTCGACGCAAGCGCCCCAGGGCAGGGAGAACTCGGCCAAGGCACACTACAAGGAGTTTGCCAAGGTGGTTGAGGCTGCCGACGTCGTCCTGGAGGTGCTGGACGCAAGAGACCCGCTAGGGACGCGCTCGGGGGAGGTGGAGAAGAGCATCCGGGCGGAGGGCAAGCGACTGGTGCTCGTCCTCAACAAGGCCGATCTGGTGCCCAAGGACAACCTCGAGTCGTGGATCAAGCACCTTCAGAGGGAGTTCCCCGTGGTGCCCTTCAAGTCCTCCACCCAGCAGCAGTCGAGCCGCCTGGGCCAGCTGCCCATGACCGTGTCCAAGGCCACCGACGCCCAAATGCAGACATCCAAGGCCGTGGGTGTCTCCACCGTCGTCTCACTCCTCAGCAACTACTGCCGGAACAAGGACGTCAAGACCTCCATTAGGGTGGGCGTGGTCGGGTTCCCAAACGTGGGCAAGAGCAGCTTCATCAACAGCCTGAAGAGAGGGAAGGTGTGCATCACTGGGAACCTCCCCGGGGTCACCAGACAGGTGCAGGAGATCCAGCTAGACTCAAAGATCAAACTGCTCGACAGCCCAGGCATGGTACTCGGCAAGGACAAAAACAACGACGTACAGGTGAGTCTAGAGATACACATTCCCAATTATCATATTCTCATTTAGTCTTTTTGGTTCAGGTTGCTTTGCAGAACGCCATGAAAGTGGAACAACTTGACGACCTTATCCCCCCTGTGAAAGCCGTGCTCAGCCGCTGCGAGAAGAAGTATCTCCAGACCCTGTACAACGTCCCCGAGTTCGCCCACGCCCAAGAGTTCCTGGCCCTCCTGGCGCGGGCGACCGGCCGCCTGAAGAAGGGCGGCGTGCCGGACTTGGACGCCGCCGCCAAGACGGTGCTAGGAGACTGGAACAACGGAAAAATCCGGTACTACACGCACCCTCCCGAGGCGGCTCCCGCTGCATCAAACGAAGAATCCTCTGCGATCCTGAGCGAGTTCTCGGCCGAGTTCAGCCTGGACTCCCTCCAGGAGGCCATGGAGACTGACCGTGGCATGCTGCCGGACCTGCCGGTCTCCTCCGCCACCAGCGTGATCACCCCATCGAAGGAGCCGGAGGTCAGAGTGTCCGTCGCTGTCTTGGAAGACAAGGCTGCTGCAGGCAAGGCTGATAGTGCCCAGATGAAACAAGGAAAGTCCAAAGCCCAACCCGCTCAGTCCCTGAAGACCATCCAGAAGAAGGCCCTGAAAAAGGAGAAGAAAAAGCGAAACAGGCAGGAGAAGCTGGGCCACGAGCTGTCAGACATCATGGACGCATCCATGTAACAGGCTCGACAAAGGCTCACATCTCCGTAAATATGTGTACTACTTTCAGAGGAATGAATAAATGTTCAATTAAAAGAGGCCTTAAGTAATGCAATACTTGTATTGCCAATACTGTAATGCAATACCGTACATTTTTGAGTAATGTAATGGTATTGTCAATACATTTTTCAAAAAAGAAATGTGTTCCCTCAATTTCTAGGGCATTACTTCATTACATTTTCTAGGTAAAAAAGGCTTAATGTGACTAGAAATGTGGATAGAAATTATAAATTTGAATGTAGAGAGACCAAAAATTTCAAAAGTCAAGGACTGTCTTAATATTTACCACCTCATGTTTTGCAAGATCATTGTTTTTATGCAGTATTGTATTGTAAGGAATTGTAATGGTAATAAGGTATTGCCAATACAATTTCCTGGAAGTATTGGGTTAGGTATTACATTTTTGGAAATGTAATGAACAGGTCACACGAGATTATTTTATTTCCAATTCCAAAAGGAATATTGCGCTTGAACAATGAGCATCCTCAGCCTCATTCCCCATTCCTGTTTGAGAGCGTCGAGGACTCGAGGTAGAGGTTGCTCATTTTTCTTACGTTTATTGCGATGAGTCCCGAAAAGAGAAAACAAAAGCAGAGTGAGAGCGCGAGGCTGCGACCGGCGGGCCTGCGGCAGTGCGGCAGCGAGCGGCCAGAGCGAGACGTGCATTTGTGCGTGAGTGTGAGTGTGACGCAAAGTTATCATTTTCCGTAAAAACTAAAAACTAAAAAGTTTAAAAGTTAAAACTACACTGTCCATTTTACGAACCATCCAGTAACATCATGAGTCTCATGACTTCACGAGCCGCCCGCCGCCAGTCTAAAGGCTCTGGCACCAGGTCCTCCGAGCCGTCTCCCGCCTCCGTTTGCGCCGGGCTGACCAGCGCAGAGGAGCTCCTCTCCTCAGACGTGTGGCTTGTCAGGGCTCCGCAGCACGTGAGTAAAAAGACCATCCATGTCGGAGAAGAACATTAAACATCCTGATTTCTCCTTTGCAGATGGATCTGAACCGCCTTCACGACCATGTGCTATCCTCCCTTGGGGGCCTCCCGTACGAGGCGTCCGCGGCCAAGAAGAGCGAGGTGCTCACCGTCGTCGTGCCGGACAAGGACAAGAAGGCAACCTTGGGTAAGATGGCCTTTTGATCAACATTGGACGGTGTATTAAGAGTGTCTTGTGTTTCAGTGTCTTTGTGCGTCAAGGGGAGCATCAGCCTGCACGAGAAGGTATTGCCAGACAAGGGCGAATTTAAGTTTAGTCAAGTGAGGGCGCCAAGGTTCACCGCGCCGCCGTCTAGGAGGGACTGGAGGAAGGCACAGAGGTCGTCGTCGTCGACCAAGGCCAAAGACTCGACCACGGACTCGCCTGCCCTGCCGAGAAAGAGGAAGCGTGCCTCTGAGAGGGGTGGCTTTACTGACTCGTAATTTCTCGAAGACATCATTGTTATGGACGTCAATAAACAAAAGATATGGTGATGGAACGATGGAACAACTGGATCACAGCCAATCTTCTCGCTGCCCACTCAGCTGAGCTCGAAACCGGCCCCAGACTTGATGGCGTACTGCAGCTTGTCCTTGAGCGTGCGCTCGTCCCGGAACTCTGGCAGTTTGAGGAGGTTCATGCAGGTGCTAGCGGTGGGCAGGCGGTTGGGCTCGGCGCCCGCGTTCTGGATGCAGAACGGAGGGTCCAGCTCCTAAATAAGATTAAAATAGTTGTGCATGTTTTTTTTGTTCGATGGGCATGCAGTAAGCTACCTTGAAACCTAGCAGTGGAGGCCTGGAGCAACTGGTGACGAACTTGAGCAACGCCCTGCGGTCCTCCTCTTCCATGGCCCTGAAGGCCTTCCAGAACATGACGATAGTTGGGTGGTCGGCGGCGAATCCGTTACCGTACTTGGTGTGGCTGATGAGGTCGTCCACGTCGATCTCCTGCTCCGATCCCGAGATAAGGGTCTGCAGCTCACGATAGCTGAACATGCGGAGCCAGTCCAGGTCGATCACGTCGCTCATGCCCTGCCTGCAAAGGATTAGGAATAGGATAGGCTAATTATACTGTACTACTACTGCAGAACCTCAATAGAAACTTTTTGATTGGATGTCGAACACGCGTGCCGTCTGTAGCCAGGTAGGTGCCTCACCTGAATGCATTGCATTGAGTCCGTATCTGCCTGTTGAGCTTGTAGTCCGCCACCAGGTGGATGTACTCGATCTTGTTTTCTTCTGACACGGTGATGTCTCTCCCGCCAGGCTTCAGCTCCTCTACCTTTGTTTGTCCAACCTCCTCGGTCACGATGGTGAAGTCGAGCCCGAGGTCGGCCACGTCCCCCTCGTACGTTTTCAGGTACAAAAGATTTTTGTACAGCTCATGGTCCAAAAAGGAGAGGTGGTCGAGGTCGACGTTCACGTTGGCCTGGCCCAGCAGCTTCGACAAGAAGAAGCTCGCCAGGGGTAGCTCCACCAGATGGTTTTCGTACAAGGCCTTCGAGGGGAAAAAATCGTTTGAAAATAAACTGTACCATAGACACTTTGAAAACTGCGAATTTTTGGGCAATTTATTTATTATGCGATGATGTTTTCTAGCTAGAGGGTTCGCAGTTCTGCTCATTTCTTCTTCTTTTCCCCCTTCTTTTTGTCCTTTTTCTTGTCCTTCTTCTTTTTGTCCTTCTTCTTTTTGTCCTTTTTCTTGTCCTTCTTCTTGTCGCCTTCGTCTGACTCGGAGTCATCTGCGCTCGACCCAGAGTCGCCTTTCTTCGATTTTTGTTTTCTTATTGTTCCTTGCTCATTATATTTTTTCACAATTTCTTGCAATTTCTTCGGCATGTAATAGGGCTTGGCTTTTGTACCATCGTTAACTTCTAGATCTTCAAGAAAACAGAGGAACACTGTATCGATTGCCATCCCATACACTTCAAGGAAGACGTCGGCTGTGAAATAAGATCCAATTGCAACAACGACTATTGGAACGTAGTAGTAGTTCAAGTGTCCGACTATTCCCTCCAAGAAGTTATATTTGTGGCTGAAAAAGCAGGACTAGAGAAAATCGAAGGGAAAAAAACAAAAATGGAAAAAACTTACGAGAAGACCAGATAGGCCAAAACAATGGTGAGTGCCATTATGGCCAACTTTGAAACAAAAATAACCATTTCTGATATTCTGGTGAGGACAGCAACCCTGACAAGGTTCTTTATCAGAAGAAGAAAAGCTTTCTTTGCTGCACTGCAAAAATTCAAGCCATGTATCGCCGTAATGATGTAGGCGTTTCTGTTAAGGTACTGCATGCACCTAGAAAAGGACATGACAGATAAATCAAAGCAACAAGTAAGACATACTAAAAAAGAAAAACTTACTTTTCGAAACACCACAAACAACATTTGCATAGAGTCATCATAACTTTGACCAGGGGGTTGTCTTGATTGTACTCTTTGAGTTTCCGATCAATGTATTCGAATATCATACGTATCACTTTGATAACTGCTAGAATGAAAGACCCAAACGCTGCTGTTCCAGTATGATATCGCAGAGAACGAAAAAAACTTCGGAAGAGGATAAATTGGGGCATGTCATGCTTCTTGTCCAGTACAAAGTACCATGTAACAAATGCTCCTGCCAACACCAGTTCCAAGAATGCTCTAGCAAACAAGACAGTCCAGAGCATGCCGAACACGTTGTAGAAGTGAGCGATTATTACATTCCAGCTGGAAGCATAGCGAAAGAAAAGGCAACTGGCCTTGGCGCAATTTGTGCAGTTAAACTCCTCCGGATGGCACTCGTCGTACATTTTCAGAGTTTCCCCATCAGGAGTGGTGCAAGTTTTCTTGTCACAGTTGTCCAGACTGACTCGGTAGGTTGGTTTTGCTGCACTTGCTAAATACACTCCAACGACAAGGAACCACAGCAAAAATATAGCCTGGGCCACGACTGGCAAGACTGGAAATATCACGGAAGACTTGATGTGAGTAACAGCTCTCGATGCCACATTCAATATCTCAATTGCTATTTTTATACGATTTCGCAAGAATATTACTAATATTACGGATACTATAAGTAACACAGCAAAAAATATTCCCAAAACGAGCCACGTTACGTTGAAGTCGTAGAGTAAGCCAGGCTGAAAGAAAAACTGGGCATATAGCAAATGAAACAAATCTGCCTAATAATCCTTACCCAAGAACTGAAGGGAGATCCAAAGAGTAAAGATAACGAAAAATCGAGACCGGCCCCACTTTCTGCAAGTTCCTTTCGTCTCCAAAAACTGAACAGCGTTAAAAGGGCAAGAAGTGCGACAAATATCAGGATTGTTCCCCAGACCAGAAATCGAGTGGTGTATCTCAGGGTCCATATCCACAAAAGGGCCAAAACTAAGGACATGCCAAGACAAGCCAGAATAAGGTACCAAGTCAGTTTTATGTCTGCCAATGCCTTGAAGAAAAAGTCTCTAGCACCAAGGATGTCCAAAGCAGTTTCAGTGGCGTTCCGTATCTTTGCAATGAAATTGGAATCATCAGCCACACTTGGGGACGCAGTAGTAGAAGAAGCATTATAAGAATCTGAAGAGCCATCAACCGTAGCCTCTGTCGTATTGCTTGACTTGGTGCTACTAACAGATGGAGTGCTCTGCTGACCGTCTAGATTTTGCGGGGTGGTTGGAGGACTAATTCCCCTGGGCCCTCCCTGCACTCGCATTTCACCTCGGTTCACGGCCTCATCAAAGGACATGCCTCCCGGTGTTGGCAAAGCTCCGCCAGTCAACTTGTCCACGTCGGGCAGGCATCTCCCCATGATTGGCTTGGAGGGCACAACGTACGGCGGGCAGATTTGCGCCTCTACCAACGCGTCGTAGCTTTCGGGAACCTTCTGCACGTTGTACTGACAAAAAGGGGACATGTCATGCTTTGTCTCCTCGTCATTTATGATCGTGCCGGGTATGACGTTGCCCACACCTGCGCTGTATGCGTATTTTATGAAGGTTGGGCATTCTTCCACGCAAGCCTGGACAGTTGGACATCCCCCGATTGGAGCTGATAGAGAGAGGCACTTCAGAATGTTGAAATACAGGCTATACTCTCGGCCTGCGTTTTCATCCTGTCCACATATGAAGCCCGAAGAGTTTGTAGGATAATACAGCTTGCGGGGATCTCCGTGGGTGTAAGCGAAAAATCCAACTCCGACCCAGCCAACCAAAAAGAGGATGAAGATGAGCAGGCAGAGAATATCAGTGCAACCCCGGTCTTTCGCCAAGCCTACTTGATCCTTCTTCGTCTTGTCCTTCTTTTCATTCTTCTTCTTCTTGCCTTTCTTGTCCTTTTTGCCTTTGCCCTTCTTCTTGCGTTTTTTACCCATAGCGATTTTTTCAACTTATTCAGACAACTAACGCTTTTTCAAAATTAGATGCAAAAATATGCATTAGTTTTTTACTTTCAATTTGATAGAAAAATAGAAATAGAAAATGAGGCCAGTGACCGACAGATTAGAGATGCATTCGAACCCACTTTTTTCGAACTCGAACCGAACTAAACTTTCAAATGTCGAACTCGTGAGTCGAACCGAACTTCAAGGGTCAAACTTTGAACCGAACCGAACCTTTTGAAAACTTTGAACTTACTAAATAAAAATCCATTTCTTGGGTGATAAGTTTTAAAAAAATCGCAAATAATAAATAGGACTTTTTTCTGAGAAGAAACTCGAAATCTTATTTTTTGGACAAAACTTTTTTTCCGACAAAGTTCGCGAACTTTTTGTCGAACTTGGAACTTCTTTGAACTTCCAAAATACGGTACAAAACTCGAACTTTTGAACTCGAACTAAGATTGAATACATCTCTACGACAGATTGTCACTTGTCAGTTGTCTTTAGATTGTGGCACATGGCAGTCTTTCTTACCTTTCCAAGGATGCGTCCGATGAAGTAGTAGTGGGGCACGAACTTGGGCTCTATCTGGGCGACCGACGGGTTAGGGTAGAGTTGCTGATCGCGGGTGATGCGGAAGAATCCCCTGTTTGGGTCGAAGGCCGTGCGCAGCAGCTCCGTCATGAACTCCCGGAAGAGGCCGCCGCCGTCGATGCCCGCCTCATCTAGTCCGGCGGCGTTCTTCAGCTGCACCCTCATCTTGAGCCTCAGGTTGGGCTCGTTCTCCGGGGAGAGCTTCTCGAAGGAGTCCTCGTAAATGTAGTTCCTCCTGACGGCCACGGCGATGGCCGGGCCCTGCAGGAAGTTAACAGCCTGTCCCTGGTGCTCCGTCTTGTCCCTCGTCACCAGGTTGCTGAAGACCAGTACTCGTTGGGAGAAACTGAAAGGACAAATTACGTCTTTTTTACCTGTGGCCGAAGGCCGACAGATCATGGAGTGATCCCACTGGTTGTGGTTATTCTTGTTGGATTTGTTGAGGTTGTTGAGGGGGGGGGGGGGTATAACTATTGCAGACGGGACGGGAGACCCCTATTTTTTTGTCACCCTGCAGGGGGAGGGGTCACACTCCATTTCGAAATCATGGAGTGAGCATGAGACGAACCACCCTGCATTCTGTATTCTGTCAAGGGGAGAGGGTTCACACCTCATTCCAAAATTATAGAGTGAGATGCAGCGTGGCCAGGCGGTTTTTTTTGCCCGAAATTTTGGCCTTATTTTAAGGCAAGTTGGCCGAAAAAATTCGGGGTTTAGGCTTATTTTGAACACACATTTAAGTACTGTGGGCTTTTTTTCACGGAAATGTGGGCTTTTTTCGGGGTCCGATCAAGGGGAGTGGGGTCACTCACACCCTGTTTCTATTGAGTCAAAGTGAAGTCTTTTATTATTTTTGTTCCTCTATTTTTCCCGCCGCAGGTCATTGAACAAAGTATGCTCTTGTTAAAAACTGGCTCGAAAAGGAGTCCGGCTGTCGATTGACTTTACCTTACGGCGTAGGGCATTTCTCTGAGTACTGTCGCCAGCCTGACCTCCTTGGTCGATAGGGGCGGCCCCTCCGTCTCGAGCTCCTGCCGGGTGAACACCCTCAGGCCCTGGAAGGGCCGGTAGTGCGACAGGCGGGAGCGGCGGAAAGACAGCTGGTTGGTCCGGTCCAGGGGTAGGGTGATGTCGGGGCATATCCACTGCATTTGATTAGATCGTGGAAAAATATCATGTCAGAAAATAGTCGCCTTTCACTTACGTGGTCATCCGGGCAGTACTGACGGCGGGTGTCTCTGCTGTACAGTTGCCTGAGTAGGGTGACTGTCTGCTTAAATAAGTGGGACCAAACTCGGGTGGAATGACCCTGGGGCGCCTCTGAGGACGAAGAAGAGCTTGAATCGGGCCTGAAACGAAAATCATTTGTCAATTCATGTCAAACGAACGTACCTTCAGTTATTTTTCACCTGACGGCCAGGCGGTACGTGGATGTGACGGTGGGCCTGGAGTCCGGGAAAGCCAGCGCCACGAGTCCTAGGGCCACATCCCGGAGCAAGAGGGACATGGGAACGAGCTCCTGGAGGGTGAAGGGCATCCAGACGTAGGAAGAGGAGTTGGAGTTGGCGCGGAGGAGCCTGGCGGAGGGCCCCACGGCGGTACCGTAGAACTCGGTGTCGTGCACGGTGACGAGGAGGTACCCGAAAAGGGCGGAAAAGACGGCCAGCAGGGGGATGACCCTGTCTTGCTCGGTGGGAGAGAGGCGCAGGCCCTTGCTGATCATCTGAAAAATAAGAGAAAATTAATGTTTGAGTATAGTACGAGCTCATGTGAAAAAGAATGTATATAAGCACAAATGTACATGTGCATCATTTGATCTCCATGACAGCAGTCATAACTTGACTACAGACTTGCCGCATCATTGCGACTTTAGTGCCCTTTGATGTGAGATTAAGTTGAGTAACCAGAGGTCTTGGGCTATTGGGCCACCAGCAATCTATTTGTAGAAAAGATCCCACTTAGGGTCCGGAATTTGATATAATTTCAGGCTTTCGGTTAACCGGTTAATTTGAGGGGTCTAACGGTTAAGTTAACCGTTAATTTCGGTTAAATGGCCGAGAGTAAAAGGTACATATTT
>JAAUYB010000114.1_pt1 | contig 10410 bp, 3 predicted proteins | sample 7278071 | NCBI WGS metagenome assembly JAAUYB01 (sample SAMN14350121, study PRJNA611818) | marine sediment metagenome | isolation source: surface marine sediment (1.8m) | place: French Polynesia: Moorea | collected 2018-08 | reverse complement strand
GTCTGTTTCGCTGCGTATTTAAATCCCACCTGTTAGGTGTCAGCTGGACTTCAACTCTTCAAGCCTTGTCTTCTAAAATCTTTTCCTCAGGGCGCACCAGAAACACTTGGATGATTGTTAAGTCTACTGTATGATATGTCTTCTGTCGCGGGGGCGTCACATTGTTCTCGTCAAAAGTCGATAAATTTGCCTTTCGAAGCACTTAGACTTGACTTTTTTTTACTAGCTGCTGTCACAACTTACTTTCGAACAGGCAAAACTACTCCCCCCCCCTTTCCTGGTGTGCCCCAAGGCTGCATCAACTGCTACGCTGGCAGCGGCATGCTTTTTTCCCTGAAAGCCCCCCTCCCCCTCCTGCTGCTGTGGGGATAGAATAAAAAGCTTTCATTCTCTTCTTCTGCTGCTGCCGACGATTCTCTCTCTGTGAGCTCCCTTGCTGCCGTCATCGCTACTTAGCCTATGTACCCTTACTAGTACTACAGGAGTATTGTTGGGCTATAGATAGAGGGCGTTTTTCATTCGTGCTGCAGTGATTTTTCTTTGCTCAAAATGCAACTGTTTACCTGGGGGAAATACCACTTGTTTCTGTTTCAGTGATCGACGGTTGGCGAATGAAAAACATGAACTTGGTTCATTGAACTATTGAACCAAGTTGGAGAGACCGGTCCAAAGCTAAAACCCTAAGGAATTATTAGTGGTACGTACTATAATGATATCCACCCATAAAATAGTCATGTTTTTTGGAGAGCCGCTACGAACCATCGCTTTCCCGCATAAAAAATCCGAGCACATGTCAAGTTTTTAAGACTGACTGCTGGCGTGGTGGACTGGTGGTTAATTGAAAGGGGTTTTCCTGCCGCCAAACACGATCATTTATCGCCTGGCGGAGTTCCGACAGATATCCGAGAGAACGAAAATTAGGGTTTTTTTTCTCGTTTTCCTGCTTCCTAATTCCAACACATCTTTTTGACGGCATGTTGGATATCAGAACGGCAAGCAAACTGCCTTCACAATGTTCTCAAACTTTTTGAACTCGTCCATAGGTAGAGTATTTTTAAAGGTTTTGTTGGGAATAGACAACGGGCTGTGCCCCTGGAAATTTTTGTTCGAGAACTGCTACGAAATCAAACTTTTTTCAAAAGGAAATTAAAAGGTCTCCTGCACGATATCTATCGATAAGACTGGTTAACTAATCAGGGCTAGATTAATTAATGATGCAAACGCCAAAAGAGGCATTAACACAGTATGCCGAGTACTTACATTTTTTCATCAATCCGTATTTGGTGTATCGCGCGCTGTTTGTACTGCACTCGCGTTTGGGAAAACACTCTACGCCCTACTCTTTCTTTCCCTACCGAAAAAAGTAGTAGTGCGTATAGGAACATACAGTACTATGGGGTTATACACACTACTCATTTCCCTTTTCTTTTTCTCTACCTAAAAAGATGGTAGTGCGTATAGAAACATTACTCAAATACGCCAGTGATTGATTGAGGCTACTTATTTCAAGGGAAAAAAAGAAAAAATATATACCACAGGAAAACTGACTGAAGAAACCCAATGACGAAAAATGCTACTACGAGATTGTCCCTTGTTGACTTCCGAGTTTTTCCATGGCGCAGAATGTTAATCTTTTTTATATTCCATGCTGGATGTATTCTTTTGGGGAAGGACTTATATTTTGAAACAAATAATTTTCTCTCTTGCGTGGGAGGCTAGCTGGATCCCACACGGCTTCTCTCGACCAGGAAACTGTCAACCTGGAACGAGTAATAAGTATATTGAGACTGTTAAAAGATTTCCTTAAAAAATGACGGTAGCTACCTCTCCTTCAAACTGGACAAGTTGTTTGATGGTGTTGTGGCATTTTTGCATGGTCTCCTGTCTCCACTCTTTCTGCTTTTTTGTGGCATTGACTACCTCTACTTCAGCTAAAGTTTGATTCAGATTTTCAGTGCTATTTTTCAGTTCTCTTATACCAGATATTAGGTAGGACAGCAGGTCTTGGGTCCTGGAAGGTGCATTTTTCTTTCTTAGTTCTGTGATTTTTTTCTCAATGTCCTTTGTAGCAGTATCAATGCTCAAAGACCACATTCTCTTCTCATTGTAAATATGCCCAAGCTCTTCACCAATGACAATAGCTCTCTGCTTTTCCCAAATGGGAGGGCACTCTTCTTGCTCTATGTCACAAATGACAGACACTGCAAAATATATTTGGTCAATGATGCTACACTCGTCAAATTGCACTCTCTCGGGCAGCTGGGGTGAATGTCTATTATAAAAGTTCTTCAGGGAAACATACAATAGTCCGCCATGTCTAGGAGATGCAAAGGTATTAAGGTCATACTTTGCTAGGATGCCACACAATGTCTGAAAGTCTCTAAGTGACTTTGGAGCATCTCTTTTGACTTGGATAAGCTTGTGATAATGGGCACACAATTTATGAGACTCAAGCTGGTCAATTTTGGCGACAACCTGGTCAATGGCTTCATAATCTGGCTTTGTTGAGCCACAACTCAATGTCTCATAATCTCCTGGCTCTCTGCATGAAAAACACTTGAATGTAGGCAGGGTATCTGCAATGCTTCTTCCTCTTGTTGGGGTTCCCATGAAGTGACACGCTTGATGGAACATTTTGTTGCATTGAGAGCAAAAAACTACGTTGTCCCAGCTTTCAGGAAGTTGACATATACACAAGGGAAGCAGTGTAGTGGTAGTTTTCTTTAAAAATATCCGCTTCTGCATCCTTCCTTGTGACATCACTGTGAATTTTTTTTGAGCAGGCCCATCACAGTCAAATTCTTCAAATGGAAACATTCTCAAAGTACACTTTTGTATCATATCCAGAAGTTCAGCTCTGCCATTTGTTTTAAATACAATTTTGCTTGGATCATATCCAAAAGCAAGAGCTGTAAGATTCATTATTACGTGCATCCCACAGTCGTGCCCATTTTCTTGTTGAGCACATGGCATTCCATGCACATCTATTGGCTCTGCCTCTTTCCAATTATTTTTCTTGTACAATTGGGCAACTTGCCACATGATAGCACTTGGTATATCAGCTTGAGAGTCACTTTGCCTACTCAGGCGAATCATGCTGTCAAAAAGGCAAACTGCATTCCCCTGCCTTTCAGTTTGATTGAGTGGAATATTGGTAAGCAACGCCCAGTGCAGGGCCCCACTGTGCACTGGCTGTAGAAATGGTTTTGATGGGTCAATTTTTCTGAAGCCTGTGATTTTGTAGTCCACTGTGTCCTGAAGACCTTGAATTTCTGGGAATTGTGCTTTCATCAACAGCAAAACATAATGAAAAATTGTGTCATTCAGGTATGCAGCTGTTCCACAAATGTTGGCATCAGACAATTTTTCAAAATCTGTCTTTCTCCACTGCTTCCCAGCTCCGAAGTCATGCTTAAATCTGTTCACAATCTCTTGCTGCCAATCTTCTAGGCCATCTTTTTTGTCATTTTTTGTGTTGTTTTCTTCCCATTGTCTGGCATTCCTAGAATTCTCGTTTTTTTGAGCTGAGGGAAAGAGTTCCCGCCTTTTTTTCCTAGTCTCATTTGAAGAGGAGTACAATTTATTCTGTTTTTTTGGTGAAAAAATGAGATTTTTTATGTCTAGTTCTTCTTGGTCGTTGGTAAGGGATTCTTTTTTGTGTGGTGAGAGTAGAAATCTGATTGTGTCAACATCAATTTTTGTTTGTATTCCATTATTCCATGCATTCATCAACAGTTCAAGTTGATGTATTAGGCCAGCTCTCTCCCCTTCTGGAAATTGCGCCATAGCACTTGCCATCTCTTTCATTGTATTCATGTTTGTATTAAACTTTGCTTTTCGAGTAGTCTCATTTTTTTTCACAAACAGATGGTGTTTTGTATCACAAACTTGAATTTTGTCCAGGGCTTCTGGTTGGTCAATTTTCCACTGTTTTCCAATCATGCCTTCTTCTAATAATGGTTCCCCATTATTTTTCCTTGTTGCTAGGAGGTGACAACACGGGAGTTCATAATTTTTGGAAAAATTACATTCATCTGATGATAATGTACACTTAATGGCATTTTTTTCCTTCCGTAGGTGTCCCAAAGGAGTGTCTCTCACTTTTTCGCACTCATTCCTTAACTTCTGCAAAGTTTCATGAGATAGCAGACCTCTTCCTTCACTGAGAGCTTCAATTACTGTTGGATCATTAGCATCAGTGGGCATAAATATCTGATCCCTACTTTTCACATCCAGTCTTACTGCTTCTCTTTCTTGCTTTTCTGCAATTTCCATTGCTTTCTTTACTACCACAGTTACAGGAGATTGTTTTTTTATTACTTGTTTTAATTGCTTATTGAAATTTTCAGCTCTGTTATTGGTGAATGTCATGAACAATGGGTAAGTCTGCAGTCTGTGGGTAGCAAAAAGGTCACGATGCACATGCCAATTTGAGCCCAAGTATTTTACGAATGGTTCTATCTCATTATGTTCTTGCCCTCTCTGTATCACAGAGTTCCAAGCAGCGAAGTAGTCTTCCTCAGACGTGGCATTCACCATTGTTCTGAACAGGTGCATAAGATCACTTTTTAAATGCTGTTTGTTTGAAGCTAGAGACAACTTGTGTATCACAGAATCAACTCTCTTCACGGCATGCCACTGGCAGATTATTATTTTGGCACTGCAAAACACGTTTCCAGCTGCTGAGATCTCTACAAAATCTTTGTCAACAATAAGATATCTGATATTGTTTGTTGTTCCTCGGTTGGCTTCTTCAAACATTTCAAGGGCAGCTCTCATGACCTGGCTTGTCTCGTTTGATAGGAGGGAGAATCCACAAACTCTTGTTCGCAAATGGTTGTCTATTATGTGGAAAGGAACTAGGACATACTGATTGTTGCACAGATTATAAGTTCCATCAATTGAAAGGACACTCCCATGCTTTGCAAAGAGCCTTTTCATTTTTCCTGTTTGGAAAAATATTATTTTTATAATTTTTTTCCCCTGTGCGCAAAATGGCTGTTTGTCCGAATCTGCATAGGCTATCTGAACAGTCGAATTTGTATCAGTGGCTTTGAGGTTTTCCAGTATTTTTACTAGCTCTTCCATGTCTGTTCCCTTTCCTTGACTTTTTTTCACAGCTTCGACAGATCTTCTCAAGTTTTTTCCTGTAGGAACTTTTCCTGTATCTTTTTCAATTTCTTGCTGGACTTTTCTTGTGGGGATGTCTAGCTCCATCATATATTTTTCTATATACAACTTTCGTTCTTCCTCTGTCAATAATCTATTTTTCCGGTAGTTTTTGTAGCTCTCATGGGATGGTGAATGCCCTGTGTGCACACTTACAAACTTTCTTATAACATACTGCTTCATTCTAGCATCCACACTAATTTGAAGCTCAAAAAGACACCCTGTGCAGCAATAACTTTGATTTGGACGAGACCCATCTTTTATAGTGTGCTTTTTCCTGTGGCCAAAATTTATACACTGGTAATGTACCCGTTTATAGGGAAATTCATGAAGGCCAAGCAATTTTTTGAACTTGTTGCCCAGGATTTTTCTTTCCTTACATTGGTAAAGGTGACTTCACAGTACTTCTGAAACACTGTCTCAAAGTCGTTGAATGACTTGAAGATACTGCCAGGCTGTAAACCCAGAACTAGTGGCATATTTTTTTCATCCTCTTTACCCTCTATTTTTGAGCTGTTCTCATTCATTTTGTTCCCGTCCTCCATTTTTTCTTCCATGTTTTCTTCATGGGGACGTTCTTCAGCAACGTACTCAAATTCACATGTTTCTAAGAAACTTTCTGTGATGCTAATATTCAACTCTGGGGAGGAAGCATGTGGCTTTTTTTCTTGCGTACCCTCTTCTTTTACTGTAATATCTGATTCCTTTGCTGCAATCGTAGGGTTTTTCTGGATCGACCTTTCCTTCCTTTCTTTCCTTCTTCTTTTCTCTGAGGGAAGACCCTCTACATAAGAAATTTGTTTTCTCACTTGTGCAAGCTCCTGCTTTAGCTCACGTTTTCTCTTTTTTAGTGTTGCCAAAATTTCCGAGAAAGAGACATCAGATTCGGCGGAACTATCTGAATCGGAACTCCTAGCACCCCCAAACTGTTCACCAAAGCAAGGCAGAACTAACCACTCTAAAGCAGAAGGAAGACAGGAAACCAGCCACGCCTCCTCCGAGCTGCCAGGAGAATCACCTGCATGGAAAAAAAACCAAATTTTTAAATTTTTTATGGCATGTACGTCAAAGCCTTACCCAAATTTTGTCCGATCTGTTTGCTGCTGTCTTGGAGCTGTTGATCCACTTCGTCAAGTAGTTCCAGCAGGATTTTTTCCCGGTCTCTCAGATGCTTTGTCTGTATTATATAAAATGCAAGGTTTTTTTTAAAGAAAAACAGGCTGTGGAGGAAACCGTAAATTATAAATTTTGAGTCGGACCTAATTTTTTTTTGCAATAGAAAACTGGCATGTGCCAAATACTTCTTGGACAAAGGCGAGGTAGGACAATAAAAATACTTTTCCCAAAAAACGAGTCCCCCATTTTTTTAAAACTCACAAGGCTCTTTGATTTAAGACTTGAAATAACATAACCCAAGATCATTTTATTAGCTCTATGGCCACACCTGGGCGAGTGGGAATGGGGAAACCCCCTCCTCCTGAGAGTATACCCATATTTCATATTTAACCCTTATATAATGCATCCCTCTGGAACCTCCGCAGAAACCGTTGCTTCCCCATGTGTGCCTGTGGCCCCTTGAGCCAGAGGTCCCCCACCTGGCTGGGGACTTCTCTAACATGGCCTCGAAAAATGCTAGATGAAGGTTGCCCAACTCCAACTGTGAGCGCAGGGAGGACTCCCTTTTCGTAACCTAACCTAACCTCACCTGACCTAACTTTTCACAAATGGAGGAGTTGTGGCACACCTTGACCCATGGGTCCCACTCCAAGGTAGACGGCCTGCAGGCCATGTACCCCAGAGTGCTCCTGTCAAAAATAGTCCAAATATTCCAAAGAGCAAGGCCAGGAGGGCCAAAAAGGCCATTTTTCCTTAACCTAACCTAAGTCACCAAATGGAACCAAACTACTCCCTCCTGAAAGCTCACCTCCAAGCCATGAAATGTGGTCAAATACTTTCAAAAAAAACTTTCCAGGAGGGTCCCAGCAGCCTTATTTCCCCAAACGCAACCTAACCTAACATAACATAAAACGAAAAAAAATTCTCCAGCCTTTGTTTCTGCATGGATCTTTCTGCAAATTTGGATTAAAGATACCTAAGTGGATCCCTTGCGTCCACTCATGTCAAAATTGTGATAGAGTTATTTTGAATTTTTTTAACTTTTTTGTATCGTCATATGTACTACTCCTCAACATCCAGCCACTGCAGAAAACGAAAAAAAATTCTCCAGCCTTTGTTTCTGCATGGATCTTTCTGCAAATTTGGATTAAAGATACCTAAGTGGTTCCCTTGCGTCCAGCCATGTCAAAATTGTGATAGAGTTATTTTGAACTTATAGAACTTTTTTTGTACTACTACTTTTGTACTACTACTCTTTTCTGTACTAATCCCCAACATCCAGCCACTACAGAAAACCAAAAAAATCACATGTCTTTATTTCTGTATAGATCTTTCTGCAAATTTGGATTTAAGATACCTAAGTGGTTCCCTTGCGTCAACTCATGTCAAAATTGTGATAGAGTTATTTTGAAAATTTGAAGTTCGTCTTCTGTACTATTCCCATGGCCTTTCAGCCAGCCAGTACGGGTCGTTCTCGATGGAAGGAAGGACCAATTAGCACAAAACAATTATTATCCTATCCCGATCTAACCAAACCCATCACCAATTCTGGAATTATACCTTTGTTTTGTTGGCGCAAGTTGATATGTCTTCTGGAATAAAAGAGATCAGATTGGAGCAAAAAATGTTTTTAAATAAAACAGATTCAATCTACCTGGTCCTCCCTGCGGTTCTTTCATTGAACGAGAGTTCCTCCTGCAGTTTTTGCCCTCCCCACCATCGGAGCGGTCTGGCCTCTCCGTGCCACCACCTAAAGGGCAGGAAAGATATGGAAAGGGGTTGTCATTTTTGCTCGGCTCTTTAAACTTGGGGGGTGGGAATTTCGTTTCACAACAACAGATCAATACATGGTCACCACTTGGGCACGTGGGTGAGCGGCAGGAGAAGGGTAGAAAATGGCAGGGGGGAAACACTTTTTGCTCTTGTGTGTAGTTGAATGTAAACCTGATTTGTTGGGAATGCCCTCTGCATCAAGAGAAAACAGAGCTCGAATCCAAGAACGGCGATGATGCGAAAGGTGGCCTGTCCTGGTAAAAGCTGCGTCCTCATAAACATCAGATTGAACCAGGTCACTGTCTCCTCGTCCTTTCGCCAGAATTCCAAGCTCTGTCAAGTTAAAGGAGGAATTCTTTTATTCTTTTTTAAAATTTGTGTATCAATGCAAGCCTTATGGCCGCAGGTAAAAAGGAAAATGGAATAATAACATATTATACTTACGCAACACGCCCTCTGGCATGCCAGTTGCCAAACGCCTCTGCTGATAAATATTGGTGGCTTGACCAGTCAAAGGAGCTGCTCTTGGCCCCATCAGTGTTGCCCCTTCCAGCAAAGCTGGTAGAGTTGAATTGGTTCGTAGTCCTATTGAACGTTGGCCTGAATGTTGGAAACATGCAGTTATTTTGCTACAACTGCTATAAATCCATCATCCTCAAAGAGGGGAAAGGGGAAGACTCTTAAGAACGGAGGAAAAAGAAAAACATCCCCTCCCTTCCAATCAATCCTCCGTATTGCCATTATCTTATTGCTATCCCTGGAATATTTCAATATTTGTCCAAATGTGTTTTTTCTAATTGGAGGCAAAAGTAGCTTCCTACTCTTCCATACCAGAAAATTTTCCTCAAACTAAATATTTTTTGAGTTTCTCGCTAAATTTATTTTGTTTGAGAGGGAAGGAAGGGAGCTTTACGGTCGAAACACAACCCCCCCTACAGTACGTGGACACCAAAAAAGATGTAGGGAGGGGGGTCCAAAAATCGTGACAGCGGGGTAAAAATACGGCTTCAGGGAGGGGGACAGGAAAAAGAAATTGATTGAGAGGGAGGGGGAAGGGAATATTCCCTCTCCTATTTCTCTTCTGCGCCGTCCGCCTCATTCCACATTTAACTTATTACCAGGCGTTTCTGGAAGAGGTCTCTTCCGACACCTTTCTTGCAGGCGAAAGGCAGCATTTTGATGCTGCCGGACCTCATTCAGTTGCCGTAGACTTCCATGACGCGAAGGTACACTGCCGCGATCCTGCAAGATGAATTGTTTTATTATGGAACTCATGCAACGTACGATTTTCCATACTATTATTGCCTCGTATGTATGTACTGTAGTGGTCTGGCCTCCTTGATCGTTGACCGGAATACTTCTCCTTCAAAGGGGAAAACTGCGGTTCAAGAAAATCAAAATGGCGAAAAACGTTAACATACCTTGCATGTAGAATTTTTTCCATGATGCTTACACACGGAAAGAAAACGACACCTTTTCTTTGGCTTTTCGGCTTCCAACTGGGCAACACCAGAGGGTCGGCCAAAAGACTTTTCTTCTTGGAACTGTTGTAATTTGACCTAGAGTTGCATGAGCTAGATTCACCAATTTTTGTTTTTTTTTTTTCAAAAAAATGCACGTATAAGTTTCACTGTACCGGTACAACAAAGATCCCGTTGATTCATGCTCACAAAATATGTGCAGTAGTTTGTGATGTTGAATTCTTATTTCTTTGCAAAACGGACGGACGACTGTCCAGCACATATCTATCTATCCTGCGTCTGTGCTTCGAATGCTTTCTCTCTCGCCCTCAAAATATCGTAGCGCGAACTCCCTATTCCAATCCAGTTGAAGCAAGAACAGACTTTGTGCAATGACCTGCGGCGTTGGCAACATCTTAGAATTGGGGGAAAGCTAAAAAGGGTGCAAAAAATAGAGTAGAGCCTTGATATTTTTTGTGATGGGTACCCATTTTCCTGCTTCAGAGGAGGGGACTTGTTTATGACCCTCAAGAGGGCGCATCCATACATGCCCACCCCCCTGTGATAAATTGTATTTACCCCCTTCCAGTCAAAAATTTTGGCCTCCCGCCAAAAGAACCAGCCGCCGAAGGCGGCCAGAGAATTTTTTTAAAAATTATCCCCCTGAAGTATATAAAAATCCTCTTTTTACATTTTTTCCAGCAAAAAATTATTTTGTCGCCTTCGGCGGCCGGAAGAATTTTTTTACCCCCCCTTCTAGAATTTTTGGGGCTCCCCTGTGAGTGTCCCCGGGGAGGGCTTTGTCCCCTCACCCCCCCCCCCCGGGGGGGGGCGCCGGCCCCACCGGGCGCCGGGCCCGGGGAGCGGGGGCCGGGCGGCGGGGGAGGCGGGG
>JAAUYB010043146.1_pt1 | contig 10414 bp, 10 predicted proteins | sample 7278071 | NCBI WGS metagenome assembly JAAUYB01 (sample SAMN14350121, study PRJNA611818) | marine sediment metagenome | isolation source: surface marine sediment (1.8m) | place: French Polynesia: Moorea | collected 2018-08 | reverse complement strand
TCTTCTTTATTATTCTAAAACTTTCTCAATTTAAATTCCTTCCTATTTATAGCTTTATATTAGCCTTATTCATTTCCTTCATATTGGCTTTAATTGTTTTAGGGATTATTTTTATCTTTGAAAAAAAGGGAATTAACTCATGGATAGATCAGTCTATTATTCCCTTTATAAGTCCTATTTTTACTAAGAATAGTCAATTAATTATTTCTTATCTGGGAATATTTATTGCGGCAGAAACTGCTTTTATTTTGATGGCTTTACGGGAATATTTACAAGATGCTTTAGATGATCCCGATGATTCCGACTTATTTAGAAAAGTTAATGCAGGAAAACTTGAGGCTTCCGTTTGTCAAAATATAAATAATCAGGATAGTCGAGAAATTTGCTACTTTTTTTTAGAGGCAAATGCAAAATTAGAACGAGATGATGCTCAAAAGAAAATTATTGCCTTACTAAATGATGGAAATCTAAAAGAATATTTTAAACCTCAAAGTGATATATTGAATTGGATATTTGATCCCACTAATTTTAGGCAAAAGAAAATTTATGACACCCTCTATTTGAAGTTTGATGAATTTAAAGATTGCCTAGAAGAAAAGAATCGGAGTGAAAATCTTAAGCAAAGACTAGAGAAATTAAAAGAAGCGTTTACTACATTAAACAAGTGGGAAAAAGTGGAAGAGATTGATAGTATTATGTCTAAACTTCAGCCAAACTATAAGTTTAACCGTTGGGATCTTTTGAGTAACAATAGTCATACCGGAAAAGATTATTATTCAAGTTTGGAAAGTGCTATTAAAACAGTAGAAGCAAGAGAAAAAAATGGCTTGACTTTTGAGAAGTTATTGGCAGATATTCAAAAATTAAAAGAGGAAAAAGAAAAAGAAACTGAAGAGAATCTTTCTGAGATTATTTTCCATCTTTTGAAATGGAACTATCAACCTGACAAACGTTGTCAAGGGTGGATTAATTCAATTAATGAACATCGACAAAATTTATATAATGATTTTGAAACAAGTCCTAGTTTAGAAAATTACTGTGAAAAAAGTTTTGATACAGTTTATAAAGAAGCGCGTCAAAAAATATTTGTACACACTATTCCAGATAAACCTCCTTTTTCTTGGGAAGACACTTTAAACAAAGATTATCTAGAAATTAGTGGTAAAGGGAAAGTTAGTTAAATTCAATCTGGTTTATAATATTCGTGGGTTAAAAAAGTAACCGCAATTAATTCTCCTTTTGCATCTCCTATCGTTACATTTAATCCTTCTCCTCCTGCTTTCGTTTTTACATAAGCTAACCCAATAAACTCATCTTCTATTGCTGTACAACTGGTTAATGTTCCCACCTTATTATCATCCACCGTTACTGTACTTCCTGCTGTGACTAGCTGATTTAATTTAACCCCCCAAAGACGTTGTTTAACTCCTTGATAAGTGTTTAATCTAGCAATGGTTTCCTGTCCAATGTAACACCCTTTATCAAAGGAAATAGTTGACCATAAACCCGCTTCTAAGGGGTTATAATCTTCGGTTAATTCTTGATCGGGATAAGGCCGGCCCTGTTTAATTCTTAATTGTTCCCAAACGCGATCGCCGATAGGCATTATCCCTAAATTAATCAATGGTTCCCAAACTGTTTTGGCTTGATTTTCAGGGACAATTAAGGTATATCCAGGAACCTTTAAACCTGTATCATAACCGATGATAATCTTTTCATCATTGATGGTTACAAAATCATGAGTTTTGGGAGATAATTTAGTGATGGTTTGATTAGCTGTATCCCAGTTTTTTAAGCTTTTAGTGGCTTGATTGCCAATAATGGTAAAAATAGCATTTTGATCAGAAATGTCCCTAATTTCCACCTTATCCATCGGGAAAATGTAACGATCCATCCACTCATACAAAAACTGTCTACGGTTGGGAGATACTAATAAGATAATGCTATCTTCCGTCAAATAAGCGGTTACTAAATCTAGAGTTCTTCCGGTAGAATTGACGAAAACTGTATCACTTAATTGTCCGGGGTTTAAACTGTTAATATTATTAGTGGTTTGATTATGAAGAAATCTTAAGCGATCTTCTCCTGTTAATTGTAAGAGTCCCCAATGACTGCGATCGCAAATGACAACATGATCATAGGCATTTTTGAATCCTTGACTATCATTGCCAAAACTTTCGATAATGTTTCCGTCTTCTGTTAGAATAGCACCTGATTTTTTTTGTAATTCTCTTAATTCTTGTCCCATGATTAATCTTAAATGTTAGGAAAGTTATCGATAATGGATTGGATAATTGCTTGGGTTTTTGTTTCTAAGTATTGCCAATTAATGGCTGGTTCTTCGTTAAAGAGATTTTCATCAACTTCCACCATTATACTGTCTTGATTTGCATTTTTTGAAGACAATGGATAATCCGTAAAACAAACTTTGAAACAAATGGACCAGATGCTTATGGTAACAGAATCTTCCTCATGGGTTAAGATTAACTGATAACCAGGAAAGGGTTCTTCTACCTCTTCGTAAGTGGCGACTAAATTAGTTTTTTCTAGTTGTTTACGAAGGTTATCCATCACCCGAATAAAAGCGGGTTGCATGAGCATTTCTGCTTTTTCCCAGTCTGTTGCATTCTTAAAAGTTGGCTTCATTAATTAACCATTGATAATGAACAAGTCAGAGAAGAATGTTAGGTTGACTCACTTTACCATTGCTAGACTGAATCTTAGGTTGATCTTGTAGGTTACAATAAGGACGACTGAAGCTTAAAGGGGCTTCTAAAGCGTGATTTTCAAGAAACCGATGATCACTCATAATTTTATCAGTTCTGCCGTCATAAACCACCTGACCTTGACTTAATATAATGGTTCGATCGCATAGTTCCCAAGCCATATCGAGATCATGGGTGGCGACGATGAGGGTTAAAGGTAAGTTCTGGAGTAGATTAATGAGTTGACGACGGGAACGGGGGTCAAGTTGGGCTGAGGGTTCATCTAATACTAATACTTGGGGGTCCATGGCCAAAACACCCGCAATAGCGACTCGTTTTTTTTCTCCTCCTGAGAGGTTATCGGGGTTACGAGAAGCGTAGATTTCTGGGTCAATATTTACCGCTTCCATTGCTTCTAATACCTGCAATTTTAATTCATTACCTTTTAGTCCCCTATTCATCGGACCAAAGGCCACATCTTCCCAAACTGTAGGCATAAATAATTGATTATCAGGGTTTTGAAAGACTAAGCCGACAAAGTTACGAATATGGACTAAGTTGTCATTATTAATTGTCCATTCTCCTATCATTATTTCTCCCATTTGCGGTAAAAAAATACCGTTTAAATGAAATTGTAAGGTAGATTTTCCCGATCCATTGGCACCAATCAAGGCGACTTTTTCGTTAGCTTTAATCGATAAATTAATATTATCAAGGGCTAGGTTTCCATCAGGATAATGATAGCTGAGATTTTTAATGAAGACTGGATTATGGTGCATGACGATATAATAACAAAAATCCTCACTTAAATTTAGGATAACTTAACTAGAAGCACTGGTATAAAATTTTAGGGCAAATTGCCAAAAGTAATGAGAAATTACTAAAAGAAAGATGGCTAATAAACCTGAAAATAATAACCATGTTTCTTGACTTTTTCCTAATAAGGTTTCAGCCGGAACTGTGGTTAAGAAAGTGACAGGAACCACAAACGTAAAGAAAATGCGATAGGCAGCCGGGTAAGCAGAAATGGGATATCTTCCCGCTTCTAATAACCCTCTTAATACTTCGGTGACATTGTATATTTTCACAAACCAAATACTGGTCGCCCCCAACATAAACCAAATGCTATATAAACTAATGGTAGCAAATCCTATTGTGATTAGGCTTAAGAAATAATTAGGAATGTTTAAGTTTAATTGAAAACTCCCATAAACAATGATCATTAAACCAAAAATAACATCAGAAAAACCCCAAGGGGACAGACTTCTGAGGGATAACCAATATTGACTACTAATGGGTTTAAGCAGGATAAAATCGAGGGTTCCTTGTTGAACTTGTTCCACAATACGATTCAAGTTTGGAACTAATAATGTAGCAGAAATTCCTTGTAATAAAGTGAACATTCCTAAAACGATTAAGGACTCGTTCCAATTCCATCCCTCAAAAGTATAATCGGTTCTGTAAAATAAAAATAAAGTGAAAACACTACCGATTAAATTAGTCAAGCTGCTAAACATAGCGATTAAAAAATTCAAACGATACTCTAATTCTGCGGCGATTGCGGTTAGCCAAAATAACCTTAAAACTTTTAAATAAACTCTAATATTACTCATTTTTAACTCTAAGGCATCCATTGCAACATCAGGCTAAATTGACTATCTTTTTTCACCCGAGAATTTTGTTTTTCTATTTCCGTCGCTAGGCGAATTTTTTGAGTAATAGCATAGCCAAAAGAGACATTAGTAACCCCGACTTCATCGTCATCTCCAGGGGAAATAAACGTATGAGAAACCGAAAGATCAGCAGCCCCAGAACGAGACAAAGGAAAGATAACTTTTCCCCCAATGTTAACCCCATCTTCTGAGTAATTATTGGTACTAATAGATCGATAACCGACTACGGGGGCAACATTGACATAATAGCCTAAAGGCAATATATAATATTGTAAATTAACCCCTCCTGCGTCCCTTTTTCCGAAAGAAGTTTCGTAGTCTCCGCTAATCGTTAAACCTGTGCGACCGATAAAAATATCATCCACAGAAACATTAAGCCCTCCATCGTGTTCAGTAGAAGGAAATTCCGCATAACCTATCCCTACTCTTGTGCGAAAACTAGGATCATGATTAATATCTTCTAACACATCGGGAACCCCTTTCATCCACTTTTGTAATACAGGACTATTATTAATAATTTCTGGGGGTAAATCAAGGGGGTTTTCATCACTGGAATCAGCCGTTTGACTATAAACAGTTTCAGGAATTAGACAATATATAGTCAAGGTCATTACAAGGTAAATCAACTGAAGTTTTGAGCCAACTTTAGGAAAAAACATATTGAAGATGGAATTTAAAGAAACCCCTCAATAATTGGACTTAAATTAACAGAAAAATCGCCAACTGGTTGTAAAAAAACTTGACGACCTGTTCCCTCAGTATAAGATAGTTTAATTTCCAAATAATTTAAAGGAAGATAAGATAATTTTTCTGGCCACTCAATGGCAGTAATACCGGGTAAGACTTCTCCTGCTTCCCAATATTGTTCTAAATATAACCCGACCACTGCTGTAGGTTCAAGACGATACAAATCTAAATGGTACAAGGGTAAGCGTCCCTCGTGGTACTCATTGATCAGGGTGAAGGTAGGACTGACAATGGGATCTTTAATGCCTAACCCTTCTCCTATCCCTTGTACTAAGGTGGTTTTCCCCGCGCCTAAGTCCCCTTTAAGCAACAAAACAGACCCTTCAGGCAAATTTTGACCTAATTTCTGGCCAAGGGTCTTAGTTGCCTCAAAGTTAGGTAAGTTTAAGAAGTTATTCGGGTTGTTCATCTTTATTGCCATGAATCAAAAAGCGCACTTCTTCGAGTAATATATTAAATCTTTGGTCATTTTTTCATTGTAATACCTAAATATTGTAGGGCGGGCAACAAGTTTAAATAGCATGATCATGTTGAGATAATTGTTTAAGTTGCCCACCGAAAAAAAAATAAACAAGTTAAAATTTTGATGATGTGGTCACATTCCGAGTAGCATCATCCTTTTTTCAGTAATTCTGTTAAGCTATAAGGACATTGTTTAGGTAAACTAATTTCATATTCAGTTTCTACAATTCGAGACGCTACATTATATATCCTCTCAAATTCTTTTTCTAGTTTAGGTTTCATACTGGGAGCAAGTTTACGAAGCATACCATCTTTAAAAGCAATCACTTCTGCTTTCCACTTATTGCGACATTCGGGCAAAGAAACATAGTCAATTTTTAACCGATGTTCAAGTTGTCTCATGAGTAAGCTAACGACGGCATTATATTCACTACGTCCCAAAGCTTCAATTTCCTCAATAATGTTATCCCAGTCTAAATTATCAAAGTTTCGCTCTTTTAAAGCTTGAACTTGTTCTATCGTCCATTGATAGTAGTCCGTTTCATATAATCTTAGGCTAGTTATCTGATTCACGGATTAAACTCCTATTTTAATTCTTGGCATCTGAGGATCTTCTGGGGACTTCATAGGTCATGAAATCGCGAGCTAAAATAGTATTAGGAAAAATCGCCCTTGCTTCACTCAATAAATCATCCAACTGAAGGGCATTTCCTGGGGCATAACGGGGGCTAAAATGGGTCATGATCAATTGTTTAACCTGGGCGGCCAAAGCAACTTGTGCAGCCATTGTGGACGTGGAATGAAGACGATCAAACGCCAGTTGTGCATCTTGGTGGGCAAAGGTGGCTTCATGGATTAAAACATCCCCATCTTCCGATAAAGCGATCGCCCCTTCACAGAATACCGTATCCGTACAATAGATGACTTTTCGACCGATTTCTTTCTCTCCACATAAGGTTTGACCCCGAATACGACGGCCATCGCTTAACGTCACCGTTTTCCCCTGTTTGAGTTCCCCATAAACAGGCCCTGGAGGAATACCCAAAGCTTTGGCCTTTTCCACCTTAAAGCGTCCCGGACGGTCTTTTTCTGCGATACGATAACCGTAGGCTGGAATCCGATGTTTTAGCAGGCCACAACTGACCCTAAACTCAGCATCTTCGTAGAGGATACCGGGATGAATGGGATGGAAGCGAATATGATGAGGTAGCCTAAAATGGGAGTATTTGGCGCAAGCGTGCAGATAATCTTTTAATTCGGGGGGACCATAAATCTCAATCGGTTGGCCACTTCCTGCTAACCCGCAACTGGCCAATAACCCAGCTAACCCATAAACGTGATCACCGTGCATATGGGTGACAAAAATGCGAGTAATTTGGGATATTTTAACGTCGCTGCGTAATAATTGATGTTGGGTTCCTTCTCCACAGTCAAATAACCAAACTTCTGCCCGTTGAGGGAGTCTTAGGGCGACACTAGACACATTTCGGGATCGGGTTGGCACACCAGAACTGGTTCCTAGAAAGGTAATCTCCACAATTTATCTATCATATTGGACATCAGTTTATCTATTATAAAGGAGCAGATTCGATTCGCCCCACAGCCCCTCATCAACCCGTCTTTCGGCAGCCTTAGGATATGATCTAGTTGCAGGATCTAAATCATATGGTTGAGGAACAGCCAAACATTCCTTAGTGAAAGCTTATTATAACCTTTCGGTAGACCTGGGAAATTGTCGGGGCATTAGCTTAAAATAAATACAACAATATGTAAACTTTCGTAACTGAAGGACCAGGTTTGACTAACCGCATGATCTCAACAACTTCTTTCTTTTCCCCTGTAGAAGACGACTTACACCTGTTAACAGACAACCTTAAACGCTTAGTTGGGGCGCGTCATCCCATCCTTGGGGCTGCAGCCGAACACTTATTTGACGCGGGGGGTAAACGTATTCGTCCAGCCATTGTTTTATTAGTCTCACGGGCTACTATGCTAGATCGCGAGATCACTCCCCGTCATCGTAGACTGGCAGAAATCACTGAGATGATCCATACCGCTAGTTTAGTCCATGATGATGTGGTGGATGAAGCATCCTTACGGCGAAATGTGCCAACGGTTAACAGCTTATTTGATAACCGCATTGCTGTTTTGGCCGGAGATTTTCTCTTCGCTCAATCTTCTTGGTATTTAGCTAATCTCGATAATTTACAAGTGGTTAAGTTACTCTCAGAAGTTATTCGTGACTTTGCTGAGGGGGAAATTTTCCAAGGGATTAATCGCTTTGATACCAGTTTAACCCTAGAGGCTTATTTGGACAAAAGCTATTATAAAACAGCTTCTCTGATGGCTAATAGTGCTAAATCTGCTGCTATTTTAAGCGATGCTTCTTCTGAGTTGATCGACAGTCTTTATAACTATGGAAAATATTTAGGGTTGGCCTTTCAAATTGTGGATGATATCCTAGATTTTACCTCACCCACAGAAGTTTTAGGTAAGCCAGCCGGTTCCGATTTAATCAGTGGTAATATTACCGCCCCTGCTTTATTTGCTATGGAAGAAAAGCCCTATTTAGAAACCTTAATTGAACGGGAGTTCAGTGAGGAGGGAGATCAAGAAAAGGCTTTATCTATTGTCATTGAAAGTCAGGGAATTGAGCGATCGCGAGAGTTAGCCTCTTATCATGCACAACTCGCCCTCAAACAAATGGATTGTCTCAAACCTTCCCAATATTCCCAGTCTTTGATCGATCTGGTTGACTATGTTTTGAGTCGTCTTTATTAAGGGTTACTCTATCTGTTACTTGTTTCTACAAGTATTCTTGTTTAAAAAATGTTTTGAAAAAATTAGGTTAATTAATAACTTTTTTAACCGCTACCTTGTCACGGGTTGAGGGTGTTTGCTATCTTAAAAGAATCAGCAATTATTCACTGAATCTCTTTTAAATTAAAGTGTCTTACGCCCTTGACTTTGGTACCAGCAATACAGTGATAACCCGTGTCAACCCAGTGACACAACAGTCGGAAATGATCAAACTACCAGGATTATCTCAACAAATTGAGAATAATCCTCCTTTAATTCCTAGCTTGATTTATGTTGAAAATGCCCATAAAACTAATGTTTTAGTGGGTCAGTCTGTTCGCGATCGCGGTTTGGATTTATCCAATAATCCACGATTTTTTAGACAGTTTAAGCGGGGAATTGGAACCAATATTCAAGGATTTTTACCAGAGTTAGATGGGGTAAATGTTACTTTTGAAACAGCCGGAGAATGGTTCTTAAATACTATTATTGAGAATTTAAAAAACGAGGCAGCTAATGATATCGATTCCTTAGTTTTAACCGTTCCTGTGGACAGTTTTGAAACCTATCGCCATTGGTTAGGTAACGTTTGTCAGGGGTGGAAGATTGACCAAGTTAGACTATTAGATGAACCCACAGCGGCTGCCTTAGGATACGGAACGACAGAAGAAAAATTATTATTAGTCTTAGACTTTGGTGGGGGAACGGTTGATTTATCTTTGGTTAAATTAGAAGCAGAAAATCTCCAAAAAAATCAAGGTTTTATTTTAAAATGGGGTAAAAAGTTTCTCGGTGAAAGTAAGAGTCAAAAGCCTAAAATCGCTCGTGTTTTAGCCAAAGCTGGTTCTAACATAGGGGGGTCTGATATTGATAGCTGGTTGATGAATTATTTCGCTAAAACACAAAATATACCCGTTTCTTCTTTAACTTTAAGGTTAGCAGAAAAATTGAAAATAAAACTATCTTCTCAAGCAAAAGCGACCGAAGTTTATTTTAGTGATGAAACCTTAGATAGTTATGAATTAGGATTAGATCGAGATGGGTTTGAAAGTATCTTAAAAGAAGAACAATTTTTTGATAAATTAGATGAATTAATGACCCAAACTTTACAACAAGCAAGACGGAATGGCATTGAAAAAAATGATATTGATGGTATCTTATTAGTAGGGGGGACGGTACAAATTCCTGCTGTACAAACCTGGGTAAAACAATATTTTGACGAAGATAAAATTAAATGCGATCGCCCATTTTCTGCCATTGCGGAAGGGGCGTTAAAATTAGCCCAAGGATTTGAGGTCAAAGACTTCCTGTATCACAGTTATGGTATCAGATATTGGAACCGTCGTAAAAAGTGCCATAGTTGGCATTCTATCATTAAATCAGGGCAATCTTATCCCATGAATGAACCCATTGAAATTAAGTTAGGTGCCTCCATAGACAATCAACCCAGTATTGAGTTAATTATAGGGGAATTAGGGTCAGAAACGGGGGGAACAGAAGTGTATTTTGATGGGGATAGATTAGTGACTCGTTCTTTGGGAAATGATCAGAGTAATGTACAACCTTTAAATGATCGAGATGGGGCGAGAACTTTGGCCAAGTTAGACCCCTTGGGGATGCCTGGGAGTGATAGAATTAAGTTACAATTTTGGGTAGATGAACAACGATTTTTAAGGGTCACAGTTGAGGATTTATTGACAGAAAATAGTTTAGTCGAGAATCAAATTGTAGGGGAATTAAGCTAATTTTCTGCCATAAATACTGAAAAATATTAGTTTATAAGTGGGTTTTGTTTTTGTTGCCATTATCTGAGTCAAAACTAATCTTGGCTGATTTGTAATTGGGGGGTTCGACATGAATAATAATGCGAATGGGAGCAAATTTTTCTTCTAAAATAGACTCAATTTTTTCAGTAATATTATGAGCATTTTCCACATCTTTTGCCTCAACAATCAAGTGCATTTCTAAGAAAACTTGTCGTCCAACAATTCCCCGTGACGCAATATCATGACAGTTAATTACACCAGG
>JAAUYB010060065.1_pt1 | contig 10416 bp, 11 predicted proteins | sample 7278071 | NCBI WGS metagenome assembly JAAUYB01 (sample SAMN14350121, study PRJNA611818) | marine sediment metagenome | isolation source: surface marine sediment (1.8m) | place: French Polynesia: Moorea | collected 2018-08 | reverse complement strand
GTATGCGAGGTGTTGAAAAAAAGAACACCGCGGAGCATCAGCAGGACACATTCTCATGAATATGCAATGAATACTCTTCTCACCCCCCTGGCCCCCGCAGACACAAAAGAGTGACACCCGAAATATCCCCCCATTCTTTCGCGTCCAGTTTTGCGGTATCTTTCCCACAAAAAAACCCTCGGCGCAAATGGCTCGATTAGCCGCCTCCCTTCTATCAATGAGCCATTGAATGGAATAAACTCCACACTATTCTTCTGAATAGCGGCGAGTTTTCTCTTTGTGGTAATTGAGCAGGTGCCGCTCAGCCGCTTTGTAACAGCGGTCAGAAAAGTCACTCCTCCCCCTGAAAACCCAACTCTGAGTGTTACGATTGAGTCGTCAGATAAAAGAGCGATGGAATCCTTGAGCTAGGACGCCGCCGCCGCCGCCGCCAAAGCCTCCTCCTCTCCTCCCCCCTCCCCCTCCTCGCCCAGTTTCCCACTAACCTGTAATTGTCTTGTCCACCAAAACAAAATGGATCACCTACCACTCCTCCATCCTCCCCGCGCCCGCCCGTTCCTCCTTCGCCGCATCGGAAACGAGTTTTTTTCCTCCCTCCCTCGATCTTTTCCCCTCTCGTCTCCGCTAGATTAATACACTAATACAATATATTATTGCCTCACACCGCGCTCTGTCAAGGCTCTGACACGTGTGTATTGTATTTTCTTATTTTCGTTTTGTGCGGGAAAGCGGAGGAGGTTTTCTACCAATTCGGACCTTGCATGCTGTACCGTATACGGATTTGACCAGCAGTCCCGTTACGCCACCTTTCTAGTTGGACGCGTAATCGTTTTCCCCTTAAACGGAAAAGGGAAAATCGATTTCTCTAAAAAAAACCAAGTGGGGAACGAGGGTCAGACACATGTTTTTCGATTCCGCTTTCCGTTTCGCAATCAAACCTTTTTTTCCACGTTTTTCCATTTCTGTTTTCGAAAGTATCATTAGTATATCCCGCCTTATATGGCTGCTAATGGATTTCCGAATTCGAAACAATTTTTATCCCACCGGGAGGCATAAGGAAAAAAAGCTGGGAAAACAGATGTCGTCCACCCCCCTGGCAGCCGACAAATTACAAAGTGCCTCTCTCCTGGTTTAGAATCCTCTTTATTTCTTGGAATGAGAGATTTCTTTCTTCTCTTCTGTTTCTTTCCTCCTCTCAAATATGGTAATGGAAGAGTAGCAGTGTGGCAGGGGGGGGGAGCCATTCAATCATCCCGGAGGTGTCGGACCTGACGTTTTTCGACTGGTGGAGGAAGAAGAAGGGGAAGGAGGGGGGGGGGAGAAGTGGAAAAAAGTTTTTTGAAATCGAGCCAAGCCAGCTTCTCTCTCTGGCCGAACTGCAACATGCTGCAAGGGCATAGACAAAACAATTATTCAAAGAAGTATGTACAGTATATATATATACGATAGAGTCAAATACTAATTTGGTTACACATGTGTCATTCACAAAGAACGGAAATGAAACTATTGCCGCTCTTTTCCTATGTTTTTTTGTGAGAAAGACGTCAGGTATGTTCGATGCCTCCTCCTCCTCCTCCTCCTCCCCCCCCATTCCCACCTACACAGAGGTGAAAAAGAACGAGGGAGAGAAGGAGAATTGAGTCTTCAAAATCCCCCTCGGGCTCCAAACAGCTCAGGGGGAGCGGAGCGGAGGGGGGAACCTCTCAAATTATGGGCAATTGATTAGCGGGCTCCCGAAGATGAATTCCCCCATTTTTCTTGGGAAGGAGGAAAGGTGGAAATTATTATTCACCTTCTGCCGCAGCTACGAAACTGTTTTTAGGAGGAGAGAGAATTTTTTTTACTTTTCTTTTCAGGGAAAAGACGAGATGAGTAAAAACTTGACGTGTTTTTCTCCTTGGGTCCTAGAGTAATGAGCGAAATGATTTATCTTTTCTACTTGGCAGGACAGAGTGGAAGAGGGGGAGGAAAAAACGCCGCCGCAGCTTACCTCATAGAAGCACGATCATATGAGGAGGCATGGGTTCGCATGCTTGTAATAAGCTATTCCTCCAAACCTAACCCTCCCAAAAATGGGGAACACTTGCCCAAAAGGCGAAATATTCTTCTGCAATACAGGACAAATAAGGAGATTCTGCTTGTACTGTACCTGTAACCGTTCGCCCATGTTCCATGTCTCTCTCCGCCCTTCGTAGAGATGTGCTCCTCTCTTTTTTCCACCCGACACTTCCCTGAGTGGATCCCTGACAGATTGGGATGAAGGAGGAAGGGGAAGATCAAATTAGTTCTGTGCCCGCCGCCGCCGTACGTACATACAACGCATGTAGGGTACGTGCTACGTAGATGGAAAAATTGGTTCCTATGCAACTACAATCGTTTCCCGGATACATTTGCCCAACACGTGACCGAACAGGGAAAAGGGAAAAAATATCGGGGCAATAAAAAATTTGCGCACAATCTGATCTCCTCCGTTCGGGAGAGGGAAAAATTGCTTTCTTCCCCGACGACCAGCCGTTTCCCATATTTCCTCCGTCAATAAAAGTCGGCGGCGGAGTATCTTCCTCGCTTCCTCTCGTTTGACAAATAACTCCGGAGCGGAAAGGGGAAAAGGCATAAACGGCCTCTCCTCTCCCCCTCTCCTCCGCCCGCCTTTCCCGCTGGCATTTTAATTTCGGCTGATATATGGGAAAAGGAGGTGTGCGCCAGGGAAAAAACGGCTTTAAAGGAGGAGGGGGGCGTCTGCCTCTATAACCCAAAGTGGTCACGACTGCCGAAGAAGGGAGGGGGGGAGGGAGTGGAGGCCATCTAAATGGCAAATATTTTAACGCGGAGGAGGAGGAGGCATGGGATATTGCCTCAGCATGCATGCACCTTTTTTTTCTTTTTTTTCGGGAGGCGAGGATATGGCAAATTGGTTTCGGAAAAAGGAGGGGGAGGGGGAACATCACGAATACGACTCATGAATATGGGCGGAGGAGGAGGCGGTTTAACGAGAATTGCCAAACAGGCTCTCTTTCCATTCAGTGTGAGGTACGAAATATCTTTATTTTTGCTGTAGGCTTCTTCGTTGGGGGAAATGAAAGGGTTTCGGAATCGTCATCCAACTCACACCTCGGTTTCCCGATCAACCGCCGATCGTCGCTGATGGTAATGAGAGGGGAGGGAGAAGAATTGAGGGGAGGGGGGAGGGAGGAAACCAATCCACAAATTTTGACATCTCTCTTTCTCACTTCGAGCTCAACCCGTTCTTTTTCTCTTACTGTAATTCACGGTGATGTTGGATGAAAACCTCTGGCATAGAAATCTTTATTGTAGACTGTCAACAAAGTAAGTGTAATGCAACACAGCGAGGTAAAACTAGCTTTGTACGTGGTACTTGAACAATTAGCTTGCAATGTTGTGCCCAACAAGTCTATGACTCGCCGCCACCCACCAATAACAGCACATTAGTAGCGAGCGGCGGCGAGGGCGCTTGTTTTTGTTCAGTTTGGTAGAGCCAGGTGTGCCGCGGTGGTGGTATAACTGACTCTGACAGCAGTGGTGGTGGTGGTGGCTTCGGCGGCGGCGACTAGACGACTTAATTCGTAATTTTGGGTGAGAGAAAAGAGGAGGAAGGGAAGGACCCTCCACCACGCGAAAATTGATCCCCGGCGGTCGAAATAAAAAGAGGCTCCCTTTAATTTTCGGGGAAATTTGGGAAAGCGACAAATGTTGATTTACTATGGTGGTGGTTTCCATGATGATGCGGCGGGCAGACACGGTTTCCCCCTTTTTCTCTTTTCGTCCAACGATTTTCTGCCTTCTCCTCTTTTTTTACCACTTTTCACTATTCATTCTCCACCAAAGAGGGGAGGGGGGAAAGAGAGAGATGAGAGGAGGAAGGAACTCAATTGGAAAAAGGGAGGGGGGAGCCAATTTCACCAAGAGTCGATTTTTACGCCTATCCAACCCACCTTCCCTCTCTTTCCTCCTTCACTGTCCAGAAGGCATGGGATTCACCAGCAAGTCTTCATACTTGACTACTGCCTCTTTCTCTTTTTATTTTGAGAACATCAATTCCCCCACGAAAAGTAGCACATTTTCCCCTCTGCAAAAGCTCAAATATTGGTCAAAAATATCCTGTTGTAAGTTCCAGCCAGAGTAGAGTGGGATAGATGGGATGGAAGGTATCTCTGCCTGCCATCTCTATCTATTTTCCCTCCTCTCTCTTCCACTTCCACACGAGGGAGAGAAGAGAACATGTGTCTGTTTGATGAAGTGGGCTGGGAGGGGGGAAGGTGGGGGGAGGGGAAGAGCTGGTCGTAGAAGAAATGAGAACTGTGGAGAAAAGGGAAGAAGAGGGAGAGAGAGAAAGGAACAACCAATCAAAGCGGTTGATTGTTTTGGGAGAGAGGAGGAGAACACAAAAAGTGGCCATGGAAAAAGGATGAGGAGGAGGAGATGGAAAGATTGGTCTAGAGGAAACTCTCTTGGCCCCCGTCTTAGCAGGTCCGCAAAAAGCGAGGCTGCGGGAGAGCGAAAATATTTTCCGCCCGCCTAAACAATTTAACTGTCCCTTTTTTCGGGAGCCTTTTGCCGGCGGGAGGCAAAAATGTTTTTCTTGCTTGCGGACCCTCCCACCTGCCAAGAAAAGTTTCCCGGCGTAAAAAAAACCTAGAAAACGCACAGCGCTACTTTTCCCTTCCTCCTGAAAATAGGGTTGGCTTCAAAAATATTGAAAAGTGCAGCCCGCGGCCTCCTCCTACTCCCCCTTTCCCGATACAGTTTTCTTTTTTGCGGCGGCGGCGGTCTCTCCTTCTTCTTCCCTCTCAATAAAATTGGTGCGAAAAATCAATGTGTCGGGTCTGGAGGAGCGGGAGGCAGTTATTGATAGTCCTCCCCCTGAAATTGCCGGGTTATTTCGGCAACGGACCGAACGGCCAAGAAAGAGGAAAGGAAGAAGGAGGGAAGGCCCAGAGCAGAGCTCCAAAGGAGAAAAAACAAATTTCAAAATTTCAAAATTAAGAAGAAACTTTTGTGCAGTGTAAAATTCATATGCAGCGGCCTGCGCAGAGTGAAAGAAACAAAAGTTAAACATCTCTTCACGCCGAATCGTCTATGGCCAATGATAATAAAGACATTTTCGCCCCCGGACAGAATAAAATGCGACTAGACGATCAGAAGGAAAATTGTTTGGGAGAAGGAGGCGAGGAGAAATATTGAATAATGTTCTTCCCCCTGCTCCTACCTTCCTGCCGCCGCCGCCGCCTCCGTTCGAAGATAGACGTAATGAAAGCAAATTACACGGTAGGGAGAGGCAGGGTTGCCACCGGGCACGAAATATCGGCCGATGATCGATTGTCTGGATACTTACGGTGAGAAGTATAATTTACACCGACTGGCAACTCTGGCAAAGTGGGAGCTCTGTAATTTCGGGAGCGGAGACGGGGGAGGGGGGACGGAGAGGCGGCAAACAGAATTTCAAGCCACCACCACCTCCTCCGATCCCCCAAATCGAGGAAGCGATAAATAATAAAACTCCACACTGGAAAAGAGATGGTTTTAAAATATTTTATCCGTTTAAAACAGTTTTTCGGCAAGTGATTTCTTTCTTTCCCCTTTCTAACAGAAAATATAGGCTTTTCTCCTTATTTTTTTAGCCATGAGGAAATTGGGGGTAGCAGGAAGGTAGGAATAAATGTGGCACTGCAGCAGCGGCCGCAAGAGTATTGACCAAACCTCCCTCCTTTCCCTCTCCCCTTCTCTTCTGAAACATTTTTGCGAAAACAACCGCCTCCGATATTTGGGGGAAGGTAAAGAATGGCCCTATCGGAAATTTCGCTAAATGAAAAAGAAGACCGGAGAGAGAGAACAAAAAGGTGCCCTCTTCTTCATCTTTTTTTTCGGGGGGAAAGGGAGAAAAAACTTTTTACTCCTCCTTGGCTGTCAGTTTGCGTTGGCACCATCTTATTACCCCTCACACACTCACCCGAGAGCAAAAGGGAGGAGGAGAGGGGGAAAAGATATTGCCGCAGTAGCGGAGGGGCGGCGGCGGCGGAGGAGGAGGAGGGGGGGAAGGAGGGGGGGGAATAGGAAAAAGTTTTTCCACTCTTCCTCCCACTGCAGGAAGCAGTATTTTTTTCTCGCCTCTCGCCCCTCCCCTTTATTTAACACTTGCCCCATACATGAGTCACTTGCTGTGCTGCAAGGAGGGCAATGACATTCACTGATAATTTTTTCAACTGCACGCACAGTATTTTTCACACATTTGTACTTTTTCTCATCTAAAAAATGTCTGGGGAACGTAAGGTGAGTGCGGCTATGGCTCTATATACCACACATATGGGCGGCAGGAGGTAAAAGCGCAGTAAGAGAAAAAAAGTAGCGTTGGAGAGGAGAAGACCACCACCACCACCTCAGCCCCCGCCGCCTTGCCCCCGGTCCCTCGGTCCCAGAACTAATTCAATACAAAATTATTTTCTCACCACCACCACCTCCGCACAGAAGAACATGCTGAGGTTTTTTTCCTCCACTTTCCCGCAAGAGAGAGGGAAAGAGGAAAAGGGGAAAAAAGTTTTTGTGCGTTTCCTTGGAAATGGAAAGGAAGGGGAGGAAAAGGCCGGGATAGGTCTTGTTAGAGAGGATGCTTGCGTGGGAAAAGGGAGGAAAACCAGTGTGTGTTTAAAAAGAGCTTCGTTCGTACGTAGGATAGGTATAGATGCCAATTTGGAAAGAGGAGAGGGAGAAGACCCAAATTACCATGCGGCGGCGGCGTGCCTTACCATTTCTCGAGTTCCCTCTTCTCCTCCTCCTTCGCTGTTAAATGTGATGGGAATATCATCACCGTCATTGGGAAATCCGAGCTAGTGTGCGTGCGGATCCATCATTTAAAATCCTCTCTCATTTTCGGCGATGTCTCCTCCCCTCCCCCCTCGTTTCTCTCTTTCTCACGATAGCGAATCGTTGAGATCCTGTGAGCCCCAAAAACTTTTGAATGGCGTGTCAATACTCTAATAATTGGACATCCAACTGAAATGTTACTTTAATAAAATTTCTATTGACATGTTTTATGAAAAATATTTAAACCGTCACACGTTACTCTAGCTACACAGTATATACTATGCTGGCTTCGTCCTCCGATAATAAAGCTATCTGGGAATCAGATCTCGGAATTTTGATTAGGGGGGGAGAGGGACGAGGAGGAAGAAGAACGAGAAGAGAAGGAGGAAGAGGGTGAAATCCCGTCGCCGCACGCGGCATACAGCTAGAGGAAAAAGGAACACATATCAGATCGTATCGACATTGTTGTTCACTTCTTGTTGTGACTCTCACCTCGACTAATTCATCCCTAAAAAGCTTTCATGTTTTAAACGGTGTTTTTAAAAAGCGCTGATCCCCCCCTTGTCCCTCTCTCGATTGGCTTGATTCCAATTATGACTTTAGCGACGAGAAGAGATGACTTTGTTGGAGGCGTTGGCGGCGTTTTACTAAGGAGGGAGGGAGGCTGTTGGAACGGACCCCGATTGTAATGCATCATGATGTGGAGTCGGAGGAAGAGAAAGAGGAGGGAGGCATCATCAATCTAACTCAAACCATGTTCCAACATCACCTCCTCCTTCGCGAGAAGAACCATCTACGCAAGGTGAATTGAGATGCTCTGGCCGCCAGGTCGAAGCGAAACAATGTGTTGAAAATGTGTCAGGTCTTTCTTTTTTTGAAGAATTGTTTTTGATTTTCCCTCTCCAAACTTATGGGGAAAAGCACGATTCGTGACTTTTAAATTCTCTCTTCGACCCGGGGTTGGGGGCGAGGTGGCGGTAGATAACCCCTGTCCTCCTCCTCCTCCCGCCTTCTTGATTTGGAGCAGAGATAACCACGGCTCTCTTCAGTCCGCCTTCTCATTTCCCAATTTTTTCCCTCCCTCCTCCTCCTCCTCCTTTTCTCTTTTAGGGTTGGGTAGGAGGGGGAAACGATGATATTAAAATCCAATCGTTTTGTAACCCCGCCATATACAGGGAGAGCACGCGAGGTCACAGCTTTAGAAATTTCTCCATTCTTTCTTTTTGGGGAAAAAACCCGAACTGAAGCCTCTGATATTGGGAATTGCAAGAAGCACCAGAAATTGTCCTCCTCCGTCCGTTTTCTCCAGTAAGTGTTTTCGTGTCGTCCCTGCAGCAGCCCTGCATGTATGACGAAACCTCCTTTGTTCTGTTTTATTGATACGCCCGTCGTCCGTCCCTCTTCTTCTTCCCTCACAGCGGTGACAAATTAGAAAGCCAAATAATCTCCTTTATTGAAAAGGCGCCCTGCCATTGGTCGGCCGGGATGATTGAAAAGGAAGAAGAGGAGCGCCTTCTTGCTTCTTGTGTCTCCTCCTCCTCTTCCTCCTCCTCCTCCTCCTTCGCCGTCGTGTTTTGGTGTCGCCTCCGGAGAAGAAGGGGGGAAAACAGACAAGACGGATGGGAGTGGCGCCCCAGAAAAGCGTACGGGAATAGACAATTTGATGCGACATAGTATTTAATTTATCATCTTGTCTCTTACATGTGTTGCAAAATTTCTCACCTGTTGGAAGAGAAACTCTTTGGGAGGAAGAAAGTTCTTAACAAATATTTCCCCCCATCTGTTGAATCCCTCCGCGGATCAATTTCAAAATAATAAAGCCCTTCTGGCTGTGATGAATAAGAGGGACTGGCGTATGTGTGTAAGCAGTGTGTGTGTAGAGCGACAAAGCCACTTTTTGTTGATGTTGTTGCCTGCTCCTTCCGTTGTGGCACCAATCGGAAACGCTCCCTCACCCCAACATGTGTAGCGCAGTGTGAAGAAGGGCGGCAATTTGGAGCAAAACCCCAGCCAGCCAGCCCCACCGAACGAACGACCCTGCCGCCGCCGCCGCCGCCACAAAGGCATGATGGAGTGGAAACAATCAAAATTCCATTTGGCCCCCTTCTCTCTCTCACTCTCCTTTCCCCCCAACGTCACATGACGCCAAAAGTCGTACCTGCCTTTCTCTCTCTCTTTTTTGCGGGGGGGGGGGAAAGCAGAGTGAGTGTGTCGCAATTTAGCCGGGCAAACAAGCCGCGACAGACGGGGCATTAATCCCTTTGCTCCACTATGTATACGTACCCAAACCCAAAGGAAAAATAGAAAACTAAAAGAAAACATATTACGGGAAGCGACAGCATGTGTCCAAAATTCGATGAGTGTCAAGAGGTAGGGAAAGCAAAGTAGCATGTGGAAAACAAATCCAATTTCTTGCGTGAATGGAGAATTAGATTCCTTTCTCTGGAAGGCGTGCGTGCGGGGCGTGATTGACAGAAAATTGGAAACTTTTATTTCTTTTTTTTCACGTGTTGAGTGGTGGGGAATGAATAGCTGGCAAAGAGTGTCAATTTGTGTCATTGGCTTAGGGGGAATGCTTCCAATACCCCGCTTTCTGGGAAATACAATTCGAATCGGGGGAAAAGAGGAAAAGAGACAGCGGCAATTTTCCCTTCTATTCAAAAATTAAAAGCGTTTTTCTTTCCTCGCCTCCGCCGCCGCCGCGTGCGCCCGACTCATGCAGCAGTAGACTTGTCAATTTCCTCGAATATCTTGTGGGAAAAGTAGTGTCACTTCCACTCTGTTACTAGAATCGGTGGCTAATCAACCTACATACACACGCGGCGGCACGAAAAAACATTTCCCGTACTTTCCTTTACTCCTTTCATTTTCCCACAAATCATTCGACACCTCTTTTTTTTCTGTTTCGTTGCTGCTGCTGCTGCTGCGGCGGCGGTTGTTGTAGTTGTACCTGGGTGAAGGGGAGGGGGGATCGCCCGGTGTTGTCGGGAGGAGGTATTATGATGGATTCGACGCAAATTGGGACTTTTGACGGAAGGAGGGGGAGAGGGGGGGGGGGACGGCGGCGGCGGCGATTGGTTCTCATAGCGGGGGGAGGAGGGGCTGTCAATAAGAGAGAGAAGCCGTATTCCGCCGTCACGGTCGGGAGAGCCGATTGCTGCGGACACACGAAAGTGGTGGTGGAGGGGGGGGGAGGAAAAGAATATTCAGGAGACGTCAGTACGTGTGCCACTGTCACAGTCGGACGGATTCCATTTGGAAAGGAAATATTTTTTTTTTTTGCGCCGAGTGTCTTTCGAATTTGAAGGTAGAATACACACGTTTCTATATATGTATTCTTACCTCCATGTCGTTGAAAACAAATGGAATTCGGGAGCAAAAAAAAAAAAACAGATTGCGAGGTGCTTCGCGGTCAATTCGTGCCACTGTATGCGCGAAAGAAATCATATACGTAGGAATTGCGAAAGGGGCAAAAAAGGTCCCAAATTATATTTCCATCTAGGAGAAAAAAAGCCTCTTTTTGCGGAAAAGGCCATGTCCGTAGCTCAGTCGGTAGAGCGGTGGACGCTCGGATTCAGACACCGAACTGGCTGGCGC
>JAAUYB010074487.1_pt1 | contig 10419 bp, 3 predicted proteins | sample 7278071 | NCBI WGS metagenome assembly JAAUYB01 (sample SAMN14350121, study PRJNA611818) | marine sediment metagenome | isolation source: surface marine sediment (1.8m) | place: French Polynesia: Moorea | collected 2018-08 | reverse complement strand
TGTATTCTTCCCTCTTCCTTTCAGCAGCTCCTACTGCTCCTAAGCTGTCCAGTCTTCTTGTCTTCCTTCCAGCTTATCCTTTCATCTCATATGCCCCTCTCTCACTCCACACTCCCCCGCCACCGAACGAAGCGAGGGGGAAGAGAGGGGTCACTGCACTCATTGTACGCGCGGGTAGGGCAGCTGGGGTATTTAAATACGCAAAGACAAGAGAAGGGGATGGGCAGCTGGGGTATTTAAATACGCAAAGAAAAAAGAAGGGGCCTTTAAATACGCAAATATCAGCTGCGACAGCACGGTGTAAAGGGGAGGGGGGGGGAGGGGGCAGCGGCGCGTAACGGGCGGCGCAAGGCAGGCGACGGCGCGGCGCGGCGGCAGTGGGGGAGGGCAGCGTATATATCATAAGATATCATCCGGCGGAACTTACATAAATGAACAATCACGGAACTTAGCGCCAAATATTTAAAAGAGGGGGCACAATAGCGGGGAGGGAAACGACTTTTTAATAAAACTTGAAGTGTGAGAGAGAAGACACGCGGGGTTTTTTCGTCATCTTCTGGTCCGGGGGGAGACCCGGAGAGGTCCGGAGAGAAGATCCCGGGGGCCTAGAGCCAGTCGCTCGGTCGCAGGAAGCACTCCAGGGCGTCGTCGTCGTCGGAGGACGGGTACTCCGGAGGCCCGTTGGGGGGGTCATTGGGGCCCTTGATGCCGGGCGGGGGCAGGCGCACCTTGGCCAGTTCCTCCGGGTCGCCAAGAAAGACCGGGCCGCCGCGCTTGAAGTGCGCGAGGGGGGAGGCCGAGGACGTCGTCTCAGGAGGGGAGGCCGAGTCGGAGGTGGAGACATCCGTGTCCCACGCGTCGGTATCCCACTCGTCGGCGGGCGGGGCGCCAGAGGGTCCGGGCTCCGGGTCGGCGTAGGGGTCCGGGCTGTGAGAGCCCGCGGCCGAGGTCTGGGGCGACGAGCTGGAGTCGGGGGACGAGGTCGCCACCGGCGACGACGGCGGCGGCGGCGGGCCCGGCTCATGGGCGAGGGCGGCGCGAGCTGCGGCCGAGGTCACCTGATGGCGTTGGAGATGGGCGGGACCGGAGAGGCATTCATTGTGGAGGAACGGGGCCGCTGGCGGAGAGCCCTCCGGGGCAGAGAGTCGGCGCAAGCGAGCCGAAGATGCCCTCACCCTTTCCAAGAACGGGGGGAACCGGCGGGGCGGTGGGCCCAGCGGGCTGGAGGACTCCGGAGCGCCGGCGGGCACCAGTGGCGGAGGGCACTGGACCTTGATGGAGAAGAGGGACGGCGGCGACGGGCGGGCAGGTCCCCAGGGCTGCGGCGGGGACCGGCGGCGGGCCCGCTTGAGGTTGGAAGCGGCCTCCTGGCTGAGGTAGGCGTACTCGGCGGGCCTTTTAACAGGTGAGTTGGGCTCCCAGGTGCCATGGGCAAATGATCGTAGAAGTTCCTGGGCTCGAAGGGGATGCATAGAGATGAGGTCGTTGTAGGAGTCCACCGGGAATGGATAAGGGGTGTACGGGCGGTGGGCGAAGAAGCCGAGGCTCCAGTTAGTCCTCCTGGATGAGGTGTACATGCCGAACTCCGCGGCCTCCTCCCAGAAGCGCATGTTATTGAGCCACTGCGGAGGGTCCCACTTCTGACAGGCGTCCTCCTCGAAATGTCCCCTGCACATGCAGATTTGACAGGTGTGATGGAGTTGGCGGCAGACGATGGTGTTGTGGTGGCCTCGGCGGTTGCGGCAGAGCTCGTACAGACAGACGAGGAAGGTGTCCTTGTCCTCGGCAGCGTAGAGGGGGCAGGCTACCCTGTTGCCGTGCATGAAGGCGTGGGTGGGGGAGCCGCAGGCGGTGCATCTCTTGGGGAAAGGCGGGTCAGGCTCGTAGGCCATGTAGGAGACGTCGTGGGACTTGGGGTTAGAGATGGCTAATGCGGGCTCGGCCATGGAGGATCCTGCAGCGGAGTCCTCCTCATCATCCTCGGCCCCGTTCGGCAGAGAGGGCTGGGCTTGGCCCGGGGGGGGCAGGATGATGACGTCGTCATCGTCGTCTTCGTCGTCCCAGCCAGACTTGGGGCCGGAGGGGGAGAAGGCGAAGTCCTGCAAGAAGTCCCTGAAGACATGGGCGACGGACTTGTCATTGGGGAAGACGGCCTTGGCGCCAACCTGGAGGACTCGTTCTAGAACTAGACGGAGCAGAAAGGAGATTGGGCACGAGGAATCATGAAACATGTAATAGACGTGTTCCTGGCGGAGGGAGCCGTCGACATTTTTCCACCACTGGTAGAACAGGTGCGCCGAGCGGAACCAGGGCCACTTGCTGTTGCCGTTGGAGTCCTCGTAGGGATGAGCTCCGAAAAGCCTGATGAAGGCGGCCTCCGGCATTGGCTTGTAGGGGAAACCCTTGCTCCATGCTGACTGCATCTGCAGTCCGTCCCTGTTGCCGCAGCCATACATGTGAATGAGCTTGCCTTCTCTGTCCGCAGGAGCCGGGGACTTGGCGTGGAAGTGGCGCCAGAGGGACCTGGTGTCGACGAGGGACGTGGCCCTGACGGAGTAGGAGGGCGGGAGATCGGAGGAGATGTCGCTGCCCAGGATGAAGACGTGGGGGTCCTCCATCCAGCGCTTGAAGGGAGCCGGCATGACTGAGAAGGCGTGAGCGTTGCCCAAGGGCTGGCCATCGTTGAGAGCCTCCAGGTCCATGATGACGGTGAAGCCGGAGGCGGTGGTGGCCAGGGCGTAGAGACGGCGGAGGGGGGCGGGGAGGGAGAACCTGTCACGGCGGCGTCCCTGGGGGGGACTGTAGGTCTCCGTGTCGTAGGACATGATGCCGTAGAGGTCGACGTCCGCGATGAATCGGCCGGCGACCGACGCCCAGTCGTCGGAGGATCGGATGAGGCTGCACCGCCAGATTTGCTCCTCCGTGAGACGGTGGATGAACTTGTGCTGGATGGAGAGTGCCTTGTATAAGTTGCTCAAATGGTATACCGCATTGCAGGTCGCCTGGGGTGCGCCACGGAGAGCGTCGTCGAGGGCGGAGGCGTCCATCATCGGCCCCCCGGGCATGGCGACGAGGGGGGCGTGCGCCGGCTTGGAGAGGGACATGGCGGCGTGGATGGCCCGGATTCAGGTGAGTTGGAGTGGACGGTGGGTTTTTTAGTTAAGTATGGGGAAGATGGAGGCGGTCCGGACGGCGTGGTGGCGGGAAATCGAGTGGGAGGGGGCCGAGGGGGGATCGACGAAGAAATTTCTTTTAGAGAGGTTGGGGTTTTTTCCCGCAAAGGCAAGCGATTATTTGTAAAAATGTGGGAGGGGACTTATTTTTTGGGAGCAAGGCGGGAAACGGAGTGTTGTTCTATCAGTGAAAATTCTGCTTTGTGAGCGGCGGTGAAGGGGAGTCTTTGTTGGGTTTTTAGTGGTCTTGGGAGACTTGTAGAAGGCGGCCTAACACGTGTGTGGGTCGGCAAAGAGTGGAGCCATTCGCCAGCTGAAGGGTGACCCTCCTGACAACGCCGTCGGCGCTGGGGCGAGTGGAGATAATTCTAGCGATAGGCCAGCGGCCGCGACATTGGTCGTCAAGAAGAGTCACCACGTCTCCCACCTTGGGGCTCCTGTCGGGGGCATGCCACTTGCTTGTGGTCTGCATATAAGGTATAATCTCGTCCTTGAATCGTTTCCAGAAGGCGTCCAGCCTGGCTTGATGTTTGTGCCACGGCCTTTTGTCATTCCATCCCCCTTTGGGTTCCCTAGCTACCATTCTGTAAGGTGGGAGGCCGAGGGCGTCGGCAGGAGTAAGGGGGAGGGGGCCACCGCTGTCTGCTGTGATGAAGGAGAGTGGACGACTATTAAGGATCCCTTCCACTACGACTAGTGTGGTCATGAACTCTTCGTCAGTGGTTGGGAGGTCGGCCGGAAGTGCATGGTAGAGTCCCCTTTTGACCGCAGCAACTAGGCGCTCGAAAGCTCCCCCGAAATGACTACCCGAGGGTGGGTTAAAGTGCCATTGAGTAGGTGGGAACTTGTCTTCCAGTCGTTGTCCTACCTTGGGGGTAAGCAGGCCCTGAAGCTCGGGTGGGGCCGCCCTGATGTTTGATCCTTGATCTGCGTAGACGCTGGCGAGGGTCCCATCCGCCCTTCGACGGGTGATGAATCTTTCAAAGGCACACAAATGGGAGTGGGCAGAGGCAGACAGTAGGGGCTCGAGATGAACGGCTCTGGTGGCCAGGCACGTAAATATGATGAAGTACCGCTTTTTGGTGGCTTCCAACGGGGAATTCTTGACCGCGAAGGGACCGGCCATGTCGAGGCCAATGTTGGAAAAGGGGGAGTTGTCATGGGTGGGGCCCAAGCGGACAGGTGGGAGGGGGGCCATGGGTGGGCGGAACGGCTGAGGGGCGCGCCTCTTGCACGCTGTGCACTCGTTGGCCACCTTCCTGGTGAGGGCGCGTAGGTTGACGATCCAGTACTTCCGTAGTAGCTGATTCATGACGATATTTTGGGCGCCGTGTAAGGTCTTGATGTGGTGGAGCCGGATGAGGAGGGTGGTACAGTGGTGGTCCTTTGGGACGATGATGGGGAATTTTGTTGCGAATGGTAGGTCGGTAGCTAGACGGAGTCTGGAATTGGCGCGCAACAAACCGTCCATAGATAGACGAGGTTGGAGTGTGTAAATTGTAGAAGTTCGTGGAGTGGGGAGGCCCTTTGTAAGGTCGGAGAAGGTTCGGGAGAAGCAGGTGCGTTGGAGATGGAGGAGGAGGCGGCGCTCTGCTTCCCACAGTTCTCTCCCCGCCAAAGAGGTCCTTCCTGAGGGATATCTGAGACGCAGGCACCAGGCAATGATGCGGACTATCTTCGTCCAACTGGAGTACTTGTGGAGGCTGAGGGGGAAGTCGGCATCAACGTTGTTGTTGTATCCATCCTGGAGTGGGGCGGCGGCGCTGGGCTTGGTTTGGACGAATGAGAATTGAGCTCCCTTCTTTACCTCTTCCAGAGCCGCAGCCGTTGCTTGGACCGATTCTGGTTGGGAAGGCCACTCCCCCGTACAAAGGAAGGTGGGCCCCTGAGCCCATAACTTGGATTGGCCGATCTGCGAGGGGAAGAGGCCCCGAGAGGGAATGTCAGCCGGATTTTGGTCTGTAGGGACGTGGCGCCAATTGGCGACTGAGGTGGCTCTCTGTATTTTGGCCGTCCTGGTGCCGACGAAGGTGGTGAGGACTCGTGTATCGTTGTGTAGCCAGCAGAGAACCGTTGCGCTGTCACTCCAGAAGTTGACCTCGGTCATGGAAAGGGAGTAGGCCGCTACGATGCAGAAGGCCAAGTTCAGGGCCAGTTCGGCAGCCATGAGCTCCAGGCGGGGAATGGAGACCTGCTTGATGGGGGCTACTCTTCCTCTGGCTAGGAGGAGACGAGAGGTGGTTTCCTCGTCATCAAAGTAGGCTACCACGTATGCAACTGCTGCGTAGGCTTCGGCTGATGCGTCACAGAAGATATGGAGGGCAATACGTAGGGGGTGGAGATGAACTGGGTGGATGCAGCGAGGAATTCGTACCTGTTGTAGGCCTGGTAGGGCTGCGAGCCACTCCTTCCACTTCTTCAGTATAGGCGCAGGGCAGGGATCGTCCCAGTCGACCCTCTCTCTCCAAAGGTGCTGAAGTATCATCCGGGCAGCCAGCACAAACGGGAGGACGAGTCCGTGGGGGTCATAGAGGCGGGCCTCGAACTGCAAGATCGTCCTCTTGGTCCATCGAACCGTGGTGGGCGGGGTGTCGAGGGAGAAGGTGAAGTAGTCGCCCTCCGCCTGGTAGATGACCCCCAGCGTCTTGAGGGTGGGCAAAGGTGCATCTTTGTTACAGTAGTCGGACAACCGAAGGCCCGGTGTGATGCATTCCTGTGGAATGTTTCTGAGCACCTCCGGGTGGCTGGAGACGATCTTCTTGAGGGGCATATCTGCCTTGGCTAGAAGTTCTGTGAGCTGGGATAGGAGGGCAGCAGCTTCCTCGATAGTGGGGCGAGAGTCGAGGCTGTCATCCACCAGGGTGGAGTGAATCAGGGTTTCTGCTGCAGATGGGTACTGGAGGCGGTGTTGGCGGGCATGTTCCTTGATGGCGAAGATAGCGACGCAGGGGCTGCCGGCATTGCCAAACACGTGGGACCTCCATCGGAAGACTTTCGGCTGCTCCCCCGGTGATGTACGCCAGAGGAATCGGTGGAAGTCTCGGTCTTCCTCCGGCATCTGTAGTTTGTGGAACATCTTTTCGATGTCAGCTCCCACTGCAACGTTGTGGCGTCGGAAACGTAGAAGGACGGTGACCAGTTCTGTGACCAGTTTTGGTCCTTTATGTACGTGGTCATTGAGGGAGAGGCGGCCGTTGGGTTTTGCTGCTGCGTCCATGACTGTTCTGAGTTGGGAGGAGGGCTTGTGGGGGTTGTGAACGCCGAAGTGGGCGAGGTAGTACGCCTTGTCGTCGGCTGGGGTGTCCGATCCGACTTCTTCCACGAACTGGCGACGGGTCCACTCCTCAATTTGGGAGAGGTACTGGCGCTGGAGAGTGGGACTGGCAAACAGCTTGGAAGCCTCGAGACTTTTCAGGCGGCTCAAAGCGTAGGCGTAGTTGTTGGTGAGAGGGGGGGGTCTCTTTTTCCAGAGTACGGGAAGTTGATATCTGCCGTCTACCATAATCATATTCTTTCGTAGGTAAGCAAACACCTGTTCGTCGCGCACCGAGTTGGCAAGGGGGCCGGCGGCGTCGTCGACGTCGAACATCCGCTGAACGAGTTCGTGGAGGGCCCGATCCGTGGATGGGCTGGCGGCTGGTGGTCGTTTGTCCTGTTTCGTCGTCTGGGAGTCCGAGGGAGAGGTGGTGTTGAACTTAAACGAGGACCACTGGGTGGCGGACCATGGGGTGGCGACGACTGGGGCATGGCACTTGAGGACGTAGAATGAGCTCTCGTCGGAGGTGCTGGGGGAAAGGCCAGTGGGGCCTCCGACGGTCCAGCCCAGCGCGGTGTGGCGCGCAATGGGCCCTCCTGGCTCTTGGGGAGCGACGTCGGGGGAGACCGCAGATAGGAGGTGGGGAGTGGCTTGTCCCAGCATGATATCCACCACGCGGTCAGGGACCGGTGGAGAGAGTGGAAGACCCCTGAGGTGATCATGGAGGTGTTGGACCTTTGTCCAGTCGAAGGGCTTGTAGGACGCGGCGGGGTCCTTCACCACTTGGACGGAGACCTCGTGGTCCGTGTTGGTTGTGCGGATGAGGAGATGAGAAACCATAATTTCCTGTTCGAAGGATGCGCCGTTGAATCCTTTGATAGTAGCGAGAGCTGCGCGGCCCTGAAGGCCGAGCTCTTCCGCCGCCTTCTGACTGATGAATGATGCTGTTGCACCTGAATCAAGCATGCAGTTGAGGTGGGCGACTCTTCCATTTAGGGGGTTGACGCATTGAATGGGCACGGTTTGCAGCGACACTCTGGAGCGAGCTCCCGCGTGATAAGCTTGATGAACGACGGTGGGAACCTCCTCTTCCTCGTCGTCCTCGGCGGAGTCAGAGTCGGTGTCGACCTGAGTGGTGTGTGCTCGGAAGGTGGTTCTTTTCTTAAAGAATTTTGCGCCGTGGAGCAGCGTGTGATGCTTGTTTTGGCATTCTTTGCAGGTGACATTGCGCGGGCAGGAGCTGGTGTCGTGGCCCTCCTCGAAGCAGGAGAAGCACCGGCGGACCTTTTGTAGCATCTTGCGTCTGTCGTTGGGCGTGGCTGCTTGAAATAGGGGGCACTTAATGATGCGGTGCTCCTGGTTGTCGAATGGGCAGACAAATTTTACTGACACGGAAGTTTGGAAGGCCTGGGCGGGGGAATGTGGCTGCTGTGGAGCTTGGGCCAGTCCGGCGCGGCGGACGTCGAGCAGCTCGTCCAACCAAGCGAGAAGGGAGACGGCGCAGGGTACCGTGTGTTTTGCAACTGCGCTGTTCCAGAGGTGGAAGTCAGAAAGTAGGTCTGGGTCGAGCTTCCGGATGACTTCCTCGTATAGGTGCGAGCCGAAGGCGTCGGCAGGTCGGTTGAGCCGTTCGAACTCGTTGATGAGATCTTCCAGCTTGAGGTAGAGGCGATGAATAGTTGGAGTGTCGGCGCGTTTGACTCGTGTAATGGCAGCCAGGGCTCTCTGGCGGGCGCCAAGAACCCCAAGTGGGTGTCCATAATGCTTTTCTAGGCGGCGGATGGCGAGGCGGTAGCCGTCGCCGTCGGCGGGTATTCCGTCCGCAATGTGGCGCAGCTCGGGGTCGGACATATTGAAACATGCGAGAAGGGCGCTGACTTTCCAGTTCACACTAGCTTTAGTCATGTGGACGGATGGAATGAAAATCTGTCGCCACAGTACGTAGGAGTCCGGCCTCCCTGAGAAGACTGGGGCAAGCTTCTTCAACTTGTCGTAGTCGGTGAAGGGAACGGCGTTGTCAGGGGGGCAGACGTTCCATGGGTGAGAGAGTGTGAGGTAGTACGAGTTAGATTTGTCCGACGTTCTGTGGTTAAAGGGGTTAGGGAAAGCAGCGGCCGGGGGGGCCGTGTGGAGGAGGAGCTGGCCGTGGTACCTCTGAAGAATGGGGTTGGAGGAGAGGCAGGGGGGGGGAGCGGCGGCATATTGGTGGGTTGGGGCCTGCGGTTGTGCCACTGGGGCCGCATAAAGGGGTTGGGAGCCCGAGAAACGGGGTCCCGGGTGGAGAGTTCCCCCTGAGGGGGCCGGCTGTTGTGCTGCATCGCCCGCGAGAGAAGGGGGGGCTGATGACGTCGCTCCCTGTACGCAAAAGGCAGCAGCCTGATGCGTCGTCGTAGCCTGCGGGGGGAACAGCGGTTGGGGTGCTTTGTGTGGTACCGGCCCGGCGGGTTGGTGTGGGGGCTGTTGCTGCTGCTGGCCCCGGCGCGCGGGCGAGGGGGGACGGCGTAGGCGTGATCGGGGAGAGGACGGCTTATTGTAGTGGTACGTCTTGTAATGAATGGTACCCGGGCCCCTGTTGTCCTGAGTGGGGTTTGGGTTGTTGTTAAAGTTGTGACAACGTACGTCCGCCTGAGTGGCGGGGCCGACGAGAGTCGAGGCGGCCGCTGTAGGCGCCGGGTGGGGATTGGCGGCCGGACGTGGGTCCGGCTGAGCAGGGGGTTGGGCGAGGGCCTGGTCAAGGCGTCGCTCGAGGTCTTTTATCGCCTGCCTCTGACGCTGAATGAGATCATCCTTATTAATAGTAGGTGGTGGCGGAGGCGGCGTCGGGGATTGGTCTGCCGCGATCTGGATGGCCAGGCGACGGTCGGCTGCTACCTGCTGCTCACGCTCCCGATCAGGGGGAGGACGGAGGGCGTCGTCGTTGGGTACGACCTGGACAGCGTCCGGGTCGGAATCCTCGAGTGGCTGGCCGTGGTGGGTGACAACAGGTCCTAGAAAGCGCCTACGCTCGAGCTCGACAGGATCAGGATCCGCGACCGGAGAGAGGAGTGCTCCGCGCGCTTCGAGAGCGACCTCCACCGTCGGGTCAGGCGTGGAGTGACGTCGCGGCGGCAATCCGATTGTTTGCGGCGGTGCCGCAGGCGGCGGCCCCGGTGGAGGTGGAGGAACGGGGGCAGTGTTAGACGCGCTGCTGCTGGCGGCAGTAGCGGACCGAAACGGATCGGCTTGATCAGGCGAGCCATCAGAGGCTTGAGTGAGGACGTCCGCAATGGGTGAGAGTGCTTGAGTCCACATGGAAGTGGCGTACGCGACTGCTCGGGTCTTTCCAGCGAGGTGGAGTTCGGCGATTAGGTTATCGTATTGCGGCTGGGCGGTTTCAATGGAGACGCGAATTTCCCTAAGCAAAGCCTTTACCTCGTCTTGGGGCGCGTCCTTGGCGGTGTGGAGAAGAATAGCCCGCTGGTGGAGTCCACGGAAGGCGTCCCGGTGGGTGACGAGGAAGTTCTTCTGGCGGTTGTTGAACCCGACCGTGTTGATGTCGTTGGCCACGAGGGGGGCGGTATTTGCAGCGCTGCGGCCGCCAGCCGCGGTGAAGACGCCGGAAACGGACTGTCGGATGAAACGAATGCCCGACTGGAGGAAGCCGCCCGAGAGGGCGGACTCGGAGGAGGCAGAGCGAGAGGGGGCCCGCGACATGATGGGGAGAGGGCGGGTGGTAGAGGGCGAGTTTGTGAACTCGGAGCGGTTCGTGGGTGGGTGGGAAAGGAGGGTGGGGGGGGATCGGCACCGTGATTAGGTCACGTTGGGCGCCATGTACATGGTTTTGAACATAGAACTTTATTCTCCAATAAAAGTGACAAGACAATCTTAAGGAGAGAGAGAGACCAAAATTGCAATGTCTAAAATCTTGAGTTCCTCCCTGTTGCAGCTTCTGTTCCAATCTGGCTTCCCTTTCTTCCCTTTGTATTCTTCCCTCTTCCTTTCAGCAGCTCC
>JAAUYB010028028.1_pt1 | contig 10420 bp, 14 predicted proteins | sample 7278071 | NCBI WGS metagenome assembly JAAUYB01 (sample SAMN14350121, study PRJNA611818) | marine sediment metagenome | isolation source: surface marine sediment (1.8m) | place: French Polynesia: Moorea | collected 2018-08 | reverse complement strand
GAGTGGTTCCGCCTGGCGGGCGCGGACGAGGAGGGGATCCTGTGCAGGGCGGAAGCGGACTGCGAGTGGATCAACCCGGGCGACTCTGGCCTCACCTGCAGGGCCTACGGGGGGACAAAGATTGAGGTGGGAACGTTCTATAGCGACGCGTCTCGGTCCTTGATTCTCGACTTTTTTTCTTTTCGGATCCCAGCACCCGTGGTTCGGCCTCCCCGAGGGCGGCCCCACCCTGGAGGGGGCCGGCCTGGGCCGCTGCGCCTGCCGCGGCTTCAGCGAGGCCTGGCGGTGGGACGGCGACTCCCTCTCCTGCGTCCGGATCGCCGCCGGCTATTACTTCCTCCTCCTCACCGGCGGGGCGCTCCTAATCTTCGTCGGGATGGTGGTGTTCTCGGTGCTGTGGGCCAAGTACTGCGGCGGCGGGTGCAGGGGGAAGAATGCGGCGCCGGCGCCGGAGGGGGGAATCATGATGAACTGAAAGAAGAATCACCCGAGGGGGAGAAGAATAGCCAGGGTCGAAAGCTTACGTTTTTACCGCACTGCTCTGTAGTATGTGGAACTCTTTTTTTCCCGACGTTTATCATTCGACGCAATTTTGTGTAAAGCAGCTTTACACACGTGCACTTTGCATTTTTCTACTGCTTTAGAAATGAATAAAATGACTTTGCTACATCGCGGCTGCTACAGCCTGCTACACACAATTTCCCCCGAGTCACAGCGACGAATCGATTTTTTTCCTTTTCTACGGTCTTTCTTTTGCTGAATATGTGGGGAAAGGCCTTGTGCTGAATGCGGCCTCTTCGTCCTCCGTCTCCGCCGATAGCTGCACTTTTTTGTTGCGACGAATTGGACGAACTTGCAGTCGAGTCGTGGAAGATTTTTTGGTGACAAAATGAGGTTTTGCAACTTCCTCCTGTTGCTCCTGCCGACGCTGGCCCGGGCCAAGTTCAAAGTCATGTGGAAGAAGTCTACGAACGGCCTTCAAGTAAGAACACTAATAATTTTGAACACTCTTCTCCCATTAACAAAGTATATGATTCTGCTGACCTAGGAGATAGGAGACGAGGACTACAGCAGGGAGGCCGAGGGGAGGCTGGGGGAACTCTTCTACGGAAATGTGGCGGAGAGAAACTCTACACTGGATGCCAACGACAACAGCACCGACTCCCTCTGTCCGGAGGAACTTAGTCGCCACACTCTCAACATGACCTTCTTCCAGTGGAGGGAATTCTGCCGGAGGGACGGGTTCCTCTGCCGCTCGCACAGGTGTGGGGGGAATTTCAAATGGGTAGAAAAAGTGAGAAAAGTTAAAAAGCCCAATTCGTCTAGGGATTGCGACTGGATCGACCCCAAGATGCATTGCTACCCCTACAGGATGGGCCTAAAAGTACACTATTACAAAAAAAAATACAAATGCAAAACGTAGAAGAGAAATAAAAACTATTTCATCCAACAGCGCCCTTGGTTCGGGCAGAAGGTGGGGACGGAGGTGGCCGGGTACTGCACCTGTCCCGTCGACTACTTGTGGGACGAGGAAATGCATGGTGCATACTTGATTTTCCCACTTCGAACATTTTTTTAAAAAAAATCTCTTAAAACAGCTTGTGTGCCGCAAGCCCGTCTTCTTGGAGTACTCTTTGGTGGTGATCGTGGTGCTGGCGGCCATCTTGCTCCTCCTCGCCGCCTCGTTCCTGTCAAAGAGCTCCGACTGCTTCTCCGAGGCGGTAGAGTTGGCCGTCTCCTGCTGCTGCGCCGCCGCCTGCTTCCTCTGCAGGAAAAACTAAATCTCCTTAAAAAGTCGATAAATACATGACAATACTTTTTATACAAAGTGCTTAAATCATATATATGCCGACGCCGAGTTGAGACCAAACCAGAGAAAGAGGGAAATGCTTGAGAAAGCCGCTTTTGACCTTCAGCACGCCGTCACACGTCCGGCCCAATAATTCTTATACCTGCCCATAATTCGCGCTCATTCCCCCAACGTGCACTCGAGCAGCATGGAATGCAGATTGTTTCTCGTTGTGCTTTTCTGCCTCTTCCACCTCTCCTCGTCTTGCTTCTGTTCAAAGCGGAGGAAGAGGAAGAGTCTCCTGGGGGAGGTACTTGACAATGACGGCTGCCCAAGGAGGGAGTGCGACGAAGATCTGGCAACCCTTCCACCGGTAATTTCATTCATTTTTATAATACTTTTTAAAAAATATTTTGTGTGGGAATATACCGTAGTACATCGGCAACGGGAGGTACGATGAAGAGAGGGCCAAGCATCTTGGCCGATTGTTCCCTCGCAATTCCGCCTCCGGTCACCCTCGTCTCAACATGGGGTTCGAGGAGTGGGAGGCGGCGGCGCAGGAGGACGGGTTCATGTGCAGGAGGCATGGGTACATCGCAAACCCAAAAAATACTCAACAGTATTTTAGCGGGAAATTCCTGATACATTTTTTTCCAGAGATTGTGATTGGATAGAGCCGAGGCTGTATTGTCAAACCTACGAGATAACTCTAAGGGTAATGCAAAAACTCAAATGTTTATCACGCGCCGAAATAAAAATAACAATTTAAATTTATAGAGGCCTTGGTTCGGTCTGAAGGAGGGCACTCCCATCGAGGGCTACTGCGCATGCCCAGTTCTCATGGAGTGGGACGAGGAGCAGGTGGTTTAAGACAACTTTTTTTATTTTTTTCAGATAATAAAAATTACATTTTTCCCAAGCTGACGTGCGTCGAGGCGACCTCCTACGAGTGGCTGTGGATCCTGCTCAAGATCTTCGCCGTCATTGGCATGTTCATCGTGTTCAGCCTCATCGTGTACTTCATGTACAAGAACTCCTACCTCAGGCATTGCTTGCCCTTCTAAATTTCCTAATAAAAAGTCTTCCGGTATTTTATAAATTTTGGCCGAAATTTAAAAGACGATCGTGAATATTCGAAACTACTGTATGTACAGTACATCTGTTTTGTCGAAGCGGTTCCTGGGTTCGCAAAATAATCGATATTGACCTCCCGGTGACTTTCCTCCTTTGCTCTTGAAGTGTGCGTCAACCAAAACGCATTTTGAGGCAAAAGCTTCAGCTGATGACAAAGTTCCCCCTGAAAAGTTTGACAATGACGTCTTTTAATTTCAACTTTGTATTGTTGCTTCTGTCGACATTTGCTGCCGTGCCTACTCTGTCCTACGACGAAGACTGCGACGCCAGCCTACCTAGAGTAAATCCAAAGATATGATATTTATTGATATATAGTTCGATTTTTTTTAAAAAAAATATTATTGTTCTTACTAGCCTCTGACGATAGGAAGGCTAGGCAGGCACAACCTGGCAAAGTTCGAGCAGTTATTCCCGGACCAGAATTTTGACTCCTGCTCCTCCCACAACCTAAACATGACGTTCGAACAGTGGGCGAATCTGGCGGAGGAGGGGCTGGGGATGATGTGCAGGACGAACAGGTCTTGTCTCGAAATTTAGCACACACATCTATTTTTTTTGCACATACGTATGTTTTTGCACACCAGAGATTGCGACTGGCTAGACCCGAGCCTTTACTGCCAGAACTACAAGACCTCCATTAGGGTACAGGAAAAAAACATTTAAAAAAACAAAATAGATAAGAACATTTTTACTTAAAAGCTCCGCACCCCTTGGTTCGGCCAGAGCCCTGGCTCCACCGTCCGCGGCTACTGCGGCTGTCCGGTCTTCCTCAGCTGGGACGAGGAGGAGGTCAAGTGCGGGGCCTTCGTAGATCCGGGAGATCACCTCTACGTATTCTTGGTCAGTTCGAGGAGAATATAGTTTTTTTTCCGCGACAATCAATTCATTTCTCCCCGTTTTTTGCAGGTATTCCTAGGCATTATGGCGCTAGTGCTTGCTGTGTCCTTCCTGTGTATATAGAGAGCATTCTCTTAAGCTACAGGCAAATTGAAATAAATTATTGTGTGGGAAAAGACTTTTTCCCGCCAGAAAATCAGTTCAGGACGCCGGATCTACTTTCTTCTCTGGCGGCGACGCCTCCTCTCCTCCCCTCTCGTCAAACCCAAGTCGCTAATTAGGCGTTCTCCCCCCTCCAGTCTTAAACCCTTTCTTCCCCGCTGGACACTGGGCAGACAGGCAGCAACGCCTATTTTCCCGCCGCAAAAACCCGCCCACTTTTGACTCCCCCTCCCCCGTTTCCTGTTGCGGCGGGTGGTCTTACCCCCCTCCTTTTTAGGGCAGGAAAATTGGTGGTCTTCAAAAACCATAAGATGTGTTGCCGGTCAGAAAAAAAGCCACCTGCATGGGCTTGGTGCAAAACCCTCTTTTTGAAGAGAGCAGAAAGGGTTTAAGGAAAAACCTATTCGCCACTAGTGCGGAAAAGTAAGATGGTACTGGAAAAAAGAAAACAATTTTCCGTCTCTCCCCGTCTTCCTACAATTTCCTTAATCTTTTTTCCTCCTGGAAGGAACTGAGGGAGAAGCCCGAGCAAGTCAAAATCTAGGAGTTTCAGAGCACAAAAAACTCCTGTTGAGGAAAAAGATAATTGGAGCCAGCCTCGCTATGAGAGTTGAGTCCAGCGAAGAGGAGGAGCGAGAGAGAAGATTAAAAGGGGTAGTAGGTAGGCCTGATTCCTTTTCATGCCCACTCCCCCTCTATCTCGCCTCGCCACCTTTTCTTCAAATATACTCACCAAAAAGTTTAAAGTTTTCCTTTACGATGTTTCGACTTTTTAGCTTCGCTTTTTTTTGGATATTTCTTCTACTTTTTTTAGATAAATTGGCAAACCCCGCTTACGGTTTTTTGCCCTCTTGAATTTGGGCCTTCGGCTGCATTCAACTTTTTTTCCTCTATACATGTGTTGACTTCCCAGATAATTGCGGCAGATAAAGGCTAACAAGGGGTGGAAAGAAGCTCAGAAAAGAAGAAAGAGAACTTCTTAATCTTTAGGGAAAAGTGGGTCAGAATTCTCTCGGCGAAAAAAAAAGAAAGAAAAGAGCGGAGAGAACCAGTTGTTGCCATTCTTGGTCATTCAACAGAAGTGGAGAGAGATGTAGATATGGCCACCACTACTGTGGTCAGTTCAGTCGGCTTTAAAAGAGCGACTGGCCCGGGCCTGGGTGGACCCATCCGGAATTTTAAGTGGCGGCCGACACCCTTCCACCGGTCTCCCACAGAAGGCAAAAAAAGTAATGAGATGCAAAATGTCGTCGTGATTAAAAAGAAAAGAACTGGGCAACTGAAAGGAAGATTGGTTATCATGCGGCCGGTCTGGACGCGAGGAATGAAGCAATCCGGCCTTTGTCTGGACTAGCTGCCACCTCTTTATTCTACCTTTTTTGCAAAAGAAATTAAGTTTAATCGCATACATATACGGTAAATCGAGGCCGCCAATTTTCCAACCAAATTCGGTCTCGGGCGATTTTCTCTCCCTCTCTGCTTTAAATTGCGTGATGATGATCATGGCCGTCATTTCTCCTTAATACGGCGAAAGAAGAGGGCGTGTTAGGAAAAGACAACTTTTGGAGGGAAATGACGGGATGCCTTGCCTCCGCCAGGTGGGGTGGAGTTTGGGAGATGTCTTGCCACGCCATGGGCGGGAGGGAGTCGACTTGCCAAGAGAGAAATTTCACATGGGGTCTGCGGGAAGGACGTGGTCACCAAAAAAGTCTCCAATTTTTTTTGACCTAAACATAATTTCCCCTTTTTCCGTGGACCAAACATGGACCTTTGTCCTTTTTTTGCCCGCGTTAGCATTTGGCAAACAGAGCGCGTTGCACAAAGAGGGGGGAAAGGTGGGGGAAGCGGATCTTGAAAGAAAAAATCGTGTCTGCCGTCAAGTCGAGGCGGAGAGAGAGGAGGAGAAAATTGGCCTATCCACCTCCTGTATCCTGAACGGCCCGTGATCAGTTTCATGATACTATTCCGGAGGATAAAATGATTTTTGGACATAATTTTTCCCCAAAATGGTAGCGATACCACCACTGCAGCACAGAAAAGAAAGCAACACGATGTCAATTTTTTTGTGCCGTTTGGACAGCATTATATGAAACCCTCCCTCTAAAAATCGCACTGTGTCGGCTTCGGTCTAGACACATGCACCCTTTCCTTCACTCTCCTTCACTCTCCTTTCCCCCCGCGCACGAGAGAGAGAATGAAAAGAAAAGCGATGAGAGAAAGTTCTCCTCAGCAGCAGCAGCAGCAGTTTAATGACGTCGTTGCGAGCGAGCTCAAAGTAGAAGTATACGGTGTAATAGTAATATGCGAAGGTAATAAATCTCCTCCAGAGCTGTCTTCGTTTTAGCGATATTACATGCGGGAGGAGGACGGACGTGCGGCGAAGAAGAAAAATGAATGATATTGTAATTGGCGCTCCCCCCCCCCACTCCCACTCTTCCGAAGCATGCAGATTCTTATCTGAAGCCGAAAAAGGAGTTGGGGAAAGGTGGAGGAAGGGGGCTTAGGCTTTTTTTGCGCTGAGGTGGTGAGGCCCTCTCTCCCGCTCTTGAATGTCTGTCAGTCTGAGGGTGCCGCCTATTAAATGCCCATGTGCGCAAGCATTCTTGCTTTGGAGGCCCTCAGACTGTCTCAAGAGGCTTTCCTGGTGGAAAACGGCCGTTGAGACCACGAATACGAAACAAAATACGTCAAAATTGCATCGGCATAAGCACAGAACTTAATACATCTCGAGCCAAAGCTCTAAGACTGGTGAATCCCGCGCCACTGTGCCCTATTCCCCAAACGTACTCACGCCCACGCGCCACCAATTCCGAATAACCGACAAAAGGAGAGAAAAAGGGAAACCCAGAAACGGACGGAGGAGGAGAGAGAGAAATAAACTCCTGACTGAAGGAGGAAAAAGTGAAAAAGGATCCTTCATCATCAGCCCCTCCCCCTTTTCCTCCCACGGCGGTTGAGAAGAGCAAGAGGAGGAGGAGAAATTTGCATCTTAATTACTTTTTTGGGCAAATGACTCTTTCTTCCTCCTCCTCTTTCCCTTATGACAGTTCCCTTTTTCCCTTCTTCCTCGGGAGTTTGTCGGTTTTGGGTTGGGCATGGGGAAGGGGGAGAAAGTTGTTTTTCTTTCTTTCTTTGCGCTCACGTGTGGGGAACCCTCTTTATCCTCCTTTTCTAACCCCTCAATTTCCTTGTTTTGTTTTTCATCCTTCCTCCTCCTTTCTTGAAGGACCTTTTTGGGTAGGAATAATGCACTCATCACCCACAAATGCGAGGGGAAACCCCAAAAGCACCACGCAATGATTTCCCTCCAACCTATCGCCGTCGTAATTGCGTGCTCTTTTTTCAAATTCTTTTTTCATGTGCTTGGGAAACTGAGATGTGTGCGTCCCTTTCTTCTTCTCTATCCTAGAACCGAGAAAACACGAACTCCCATCCCTCGCCCTATTTGCACCTCCAGCCGAACGACGCTCGAGAAAAACCCCAATAACACTTCTCCTCCTCCGTCGCATCTTCTTCCCCGAATCAATTTCCTTTCCCGGAAAAAATACAGAAGAGAAATTCGGGGCGGAGAGAAAACGGGGGGAGGGGGAGATGTTGTTGGTCTCACCCCATCCCCAATCTCCACCTTTTTTTCGTTGGTGCGTCGAAATCACCAAACGGAGAGAAAGCAAAATGATAACACCTCGAGTTGTCGCTTTATACTGGGCGATTCCGAATCCACCCTCAACACAGATCCCAGTTCAGTCACGCTACGCTCCTCCTCAGTCAAGACACTTCTCATCCTCCTCCTCCTCCTCCGCCCCCTCCTGACACACTTGAGAGAAGGAGGAAGAGAGAGAGAACCCCTGATTACTTTGACCTGTGTGCAGGACGGGAGAGACGAGGAGCGGTGCAGGAAAATTTCTCCCCTATTCTGTTCCGATGGATTTTCGAATTTTGTGCCCTCCCGCCGCTTTTAGGGTCAGCCCAATGGACTTGGCTCCTCTCTCCAACATTCTCGCAAAAAACCGTTGTTGCGAATTCCTCCGTCCTGCAGACAGGCAACCTTGCAAAATTCCTACGGAAATCGAATGGTACTTTTTATAGCCAAGAATTTCTCGTTTTCCTTGATATTTTTCTTGGGATGTGCCTATTTTCTCGTTTTTTCGTCTTGTCTCTGTTGTCAATTTGATTTTGTAGGAAATAACGAAGTGTACGAAAGATATTTTAAACATGGCTAACAGAACAATGTTAAAACCTAAGGTGCTTTTAGCTCTGCTTTTCTCGGTGACTTTCCCAAGCGGATTTCCATAAATATTTCCAATGTTTTTCCCGTCCTCTTTTCCCCCTTGGCGTCGTGAGTGAGTCATTTCGGGAAAAAAAAGAAATTCTCTTCTCGCGCATATTTCGGGGACCTCCTAAAAATGCCAAGAATTTTGTCAGGAAGAAAAAGCGAAAGTTATTTTTTTCTTTCCCTTGTCCGTTCGGGGAATCCGAGGCATTTTCCTCACAATTCTTCAATGTGTCGGACCGTGATATTATTCAACAACAAGTCCTTTGTCTTGCTACGGAAGCAACGCGGGATATTTTTTTCTTTTGCCGTACGTACAACCCTTTGTCTAGAAAATTTGGGTTTCCCATAAATCCGTCTCGTCTGTGTGCACAAAAAAGCCAGGTGGGAACTGGGAAATCGAAAGAATGTCTCGTTTTACGTATGTCGGTGGGTGGCCCGTGAAGGCGGAGGGTATTATCCTACTTTCTCCTTTTTTCGCGTTCTTCTTTGTGCGAAACCGAATTCATGCATCTTCTTGATGCAGCAAAAGGACATGGAGCCAAATGTGTCTTTTTTTAAAAAAATATATATGCCATAACGTTATTGCATTAATGAATAGGTAATTTGGGAGGGTGTTGTTTGCAATAAAATACTAATTTTCTTTTGTTTTCCGCTTCCGTAATGAATGTTTTTTTTCTTGGGGCGTGCGCTATCGAGATGCATAAAAAGAAGAAAGACAAAAACCTGAGTTTCTCTTCATTTCGCATATCTACCGTACAGAAAAAGAAAGAAAAAAGGGAGGTTTCGCCACACTCCGCCCGCCCACCCATTCTCTCATGGAGCGGCGGCGCCCAAAAAGGAGGAGGAGAGATACCCGTGTTCTGCTCACTTTATGGGCGGGGAAGGAAGAGAAAGGGTTGGGTGGGGAGGAGGGTCGCCCGTTTTATATCGGGGAAATGCATAAAAGCGGAGAAAGTGGGTTTTTAAACGGGCGGTAGAAGAAGAAGAATGAAGGAAATGAAGCCTCCAATAAAGCATGCGCCGAGAAAAATAGAAGGTTTCGACAGTTTTGAACTACATATAAAACGGTGTCTTCCCATGAGAAAGGTCAAGTGGTATAAAAAAATACATACGGCATTCCAAAGTGGAGAAATTTGAATTCTTTGTAGATATTTGAGCAATCCGCAGCCTCGTTCTCTCTCTCTGTTCTACTAAGGTCCAGGATATGATGCCCTTCTTCCCCTCTCAGGAGAGCAATAACCTGGCGCCGGCGGAGACGAGGGGGGAGAGAAACTTAAAGACTTGAAAAAAAAGGGAAACTCGGGAAATTGCGTGCTGTTCCTCGAGATTGGAATTTCTCCGGTGCACTTGCTGCCTGCCTGACTTTTCCCATATATTTCGGGGTCCCTTTTTCTCTTTTTCTTCGCAAAAATTCCTTCCATATCTCTTCCCGAAAGAGGAAGGACGAAAAAAAGGAACGGGTTTTTCCTTTTTTTATTTTTTCCCTTTCTTCGCTTTCTTGTGTGGGAGAAGAGAGAGCCCGCTGTAAAAACCCAGTGGGGGATTATTCTTATAGCGGTTGAAAGGGAGGAGAGTTGTCACAGCGTTGCTTTAAAAAAAGTTCGAAAAACCCTCCCTTTTCGCCAACAACCCCCGCTTTCCCCTCGGGATGACTTGAAAAAAGATATTGCCGAAGTTTTTTTAAAAAAAATCATCCATTCTTTTCTGTGGCGGCCCCAATATCTCTGTGGGAGAGCGAACTTTCACAAGGCATTTTGGGATGGGAAAAGGGAGAGGGGGAGAGAAATAGGACTCCTCCGAAACTCTTTTCCCTCCTCCTCCTCCTCTTCCCTCCCTTCCTTCTTCGTGCCAAGAGATTTGGTCTTAGATCTACGCCCATCAATCCACCAGCCCAGGCTGCAGAAAAGTGCAAAATTCACCTTAATTTGACAAAGAAGGATATTTCCCACATTTTAATCTTTAATTTCAAACTCTTCCCTTAGTTTCCCCCCAAAAAAATATTTAAAATACAATACTTTGGTGTATTCATCTTCGAAGATGGGCCTTCTCCAATCTCGCTCGCCCACTCCTTCCTTCCTTCTTCCTTCTCACCCTAAACCTCCCTTTTCCTCTACCTCCCTTTTACAGCAACAGAGTGACCAGAAATGTCAAGGATTCTCTCAATCTCGGCGGAGGCTCATTTCAATCTCCCTCATCTCTCTTTTCTTTTTCTGGCAACTTTTTCT
>JAAUYB010211534.1_pt1 | contig 10424 bp, 12 predicted proteins | sample 7278071 | NCBI WGS metagenome assembly JAAUYB01 (sample SAMN14350121, study PRJNA611818) | marine sediment metagenome | isolation source: surface marine sediment (1.8m) | place: French Polynesia: Moorea | collected 2018-08 | reverse complement strand
GCGATTTTTTTTCGTGTGTACACTATGAACCATCCGTCAGCATCCTGGCCAGGGTGCACAAGAGGAGCGCGGACGAAATGGACGAGGACGAAGGCGGAACCGACTTGGTGGTTTCCCGCGACGCCAGAGGCGGCGAAGGCGGAAAGAGGAGGGTGACCGACTTCCTGGCAAGGCCGGGGAAGAGGGCGGGGGAGGAGGAGAGGGCGCTCATGCTGGCAAGGTACGAATGTGTGTGTTATGCTCGGTTTTAGACTGGTAAATGTTTGAGGAGAAAAATACAGTGCTAACCGTGGATTTCGCGCCAGACAGCTGAGCAAGAGGGCGGCTCTGTTCAATGACGACGAGGAAGAGGAGGAGGAGGACGGGGGATCAATGTCGAGGCCAAGGAGACTCATCGTGGATAATTTTTTCGCCAGACCAACAAGGTGGTAAAAAAGCGAAAAGACAGTTTTCTTTCATATGGAAGTTACATAATTCTTGTTCCAGGAGCGGGAGGGCTTGGGAGTGGGACCTGGAGGAGAACCCCTACTTGGACGACGAAGGCCTTTACACGGACGACGCTTCGCTTGAAGAACACGAGGATCCGGCGCTCATGGATGAGATCCTGGGGAGGAGTCTCATCTTGAACGCCGAATACTAAAAAGTTTTCTTTTCTCGCTTGGTCTTTTGACTTTGATTGGATGAGGGATTGATCATGAGAAGATATCGCGTACGTCAAATTAGTGTAGAAATACTTTAGCATTCTTTCCTTTCTAAGCTTTCCAAAAAGCCCCAGGTAATCAATCAATGCTATCAATGTTTGTAATCAAATCATGTGTCTAAAAAGAGGCGGCGGCACCGACTTTTCCTTTTTCTTCTGTTACAACTTTTAGTGTACTGTACATTGGCACCTATATTTACTTCTTTCCAAACAAAGACGTTATGCAAAAAGTTGAACACTGTATACCAAAAATGATGTTAATCACCATGTTATCATGTAATGTGCAAAAAATGTGCTGTGCTATATATTTCTCCACGTTTGTCTTCGAGAGAGGGAGGGAGCACCAACAATGACTTTTTTTTCTTCTTCGTCTACTCCGTAGACAACATGTAGTTGGCGGCGATGCTGGTTCATGCATAAACATGTCTGTAAAGAATATACGCATCTGCAATGGGCAAGAAGGCCCCAAAATGAGAAAAATGGCTTGTAAAAAAGTCTGCTCGCAAATACTAAATTCGAACTTTATTTTGGATTTGTGCTGTTTTACCGCCCTTGAAGCCCTCTTATACGTAGCGGCTCTGGAAAAAAAATCAATTTCCTGGCTGGCTGACCACTCAACCACCGACCTCTGCCCACCCTCTGCGGTCGCTCGATAAAAATAAAGTTATAAGGGAAACAGAATGATCATACATGCACGCGAGGAAGCACTCGACTGCTTTTGGCCTGGGGGAAGTTCCGGGGGGAGAAAGCAGGGCACCTCTCGTAATTCAACAATGCTTGGTGAGTGCTTAAAGGCGTTTTCCCAACCTGTATCTACTATGGTTGATTGTCTGGGTGGCCATACTATCTGTTTCGATTGCCGCAAACGGAAGACAGTACGCAACTTGCCGTGAGATTGCAATTATGCGGCTGTAGACTGTTGCAAAAAAATCAATACAAAAACAAAAAATACTCCTTGAACAAGTTTGGGGAATTCTACCCTTCAAGCAAATGAAAAGTCAATCTATAAAATATACCTAATCCCCTATGCACGTCCACGTCAGCTGGCGCCTGTCCGTCCTGCTGATGGATCTGCAGTCTTGCGTGGTGCTGGTGTGCTCGGCGGTGGGGGTCCTGCTGGCGGCGCTCCTGCTGGGATGGTGCCACTGGGTGTCCGCCTTCTACTGCAGGGGCTGCCTGCACTACAGGAGGCACAGGAGGAGGAGGGCGGAGAAGAAGGTCGTTAGGGAGCAGGAGGAGGTGAGAAAGGAGACATTTAGTACATAAAGTCAGTATGGAGAAAAATCAAAGTGCGCATTCGAAACAAATTAACAATTCGAACTATTGCAGGCTTACCGCTCTTGGAAGCGCAAGAACGAGACTGACTGGATCTCCTACCAGTTCAAGTATCAGACGGCGCAGGTCAACGCGGGGAAGATCCCAGGGGACTGGACGCCGGACAGGATCACGCCTCCGTGCTCGCCGCCGCCGCACATCGGGGAGCTGCCGCAGGGTGATTTAACAAACATTTTCGAATCTTTTGTTCTAATTCTATTTTGTTTTTTGTCAGACTACGCTAGGTACGAGGACAACGTTGCCTGGATGTCCCCGCCCAGCTTCTTCAAGTACTGGTTCAGCAGAGACGACAAGTTCATACAAGAAAAGGAAAAGTGAGCTCTGAAACTCTGAACACAGTTTGCTGTCTTATTAGCTTAAGGAAATACTTTAAAAAAAATAAAATTGTCTGTTACAGGTACGACACTCAGCACGTCACGATGAACAAGGAGAACCACGAGTACCACGAGTGGAAGAGGAAGCACGACGAGGACGTGCAAGTAAAAAAAATCATGTCTATTTACGGGCACTTATATATGAAAAAGTCGTTTACTTCTTTCGCACCCAAAGCGAGCCATCAAGAACCACCCTATCGCCTCCGTGTTCATGAACCTGACCAAGAGCACCGGGAACAGCGTTGGCGGTGGCGGGGGCAACAGCAGCAGCAGCAGCGCAATGACGGACCAGAGGTCTCATCGCAGTAGCAAGCATTTCTAAGTTATCATGTGTTAGTTAATCACTGTGGTTTTTTAAACTTTTTCGTCTTATAAACCAATGCTCAAAATCTTACATTAGTCCTGCATAATAAAATTCCTTTTTTCGGTTTGAACACGGCACCGGTTCAGTTTGTATTATTTATTTCATGCGCCATGCAAGTTTCAGTTACGAAGCGTTAACGTGAGCGATTTTAAGAAAGCTGGAGTTTTCTATGATTAAAGATTTAATATCGACTTCGACACGAGAAAAGAATAAGTTTTTCAAGTTTTTTCCATTTCCAAGTTTCGCTAGTGAGGAAGCGACATGATAATTTCTGCAAATAATGAATGCCCTCAAAATAATAACACTAGGACCTTCTTACAGCGTTCATTTTCCTTTTGGGAAAGAATGAAAACGAAGAACAGACTTGTGAAACAAACAGTCACTGTAGTGAGAGGTACAAATTGGAAACTTTTGTTGCCGACTGCCGACTGTGATGAGGAGCTACGAAAAATATACTTTTTAGTAGACCGCACATTTCGATCGCTGTCACTAACGCAGGCAACGCTTGGGAGTTTTGTACTGGTGCTGAATCGTAAGTGCAATCGATGTAATTGGCCTGCTAAAAAACGCGGGTTTTTGTGCCTCTTGTTAGGATTTACTTACGTTCTGAAGGATTTTTTGTCACTGTCTTTCTCTGAAACTCTCCCGTTTGGGCGTGATGGCCGTGATATTTTCCCTTGTTAAGAGCCTGATATAAGGTATCTGATATGGTCACTAAGTGCTGGCAAAATATAGTATAAAAATATTTTCGAACCCATTTTCCCACCCCATCCCAACCGAAAAAGTGGCGCTATGTCCTAATATTAATAGCAATGTTAGTGCACGTTTTACAGTAGCAACTTTTGAACTATTCTGAGTGCTTTCTACAAATACATCATCTATCCATCGAAAACAATTCTTTTATCTCTCGAACAAAAACTTCCGTGAAAAAGTTGACTTAGCGTTTTCCTCGTGATCTAGGATAAGAAACTGTTAGATACCTTTATATCTATCCGGAGTTCTCTTGGATAATAGAGTTGGCCAAGAATTCATGAAGTGGGAAATAGGTTAGGGCCCAGGTTGCCATAGATTAAAAGGTGGTGAGGAAGGGCGGGGGAAAACAAGGAATTGCGAAATGAGAGAACTCTTTTGCTGAAAGGTACGTGTTTCCTGCGACGTTTTAGGAGATTTGCGGCGGGTGATAAAGACTGCATGTCTATGACCCCCGCCCCCTCTTGCAAGAAAGTAGCCTACAGTTGTTGCTCCAAATCATGTTGAAGATCAAATCGATGTAATTGGCTCGCTATTGCTACATTTTTTGCGCCTGTCCCGGCTATTTTTGACGGAGTATTCTTAAATATTTTTGAAAAATTGTCATAAAAAAGAAGTGGCGGTCTCTTTTTGCAATTTGAAAAACACTTGCGAGTCTTCAGTTTGAGAAAAGTAATGACTGAGAAGTACTGCCTCGAAATAAATGTCGCAAGATACTTCATTAGTTTTCTTCGTACACTTTATGTTCTTGCCACGATGTATAGGAACTGTATAATCAATCAACAAAGTCATATAATTTCATCTCTACCCCAAAAGAGAGCTTTTGAGGCTCTAACCTGTATATAATTGTACCACCTTGTTACCGGCACGGTCAGTACAAACCAAATATACCCATCGTAATCATTCCCCTAGGGCCAAATCCACACGTGGTCCCACCAATATCCAAACTCGTTATTCACCGCAGATGAGTTATAGGATTGTTTTCCTCCCTGCAGCCTGCATGCTTCAACAGATTTGCCGACCGCCCACGGTGAAACACAAGGCCTTTCAGACCTCGGAGCGCCACTGAAGGCTATCACACAATTGTGAAGTCAGTAAGAAATAGATCGTCGGTGAGGAAACGCCAAATACTGATATTTGTCGAAAAACACATTTAGGCGACACGAAATGCTTTCGCCCCTACGCCTCCCCGGCGGATGGGATGGTGGCGGCGGGGATGGATTCCCTCAGCTACTCTTCCTCGTGCTGCTACTCTCAATCCCCTTATCCAGCGATGCCGTCTCCTGCCCGTCGCCCCTGCCAGTGTCAATGACCCAAGTCGGGAAGACAATGTCAGTCCAACAATTTAGGAATTCTGCGATGTTGAATTCATTCACCTTGTAGTCTTATTTTTTAGGTACCACTCCGGCGCCACCATGTCTTTCTCCAACGCCCAGTCCTATTGCTCCGGCCACGGCCTTGCCCTAGCCTCGGTGCACACGCCAATAGAGTTTGCCAAGACCTACGCCTTCTACTGTGAGAGGGCAAAAAAAACTGGAAAAATGTTATCTAAAGATGTTTTTTCAACTGTAGGGGGCAACGGCAAGGACGGCTGGGTGGACGCGGTGAACCCGACAGGGGCTGAGTGCGAGAAGGCCGCGTGCGCCACCAAGTTCCAGACCCAGTCCGGCACCCTGATTCCGTACGATGAGAGCTTTGACATGGACGCCGGCGACAGCGGCTACACCTGCCTCAAGTTCAAGGACGAAAAGCCCAAGCTGGAGGACGAGGACTGCGGTGACACGGACAGGAGGCCAATCTGCAGCTGCGACAGTGAGTCTTCACTTGTGAGATTTAGGAGAAGAAATCCATTGGAACTTGGCACAGCTGGAGATGGTGAAGGGAAGTGGGTAACCAAATCACCCTGCCAGCTAATATTTCTTTATGTAGGGTCCCTTCCAAGCCCGAAAAACTACCAAAGTCATTCCAAACCTCTGCAACTGTATATCCTGGAATATTTTTTCCCCAGTTGGCTCCTACGCCTCCCTGTCCTGCCCCCCGTCCGGCGTCGGCGTCAACGCTGTCTCCCCCACCCGCAGCTACATCCACTACCACGCCACCGCGCCCAAGATGCCCTTCTTCCTGGCCAGGGCATTCTGCAGCGCACTTGGGATGAGGCTGGCCGCGTTCTTCGTCGAGAGAGACTACGACGACATCACGCACAACACAGTCATTGGTAATTGAATTTAGAAACGCCTTATGTTTTTCTCAATGCTCCAATTCTCTCTCGATTTTTAAAGAGTCCCTTCAATACGACGAATGTATAAAATTTTCCCGCGTTTTCAACCGCACCACAGGGGAAGACTCCTGGGTGGACCTGTACAACCCCGACGCTGTGAGCTGCTCCTCCACCAGCGGCTGCCAGCGAAAATTCTTCTCAGCGGACGGGAGGTCGAGGCTGATTTCCACCGGGATCCACAGCAACGACTTCGACGTCGAAGGGGCGTCCGATAAAAAGGTAGATTTTTTGGGCGCTCAAATCCCGCTCTTTACATACATGCACGGGAAAACTTTTCCTCCCGTTACAGTGCATTAAGATTGTGAGGTCGGGCAGCGACGTCGAGGACGACAAGTGCACTGACCGAAAGAAGCCGATATGCATGGTGAAGGGGATGCACCAAACTTTGTTTTTAAAGAGAAAAAAGTTACTGGAATGTTCTTTTGTTGAATAGGCAAACTGTTGCCCCGCCTCTCCCGGTGCCACAGCGGCCTCGACTGGCAGGCAGTATTATTTTTATGTGAGTATCCTGTCAAGCACTATATAAAACCATGGAAAATTTTTATTTGCCACTTTGCAGAGTGCATCAGTGACTTTTGGAGAGGCCATAGTCGAGTGCCTAGATAAAGGCATGAGTCTAGCCAAGTTCGAGGACCAAGATGAGTTTGATGCCGTAACTGGTCTTGTCGGTATGTATTTTACTGGAGCCTGGAGGCTCCACCTGGAGGTGTTTAAACATGTTTTGACTTTCTAGATTCGAATGCACTTGCTTTCGTTGCTTTGTACAATCCTGGGGAGGTGGACTGTACAGATGGCTCTTGTGACTCTCCCATCAAGTGGTTTGATGATGATGGAGACACTTCAAATGATGAGGCCATAGGCAGTACCATACGTGCTATGTTCACTGGGCAACTTGTGGGCTCTTCTGGGAAAAAATACATGAAAGTGGAGCCTGGCACAAAAGCCACAGCAGCCACAGATAGTGATGATGCAAATTATGTCTGCATGTGTGACCCTTATCCACACCCTGAAGCATGTGAGTAGCCTCCATCTCCATTGCATTGAACGAAACTTGCAAAAAAACATTTTTTTATTTGCTTTGTCTCTTTCTCCACAGATGCAGCAACACCAGTGAATGGTGGTTGGAGTGCCTGGGTTCAGGGATCTTGCTCGGCCACATGCGGTGGAGGCACAAGAACAGATACAAGAACCTGTACTAACCCAGCACCTGCTGATGGTGGGGCAAACTGCCCTGGCAGTGCTACTCAGAATGTCAGCCCCTGCGTTGGAGATTGCGTCTGTAGGTTCATTTTCTTTGAGTACATGCTGTGTTTAACTACTTTGCAACTTTGCAGACACATGCCCTGACACACACAAGTATGCCCTTGATGGGTATGGAAGTCAATGTTGTTCCTCAACATGGAGCAGCAGCAGTACTTGTTCATCAGGGGCAGTGACCTGCACTTCTCCAAATGGCAACGACTGTCATGACTATGACGCCGGTTACAGCCCTGGTATAATGTGTAACTTTTTTTAAAAACAACTGTTTAACGACAGAATATTTCTCCCCAGTTTACTGCCCATCAAGCCATCCATATGCCTACAGAAATGGAGAAAAGTGTTGCGTGAATGACTGTGCCTCAGCTGGACCTTGTAGTAAGAAAAGGTCCGACATTTTTTTTCAAGCTCCAGTGAATATGGTACGGTATGTTTCCACACTCACTGACTGCCTTTCTTTTTTAGAAAGAGAAGCATACTTTCGACGCCAAACTTGTTTCCTGAGCTGAAAAGGGACAAAAGGAGCTGCACCGCTGACAGGACAGCCAACTGCTGTGGCTCTTCAGGACCGGAGAGGCAGATGTGTTCAGGGGGCGGCTACAAGTGCTGGAGCGAGAGTAAATTCTTTAACTTTTTCACACATTGAACAACTTTCAAAGTTTTGAAATGCCACAGGCGTGGCGGCGACTCCCCCCGTTCCGATCCCCACGGTGGTCCAGCAGTGCCCCGACTCCCTCCTGGCGGACTCCACCGCCGCCATCAGCGGGCCGACCAAGGACGGGAGCTCCTACTACGAGGGAAACGCAGTGACGTGAGTATTGTGTAGAAAGGAAATAGTTTCAACATATCTTGCGATATGTTGAAAAGATAGTGAAGCAAGTAACCATGATGCAACTTGTAAAAGTTTTCATTGTACAGTAGAATCGATCAAAGGCCCTGTTTGAAATTTACTAGACTGTGTATGTGCCGCAGATAAGTACTTTTGCAATGCGTACACCGTAGAACAATGTGTTCCGTGTTCCTGTGGGTAACCAATGATCGGATAGTTTTGTTCCATGTGTCGTACTAGTTTGTATTCCAGAGAATGCCATGCCATGATTATAAAGGTAAAGTCAAGTTTTCGTTTTTGGCCGCGTAAAACAATTCTTTCCAGCAAAAAATGACAAGCTCGATACAAATGAGGTGAATATTCTCACATTGAAATGAAAGAACTCGGTCTAAGTAAACGAAGGCCAAAATTTAATGGGACATTTTTACATTTAACAGTGTTTCTTGAAGTCAAGCAGGGCGCATCTTCAGTTCAGATAGGCCCAACTGCTGGCAGTCACCGTTCTGCGAATGGAGAATATATCTCTGCGCATGGCCAACTAAAAAAGCACAATCTAATATGACTACCGGTTCTTGGTCGCGGGAGGCACTGGAAAGCGGACAGCCTTGCGTTGGAATATCCTCTCCTGGCTAAAGGAAACATTTGATTTTTTTTTACCTTGCAGATATCTTGTTCATTACCAGAGGTACATACCCTGCCTGTTTGAATAAAGGGATTTGTAATGAATCACATACCGTTTTAGAGGCTTTATGCTCTTTAGGGTCGGCGAACCTCCCTGTTCCTGAAACTCAGTTTTCTGACAACATGAATTCTCTGTTCTCTCATTAGTTTTTACCAACTTAAAAATGTGCTGCGTCATCAAGATCGCATCGAGTCATTTTCAGTACAGTACGAACTAATAAAGGGCCTTTGTGAATTGAACGTGGAGATTCGGACGATAACTGACCGGTACCTAAGCTACAATTATACTTGATTCTGCATGCTCTTCATGTACAGTTGCGTATATAAACCGGTAACCGAGCCGGCCCAGATACGATCGTTTTGATTCTTAACGATCGTATCCTAATCGTCTGTTATTGCCACTGTGAGATCATTTGTTATTCGAGTAGACGAGAAAAACGAAGCCCAATACCCGAAAACGGCCTCAATTTGTTCTCACGTGAACCGTGTGCCCTCGTCGTAGGTGGAGGCTGCGGGGGCCGAGGTGTGCCTGGTGTATTCGGAGGTGGCGATTGGGGCCAGGGCGTGCTGGCAACCGCTCGGCTCGCTGGAGTAGGGCACGGGGGGGAGGGTGGCCTGCGGCGAAAGACGGACAATAAAACAACTGATACCCTCAAGCAGTTGTTCTTTCCAGGAGGAAGTGTATTCCTACAGTATGTTTCGCAATTTTGAAAGGCATAAAAAAAGTCAAGCTCCAGCTTCCTTTTCTGCATTCCATTCGTTTCTTTCAAGCAGTGCCGTGTTACGGTCAGGCGTAAAATAACCAATAGGATCTTGGAAACTTGCCAGGTCCGCGTCCCAGCAGGTGTAGCCGCCGCCGGAGCAAGTCTCCATCTCTGACCAGCTGGCCCAATCTCTGGCGAACAGTTTCAAGCAATTGTTGCATACTCCATTATCAAACCCGATCGAGCCCCTCCCAATGCAGCTTACGAATTCGCCCTGTCGTGGCAGTACCAGGACCGGCGCCTCAGGTCGCAGTTGCTGCAGTCCCTCTTCACCCTTGTCAGGCCGCCCAGCGCGCTCCTGTCATTTTTACCCCAACCAAGTGTTTGAAATAAGTAGCGGAATAAGAAAGATGAAGATGTGTTCTTAGAGGGATATGGGGAATGGAAAGCTGAGGAGTGAGAGTCGGGATTGGATGTTGACCGGAGGGGAGTCAACGAGGCCTGGTCGAAGCCGGGCAACTCCTGCTATACCGGTAGTTACTTATTAAGCCCATGGGCAAAACAGACCGCTTCTTCCTGCTGCAGCAGCGGGACGTGTCGAACTTGCAGCACCGACCTCCTCTTCTAAAGGCGTAGGGGAAGGCGGAGGGACAGAACGCTGTCACATGCAGAAAGAAGCATAATTTTCTTACATGCACACTTGTAATTGTGTAATTGTGCGTACGCACTTGGGTTGTGCCCAGCGTCGTAGTCGTAGCAGTTATCGTCGTCGTTGTCTGGGTTGCAATAGATGTACCCACCGCTGCCGTTGCACCCCAAGCAGGTGTCCCTCTTATCTCTCTTGAGGTCCCTGAAAGTGAAACGAGGAGACATCTGAGACACGGAGAAGCAACTTGGACACGCTAGCAAGAACATGGCTGAGGAAGAGTAATTATGATTGCAGTTATTACTTCAGAGCCAATCCCATACCTTTTTCTTCTCTTCCGGCAGGAATACTCCACCCATGGAACAGAGCAGCACTTTTCATCGTGGCCCCTCCGAGCGTACTTGTGGGTCGACGGACACACGCCTGTTGAAGAAATACAGAAAGTTACGGAATTTTTCTATAGATGCCTGGAAATGTGTGTTACGTATGCATTCCCCCGTGCATGG
>JAAUYB010110033.1_pt1 | contig 10446 bp, 9 predicted proteins | sample 7278071 | NCBI WGS metagenome assembly JAAUYB01 (sample SAMN14350121, study PRJNA611818) | marine sediment metagenome | isolation source: surface marine sediment (1.8m) | place: French Polynesia: Moorea | collected 2018-08 | reverse complement strand
TTTCCCCACGGAGTCGGTCATTTATTAGGTTTAGATGTACACGATATGGAAGATTTAGGAGATTTAGCAGGATATGAAATAGGTCGGGAACGTAGTAGTCGTTTTGGTTTAGGTTTTTTACGATTAAATCGACCTTTAATTCCGGGAATGTTAGTCACAATAGAACCTGGTTTTTATCAAGTCCCTGGAATTTTAAATGACTTAGAAATGAGACAAAAATATCAGGATATTGTTAATTGGGAAAAGCTAGAAAAATTTTCTGATGTTCGAGGTATTAGGATTGAAGATGACGTTTTAGTTACCATAAAAGGTGCTGAAATTTTGACTCAAGAGTTACCTACCGATATTGATACAATTGAAACATTAGTAGGATAATTATTTAGGAATTACCAAATTCTATCATGTCCGGTAGCAAAGGAAAGCTTTAGTTATCTAGAGGAGAAGACTAAAGCTTTCCTATAAATATTAACCCTTGGTTTGACACGCTCCGATACCAACAGACATGATATTAATTTTCAACCTTAAGTCATCATAGTTTTGAGAATTTAGAGGTTTTCACTTCATGACTATAAAACTTCTTTCTTCTTTCTTCTCTCCTAGATAATATGAGCCTTCTTCCTTTCAACCCAAATTTCTGTACTCTATATTAATAAAAACTATTATATTTCAGGTTCAACAAGTGCAATAAATAAGGATATCCGTAGAATTCACACCCAGTAAAGTTTTTTCTCCCAACCCCTACTAAACTTGGAATTTTTGCCAATCCTGATAGTACAAACTTATTATCCAAAGCAAACCGATTTGATATTAAAGTAAGGTAAAAAAGGTAAAAAAGGTAAAAACAAGAAAAAATTACTATTTCTTACCATCAAAGGGAACTCAAATATAGCTAGTTCTCTTTGAATAGTTTCCTGAATAAACCCCAACCTTTGCTATTATTATCAGAACTTAGGCATTTTTGAGTTCTAAACACTACATATCTATTCTATAACGTTATAGTTTTTGAACTCTATATATATATGGTGTCTTTGCTTAAGTCCTGATTATTATACTAATGCTCAAAAATAATGCTATGTTTGACTAGACGATCAGCATCTATACTAAATTAAATACCAAATTTTCATTTCAAGATACTTCCCATGTCAAACTCCTTGGTATTTTTACTAAATAAAATAGCACTTAACTGAGAACACTTAACTAGGAACAGTTGGAAAAATATTTCTGCTACCAATTCTTTCTTAGCTAAATAGTCATTTAACTTTAGATTAAGACAAAGCTTTCTTCCTATGAGAGAGTTTCCGACGAAAAAACGTCTCATTTTGAAGTTAAACTACTATAACTCTTAATATTGAATATGGCTATACTGTTATGGTTATGGTACTCGCTACCTAAATTCAATCTTAATAAAAATTGCTATAATATTTAGTTAACAAATATTCTCTAAATATTTGGTAATTCGTTAGTAATAATTAGTCTATATTTTTAAATTATATTTTGTGCGGAGATTCAGTTATAAATCCAATTAAAATAAACTTAATTCTGACTAACAATCATTAAACTCACTACTCTTAATCTATATTGCAAGAGTATCTATTGCCTATTCCCTGTCAACAGTTATCTATCGGTATTCAAGCGAACATAAAATCATACCTAATATTTATCCTTGAAAAATAGCGCCACGTTTAATTAATTCCTGCTTCATTTCCTCAGAAATTCCCAAATTATTACCAAATACAGCACCATCTAATTCTGCACCTTCTAGATTGATTTTTCTTAAATCAGCCCCCAATAACCTAGCATTTTTCAAGTTAGCATTCATCATATTTGCCATCATTAACTTTGCATTTGATAATTCCACATCACACAATTGAGTTTTTATCAGTTTAGCTTGATTCAATAAAGCACCTTTCATAATAGAATTAAATAATAAAGTATTACTCAGGTTAGCCCCTTCCATATTCGCACTATATAAATTAGCTTTAATCAAATTAATATCTGTTAGATTAGCATTAGTTAATAGAATATTAGTCAGATTCGCATTGCTGAGATTCGCATATCTGAGATTCGCATATTTGAGGTTCGCATTAGTTAAATTAGCAGTGCCTATATTTGCACCCTTAAGATCGGCATTTTCTAGGTTAACTCCACTTAAATTTCTCCCATAAGCACCATGATTAACAATATCCCAAACAAGATACCACTTATCATCTAATTCTGTTCGATGGTTAATTTTTACCCCTCTTAAATTAACATGATTTAAGTTAACACCTTTCAATTTTGTGTTATTAAGATTGGCATCACTAAAATTAGTACAATAAAGATTAGCACCTTCAAGATTAGCACCTTCAAGATTAGCTCGATTTAATTGACCTCCAACCAGGTTAACATTAGATAAATTAGCCTCTTCGAGATTAGTATCTTTTAGAGTAACATCTCTCAAATTAGCATGACTAAAATTAGTACCTGCAAGATTAGCTTCGCTCAGGTTAGTATCATTCAGTTCAGCATAACTCAAGTTGGCATTTGTCAGATTAGTATTTCTGAGATTAGCACGAGTCAAATTAGCATTAGTCAGATTAGTTTCTATTAGCTTTGAATTTGTAATCTCGCTACGCCAGAGGTTAGCACCTTCTAGGTTAGCACCCTGTAGGTTAGCACCCCTAAAACTGGCTCCTCTGAGGTCTGCACCTTGAAAATTTACCTTACTAAAGTTAGCAAACCACATTATTGCCCCACTCAGATTAGCATGACTCAGATCGCTATTACTAAAGTTAGTTCGTTTCAAATTAGCGCACAGTAAATAGGCATTCCTCAGAATAGAATCACTCAAATTAATATCATCTAGATCGCTCAGACTTAGGTCAGCATACTCAAGATTTACACCTGCAAAATTATTAGTAAATTTTTGATTTGTGGTTTCATCCGTATCATTTATTGCTTGATTAGTAGTATCTTGAATTAGTTTCTGTAGTTGATCGAGTGATTTTTGGTTAGCCATATATACCTATATCTTTAACGTTGGAAATTATTAAGATGTTATTTGAGGCCAATCATTAAAATTAATAATGTCCTGTATAACTCTGAGTAGTTACACTTTTACTAAAATCATTATTACATTATTACAAAACAGCCATTGAGATAAAATATGAATAAATCGGTAGGTAAAATTCCAATTAAAAGAAATAAAGCCAGTAAATTTTTACTTTTTCTCAGGCAAATCTAACTTAATTTATGAGCAAACAAGCAAACAATAAGATCTCAAACCTCCCCTTTTAAGGGTATGAAAAAAATTAAATTTAGTATTTAAAGCCTCTGGGTGAGCGCCAGAGGTACTGAATTCCGCAGTTTCTGTGGATGAGAATAACTGATAACTGAAATGACTAGATACTTACTTATATTTACTCTGTCTTTTCATCAGCATTCACCGTAAAATTAAGTAAATAGATTGGTAATTAATTAATTTATTTTTTGACTAGAAAATTAGGTCTCAAGCCGACCCTTTTAAGGGGATAAAAAATAAAATTCAGTATTTTCTTGCCTTCTACTTCAGTAGAATCTACTGATAACTGAAATGAAATGACTAAGCATCCTCAAAAACTGCTCCACGGCTAATTAAATCTTGCTTCATTTCCTCAGATAAACCAGCATCATGCCATAACCTAGCATTCTCTACTTTTGTATTCTGAAAATTAGCTCCTTTTAAATTTGTTAATGCTAATCCAGCTTGAGTTAAATCAGCATCACTCAAATTCACACTACTTAAATTTGCATCACTTAAATTCGCATTACTTAAATTCGCATTACTTAAATTTGCATTACTCAAATTCGCACCACTTAAATTAGCTAAAGCCAAACTAACACGGTGCAAATTAGCATTACTTAAATCTGCATTACTTAACAACGCACCACTCAAATCTGCACCACCCAAATTTACTTGACTAAGATTAGCCTCACTTAAATCTGCATCACTTAAATCTGCACCCCGTAGATAAGCACCATGTAAATTTGCTCCACTCAAATCAACACCACATAAATTAACCCCTAATAATTTAGCACCAGCAAAATCTTCAGCAGGATTTAGACCAGCAATATTTGCTAACTCCAATAAATCTTCTGTATTTGCCTCGACCACATTTTTGCTTATTATTCTAAACTCTGAAAAATCACATCCAGCAGCAGTTGCAGATAACATTAAACCTTGCAACTCCTGTGGAGATGTATATTGTAATGACTGAGAAGCTAACTCAGAGTTAAAACTCTGCGATCGCAACCAAAGCACCAACTTTATTTCCAACACAGCTAGTCGGTTGGGGCTAATATTATGAGGCCATAATCCTTCAGTACCAGTCATAGAGTCAAAAATTTTATCAGATATATTTTTCACTGTTATACCAGTTTTCACTCCTAGAAAATTAGTTTTAACTAATTTTTCAGTGTTCTTTTGTCTTAGGAGTCAGGAGTCAGGGGTCATGAGTCATGAGTCAGGATAAATAGCCTATATATCATTTATTAGAGTAAAACTCTGTTTTTATTCAAATCGACATTTCTCAGTAAAGTTTTTTAACCCGCTCAATTATTTATAGCATTCTTTTTTATATTTCATATAAGTTTTTCTCAATTTACAATTTATATTTCAGAGGTAATAAATTTTTACTACAATCGCTGCTTCCTTAGTTCTATAAACTTTTGAATATGACTGAGCAATAAAATCTAGAATTTTTATTCTTTTTTTCTGGCCTTTTCCTGATTCCTTTATATTATTTTTATAACCTAAATTCAGCAATGTTTATCAAAATCATTGAGTGGCACGACCCGCTCTTTGAATGGTAAATGTTTTGAGAGAGTTACTCAACCATTCCAATCACAAAAACAACTCAAAAGTTGTGAATTCTTTAACTTTGCTACTCAGAACTTAGGTCAATATACTATATACAGTGTACAAAAACTATAACGTTATAGATATGTAGTGTTTATCCCTGAAAAAGGAGCAAGATAATAACTGAGATTAAAATTAACACTATGGTCTACTTGTACATAAACTAAGAGACTGTTTGTCAAATAAGTATTAAGAGAACAAATAGTTACTCAAATCTCAAATTGGTAATACTTCAAAGAATTAAAATCCAGTAGATAGATATTAGGTAAATATATTCCTTCTGGAGTGAAGTGAGAAATATTTGTATTGATTTATTCGGACCTACTCCCTACTCCCTACTCCCTATCTCATGTTTATTTTTCCTGATACATTCAATCTCTAAATCGTGAAATAAAGCGGCTAATACTTCAATCGCATCTTGTGAACTTCCCACCTCAAAAATATGATTTGGAGTATGAAAATAACGCCATTCTCTTGTCATTGGCTACACTATTAACTCAGAAATTTCAGCAAGTTTCTCTGGTTTAACTTCTACCTCTAGTTGTTTAGTTGCCCAATTTAGTTTTTCTAAGCATTGTTAATATTCATTTTCAAAATTTATTACTTCTTTACTCCTTGTTTTGTTAATTAATGATTGACTTTTAACTAATTTTTAGTTAAATTATCATTTATAAACTAGAAATCATGCAAAGGTACTAATAGATATAGAGTGTAAAAACTATAACGTTATAGTTTCTGACGCTATATAGAACCCCTGAGTGTATCTTTAGCAAAAGTGAGGATTAGTAGTCAGTCCTCAGGACGACTGAGTTAGGAGTTCGAGCAATAGAATAGGGAAAAAAGTATAAAAATAGCCCCTTGCTTCACCATCTCCCCATCTCCCCATCTCTCAATCTCCCCTCCCCATCTCCCCATCTCCCCATCGACCTGTGCCCGTGTCCCCGCGTCTGCGTCTATGTAAAAATACATCCGTTTAGGGATTCTATATATGGTCTCTGAGTAACTCCTATAAACATTAATATAGTATTCTTTTGTCTAAAATTTGATTTCCATCAAAGTTTTCCAAGCAAATTGTGGTAGAGCCAACATTCGTCTCCAGCGCCAAGGTTCCTGATAAAGTCGATATAACCACTCCAAAGAATTGTCACAAAACCAAGCAGGTGCCCTTTCCTTCACACCAGCCCATATATCCAAACTACCACCAATACCAATCCAGATTGCTTGAGGACAAATATGTTTATGTTCTGCAATCCACAACTCTTGACGAGGCACCCCTAAACCGACAAATATTAATTTTGGTTGTAATTGTGCGAAAGTCTGTAAAAGTTCCTTCTCTTCTGCTGAAGATAAATAACCATGCTGACAAGCAATCGCTAACTCTGGCACTTTTTCTTGCCAAGCTTTTGCAGCTTTCATCGCTACCCCTGGTTGTCCTCCATAGAAAAATACTAAATTCTGTGGATTGTGTTTCGGTAGTTGGTACAAAAGACCTTCTGCTAATTCAATACCAGGACAACGCTGTACAGATTTACCCTTAAATTTTAAGTATAAAACTATCCCAGCTCCATCAGGAACTACCAATTCAGCTCTACGAATTATCTCAGCCAAGACATGATTTTTCTCTCCCTGCATTACCATTTCTGCATTCAGCGTCACTACATGAGTTCCCACTCCTGCATCTAATTGAGAAAGTAAGTAAGCAGAGTAGTCATCTAGACAATGTACCGGTAAACCTAACACCAGATTTTCTGTAATTAGACTAAGTGTAGGCTCAGATTTTTTTTCCCTCATAAATATTCTATTTTATTGATTTTCGTTTTTTACAATCTTTAAATACTTACTGAGTTAGATTACCTGATTCGGCTTTTTCGAGCTACTGCTTAACCACTTTCTTTGAGCCTAATAATGTAGCGAATTTTATCTCACTCAGCTATCCTACTAAGGGGCAAGATACATACAGAGGTTTGAATGTTAATATTTATACCTTACATATTTGGCATCTGCTGTATCTAGATTTTCCAATTTTAGCTAGAGGGTCGATTCATCTCACATAAAAATTGGATTTTAAGCCTCAGCCTTCTAGGGCGACTTTTTAGTTATTTTTTTTCAAGAAATATGCTACCCTAAATCTTAAAAAAATTAAAAAGTTAAGTTATGAAAGCTAGATGTTCAGTATCGTATCTATCCCACACCAGGACAAAAATACCGATTAGCAAAGCTATTTGGTTGTGTCCGTGTTGTTTGGAATGATAGCCTATCTTGCTGCCTGTGAAAAGTACAAATCAGGAGAAAAGAAACCTGACTTATCTGAACTAAAAAAGCTTTTTATTACTCAAGTTAAAAAGAATGAAGATAGAGAGTGGCTCTCAGAAGTTTATAATATTCTTTTGCCACAATCATTAAATTATTTAAACCAGGCATATCAAAACTTTTTTAAATCAACCAAAGGTAAGGATATAAATCCTGTTAAACTGCCTAAATTAAAAACTAGAAAGTCAAAACAAACCGCAAGGTTTACACAAGGAAAACTTAAAGTTGGTCAGGATAAAGTTGACTTAGCTAAAGTTGGAAAACTAAAAATTATTTGGTCTAGAGAGTTATCTGCTGAACTATCATCAGTAACGATGATCAAGGACGTAGGGGCGAACGGGGGTTATACATAGATATTTCTTAAGTTTTGTAGTAGAAATAAACCCAGCAGCATTGCCGAAAACTGATAATTCAGTAGGTATAGATTTAGGAATAAAGACTTTTGCTACGTTGAATAACTGTCAAAAAATTGATGCGCCTAAATCGTTGAAAAAACTGCTCAAGAAACATCGCAAGTTGAGTCGATCATTATCTAACAAAACTAGATCTAAACGATCTGAAAGAGCCTGGTTAAACATAGCTAAGTTCCATGCTAAATAGAAATATATGAGGACAGATTTTCTGCATAAATTATCAACCGAAATAATTCGTGAAAACCAAACAATTTTTTGAGAGGATTTGAATTTTTCTGGAATGGTAAATAACTGCAAATTATCCAGACCAATATCAGATTTAGGTTGGAGAAAATTTAGGAAGCTATTAGAAGGAAGGGTGAAAAATACGGTCGTGATTTTAGAGTAATTAGTCGTTGGAAACCAACGTCTCAAATTTACTCTAGCTGTGGATTAAAAGGTGAGAAATTAGATTGATCAATTTGTGAGTGGTAATATCTCAACTGTAGTACAAAACACGACCCTGATGAAAATGCAGCGATAAAAATATTAGTCGCAGGCTGGCAGTCCGAGACATTAAACTAATGTGGAGGCAGGGGTAAGGGTAAAACTACCGTCAAGGTAGCAGCAGTCTGTGAAACCTCAACCCATTGAGGAGCTTAGGCTCGGTGGGAATCTCCGTGCCTGACAGCCGGGGAGGATGTCAACACTAAAACTTTTATAAAGATTAGTATAAAAATTAGTATTTTATGAATCTGACACCAGGAGTTGTCCTTCAAAAAGGAAAATATACGATAGATAGTATTTTAGGCCAAGGATGCTTTGGTATAACTTACCGAGCCATTCATCATCATTTTAACCAAATTGTTGTACTCAAAACTCTCAATGAAAGTCTGCACAAACATCAAGATTTTCCCAAATTTCAACATCAATTTATAACTGAGGCTCATCTCCTAGCTAACTATGGACATCCGAACATTGTTAAAGTATGGGACTTTTTTGAGGAAGATAATATTTTCTTCATAGTAATGGACTATATACCGGGTCAAAATTTAGCTGAGTTAATACAGTCTGGCCATAATCTCCATCCCAACCAAGCTACTAATTATATACACCAAATTGCCTCAGCTCTTTCAGTAGTTCACAAAAATGGTTTTTTACATCGAGATATACAACCTAAGAATATTATTAGGCGAGCTGGAACTAATACAGTTGTACTAACTGATTTTGGTTTTGCCTGTGATTTAACTCCTGGAATTAGGCAAACTCATACTAATTTATTTTCTGTAGGATATTCACCACCAGAACAGTGTAATCCCCAACAAAAGTTAAGTCCGGCAACAGATATTTATGCTTTAACAGCTACATTATACTATTTACTGACTGGTAAGGCTCCTATTCCTGCAGCTTTAAGGCTTTCTGAAGTTGTTCCTCAAACACTTAATTTTTCTGCAAAAGAACTCAAAGATTTTCAGCCTAATCTTACTCCAGGTATTGAAAATACTCTTCTCATGGGATTAGAAATAGATGCTGAAAAACGACCTCAAACTGTAGAAATTTGGTTGGAACTTCTTTTAAATGAATCAAATATTTTAGATGTTAAAAAACAGAATAGTTATTTAATAGAGAGAGCATCTAGATTTAACAATGATGATAAATTGATGGAGGTTAAATCAGAATCAAGTTTTCCTCATACAAGAGGTAATTATTTTACTAATGAAGCCAAAAGTAAAACGGTTAATAAAAAGAATATAGAACCAAATAAGTTTCAGTTTTTTAGTCACAGTGATACAGACTATAAATTTAGTTGGATTAATCAACTTTCTTTCCAATTGACAGTTTTTTTGATATTTGTCTTGACTTCCGGAACTTTTGGATGGATAGGTTTTGATCTTACCCTGCGTTATAGCAATGGAAAAACTAATAATAAAATGGCATCTTTGACATCAAGTAATTTATTAGAAAGTCTGAAGCAAGAGCAAAATTACACTTTCCGAAATCACGACCCGTCTAGACCCCTTTTTGGTTCTCCTTCAGTCAAAACTTACTCGATAAACCCACCAAAATTAAACAAATTACCTAAACCATATTTTGAACAAGAAGAGTTTTTTCCCAATAGCTTATCTGTATCTAATGAGGATGAATCTTGGTCAGAAAAAGCAGATTATTCTGATGATGTTAAAACTCAAGTATCTCCCTCTAATTATTCCTCTAATGAGAATACTGCCAAATATTATCCTGATGATTATCAACCTAAATATCCGAAGTATGACTCTCCAAAATATCAACAGCAAAATCAGTATCAAGATGACTACTATTAATTTGATTTTTTAGTAGCCCTAAACAAGTCGGTATTAATTGTCATGGTGGGTACTCCTAAAATAGTAAAAATCAAGGATATTTTGAACTATTCCCTTGTTATAGATCTACTTTTCCCTATTTCTTATTATGACTTTTTTAGCACTACTGATTTTTTCAGATGAGTTGATTTTTTGAGAAGATATTTTTAGGAATGCTTTGTTTCTTACTTTAGTCAAATATGCTCAGACTAAATGTAAATGTAAACAATCAGCTAGAAGTCAGTTTTTTGATAAATTAATTGATTAAGTCTTGGTTTAATAACTATTCCCTTGTTATAGATCTACTTTTCCCTATTTCTTATTATGACTTTTTTAGCACTACTGATTTTTTCAGATAAGTTGATATTTTGAGAAGATATTTTTAGGAATGCTTGATTTCTTACTTTAGTCAAACATACTCAGACTAAATGTAAATGTAAACAATCAGCTAGAAGTCAGTTTTTTGATGAATTAATTGATTAAGTCTGGGTTTAATCACTATTCCCTTGTTATAGATCTACTTTTCCCT
>JAAUYB010158595.1_pt1 | contig 10447 bp, 13 predicted proteins | sample 7278071 | NCBI WGS metagenome assembly JAAUYB01 (sample SAMN14350121, study PRJNA611818) | marine sediment metagenome | isolation source: surface marine sediment (1.8m) | place: French Polynesia: Moorea | collected 2018-08 | reverse complement strand
TCTTCCTGGACGCCAGGCGCAACGCGGCCTCCTACAGCAGCAGGTTCACGGACGTGACCGACTCAGCCTAAGAAAAAACACAACGAAGAGTCTACACCCTGTACATACGTATATAATCTTGTTCTATACTTTGCCATGATACCCCCGTTTTCCCCTATATACGTAATTCCTGCTCGCGGGCTTTCTAGAGAAGTCCCAAGGGACAACAGCTGTAAAAGAAGAGGAATAAAGCATTAGACTCCCAGCCTCCATCGAGTTTACTTTACACAAAAGCTATGACAAAGACGCCATCAAGTATTTTTTCTATTTGATGGTTGCTCATGCCCTGTAGTTATTTGCGCAATATTTTGCAGAAAGATTATTTTTTTAAAAAAAGTAACCTTTTCCTTGCAGAAATAAATCCTTGCCTTGCTTGGCCGCAGTTCTGCGTTGACTAGGTGCAGTTCTGTGCTGGCTAACCAAAAGTTACTCCAGCTTGTTGTGCCTGGCAGCCCCTGTCACCAAGTGCTTTTCATGTTTTTTGTATGAATTGCTTTGGCAACGGTGGCTGCAGAACTGGCAATTCTGTGGGGCCAGATAATAACTAGGACGCTTACGCGCGCGTTATGATGGACAAAGGTGTACTTTGATTTTGTGAAACTGAAGACTAACAATTCAGTCTTGTCTAGTCTATGAACAGAAAATAGGAAAAAGGCAAAAGCATCATCTGCAAAAATTGCACACACTCTTAACAGCTTCCATGCTCTTCTCTTAATGTGTTTGGACTTGAGGATGGTCCCCACAATCCAAGCTAGGGCCCCAATTCCTGCCGCCAGGACGGCAGGAATGGAGAATAGGAATCCACCATTTTTCTTAGGCAGTGTTTTAGACAAGGAAAGATCAGCGGGAGTGCCGCAATTCAATTTTTCAATTTGCAGCTCTATGAGATAGTGATGGAGCATTTGGTTAGAACCCTTTTTTCTTGGTGTCTAATCTTTTGACCATTGAGCTGTTGTCCTTGTTGGCATCTCGATATCAAACGGCACTCTATTTCTAATGAATGATGTATGGTGGTGTGGGGACCGTCCGCGAGTCCAAACACAGGTTAAAGAAGAGCCTTGAAGCGAAGAAGAAAGCATGTGAGATTTGCTGATGAAGCTTTCGCCTTCTTTCCTTTTCTCGTCAAAGACGAAGACGAATTGTCAGTCTTTAATTTGATCTGAATCGAAATACCCCTTTGTCTATCATAATCACACGCGTTAGCGCGGGTTTTTATACTTGCGCAACATTGGTGGCATCTTAAAGCGAACCACGCCATGGTTTTGAGTGTGCTATTTGTGAGGCGTCACGGCCATGAGTGACAAGAAATACGAATCGTGGGGGAGTAGTTTTGATCACGCTGTGCTCGGTGCCCATAAAGGAGCGCGTAGGCCTCAAGCCGACAGGGAAGCCAAGTTCGAGAACAAGTACGGAAGAGGCCGGCCAAATGAGCAACAACCACCACACCAAGGAGGAGCCGGAGCCCTCGGCACAGGGGACGATGAGAAGACTGACGGCGAGGTTCGGCGCCGTTGGAACTGGCTGAGGGCGACACTTCTCCGCAGAGGGAGGAACACGACAATACTGTGGAACTTCTACGCGACGTCACACAGGAACTCGAGAACCAGCAGCAGCAGCTCGACCAACAGCAGCAGGATCTAGAGCTACCGAACGACAACAACCAACAAAGTAACGAGTGAGGGTCGTCAGGGACACGGACACCCCCAGGATCAAAACCCCTCGCTTCTCCACCAAAGTGGATTCCGATGACGAGGAAATGGCAGGCACCAAGATTGGGATCCCCATTTCACGGGGCAGGAGACAGACGTCAGCGACAAGGCTAGGGACTGGTTTACCGGCCTCCAGACCTAATTCACCGAAAAGGCAATCGGCAACGGTAAATGGGAGAGGAGATGCGGGCTGATCCGATGGTCGCTGGTTTCTGACTTGATTCTTGACGGACAAGATTTGGCCAGCGCGTCATCATGGTTCAAGGGAATCATGGAGGCTGACGGGCCCAGCAGCAGGGTGTTCACGTCGTTTCCCGACTTCGGCGACAAGTTCGAAAAGAGGTGGATTACCGGGACACCACTGGAGGAAGCCTCGAACATCTTCCAGCGCCTCACCCAGAACCAGAAGGAGACTATTCGTGAGTACGCAGAGCGAATCATGCATGAGGACGGGCGTCTCATGACACTGGGTATGTCGATGATGACGGTAGATGCCGCCGACAGACAGGGATGGCGGCAAGCCTTCTAATGGTTCAACATCATCGTGCTCATGGGTTGCCTGCGGGACGAGTTCCTTAATCACGTCAAACACACAGTAACACAGTTGCCCGCGGCAGAGAGGACATGGGAGCACATTAAGGAGACAGCTGCCATTCAGCAAGACCATGAGAGCAACCATCGTACGCGGTCCAGTTCCTTCAGCAAAGGGTCAGTGCACTACGCCGGGCAGCGGGGTAGGAGCAACAGCCCGAGTACTCGCGGAGTGGGAGGCGGCGGCGGCGGAGCCGGTGGAGCCGGTGGAGGCGGAGGCAAGAAGAAGCAGCATTGGCGGGAGAAACCGTCCATGCGGCCATCCTGGATCGGACCCCGACACATGACGCAGGACGCTTGCATGGTCTGCAATTACACCGGACACAAGGCGACGCAATGCAAGACAGCAAAAAACAAACAGAACTGGAATGGCTGGCCACCGACGGAGCCAACTGTGTGGCCCCCGGCAGGAGGAAACGCACAGATCGCCCGGGCGCCGCAGCAGCAGCAGCCACAGCAGCAACAGCAGTCTCAGCAAGCGACAGGGGGAATAGCAGTGGTGTCGGCCCACTGCCCTTGCTACCAACGTGCCATCTGGACGAATTTTGTCTAGGCGATGTTGAACACCCCGACAACAGCGCCCGTCTACGAGAACCCAGCCACCCCGCTCTCCGGCGGTTGGCTGGGCAAATCAACAAAGTCGATGGGGAACCCACATGGAGGTCCCGACCGACAGTCAGAGTCCGATCGGGCAGTACGGAGTTTTTGGCCTTAGTAGACTCCGGGGCGTAGCACACGGTCATGCAGCTCGACACATTTCAGAAGATTTCAAGCTCCAACAACGAGGAGATCAGCGGCACAGGCATCTGCTTAACAACGGCAAATGACCTGCCCTTGGCAACGAAGGGGACGTTTCTGGTGAAATTGGACGTGGAGGGGCTCGGCCGCATTACCCATCATGTCATCGTTGTGGAGCAACTGGCGTGGCCACTGCTCTTAGGCTACGACGCCCTGGCAATCTATGGAGCTAAGATAGACGCCGGGAGAGGCACGGACTCATGGGATTGGGAAGGCGCTAGAAGACACACTAAAGTGGTGCTTGCTAAGCATTAGCACCTCCCAGCCTATGGCATGCGGATAGTCAAGGCGCGGATAAGACAGAAGCGCAGAGCCGGCACAGCTTTCACCTTGGACAGCGGGCATCTCAATGTGGTGTCAGGTTTGTACTACGTCAACAGACAGGGCGAGACGTACTTTTGCTTGGTAAACGAGACAGCCGATGAAGTCGTCATCGGAGACAAGGAATTGCTTGGTGAGCATATTCCGACCGCGGCAGACGATATGGTCACAATGGGCGAACTGCTGACAGTGAAAAGCGAGTCACCGAGCCAAGAGACTTGCCCGTCGGGCGAAAAATTTAAGGTCATCAACGCCGACATCGAGGGCCAAACGCACCTGACAGGGGAACAGAAGGAGCAACTGTGGCAAGTACTGGTTCGTCAACACGAGACCGTGTCTCTGGGCAAAAGTGACATGGGACGTTCCTCCGCAGTACCGCATCTTCTGCGACCCAAGAGTGAGAAGCCTGCGTACGTCAAGCAATTTCCCATTCCGGCCGCTCACCTCTACTTCATCAACGAGCAGATCGACAAGCTGTTGGCGTTGGGGGCGATCAGGGAAGACTTTGCGAGCCCCCACAACTCGCCCTTTTTTGCCGTCAAGAAGCCACACAGCGACGAGCTCCAGTTTGTCATCGACATGCGCAAAGTCAACGAGATAATCTGGGATGACTTCCATTCAATTATGGATGTCACCAGTTTTCTCCAACGCCTCGGGGGACTGGAAGCCAAGTTCTTGTCAGCCCTGGACCTCGTCAACGCGTACTGGCAACTCTGAGTTGGCGGAGGAGAGTCAGCCGTACACAGCTTTCACCGTTCCCGGCAGGGGAAAGTTTGTGTGGACAGTCACGCCTATGGGATTGAAGACGAGCCCATCTGCCTTCTCGCAATTGATGGAGTATGTATTTCAAGGATTCCACAACGCTGTCATTTATCTCGACGATGCCCTCATTGGGAGTGGCACCTGGGACAGCCACAAGCAGCATCTCGACCAAGCCTTGGCACGGATGAAACGGCACAATTTGAAAATTGGGTTCTAAGTGCAAGTTCGCCGAGCCTTCGGTGGAGTACTTGGGATACACTATCAGCGCAGGGGCGGAGAAGATGGCAGCAGTGAAAAACTTTGCTCCCCCGCAGACAGTGAAGGAGATTCGTCGTTTCACTAGGCTCTGCAACTACTTATGTCAGTTCATCCGAGGGTATGCTGGCATAGCAACCAAGCTGACAGAGCTGACCAAGAAGGACTCTGATTGGAAAGGCGGGCCTTTGCCGCCTGGGGCCCAGGATGCTTTCAAACATTTGCAAGCGAAGCTGACACAAGAGCCGATTTTGGCATTTCCAAAGCCGGAAGTTCCTTTCGTCCTCGCCACGGATGCCTCGTTCGAGCAAGGCTTCGGAGGCTTTCTGCTGCAACAGCAAGACGGGAAGATGAGGGCGATCTCGTATTTCTCGCGGGCGCTGAAAGGACACTAGAAGAATTACAGTGCTTTCTTGTTGGAGATTGCAGGTGCAGCACAAGCAATCGAAGCTTTTTATCACTACTTGTACGGGGTGCTGTTCACGCTCATGTGCGACCACAAGCCATTGGAGCGGTTGGGGACGGTGCAGAAGAGGACGCTGTTGCGCCTGCAGGAGCTGATGGGGCAGTACAACTTCGTCATTGGGTACCTGCCTGGCAAGATGAATGAGCTGGCAAATGCTCACAGCATGACGCCCAATATCTGTGCGGTGGCTTTGGTGTCGGGCGAGGATGCCGTGGTGAAGGAACAGTCCAGCAAGGGTGTTACCGACAGCGTCGACGCGGAGAAAAGGGCTGAGGAGCAAAGGAAAGACAGTTTTTGCCAGGCTGCTTTGTCGTTGTGCCTGAAAAAGAACAAAACAGCGGCAGAGCAGGCGCGAGTCGATTATTACATGACAGACAGGAACGTACTCTTTTGAAAAGTAGGCCGTGGGAACGGGATGAGAATTTTCGGCGTAGTAGTGCCTGCGACGATGCAGTACGAAATTCTCAAGGCGGCTCACGCTTCGGCTTTTGCAGGACACAAGGGTGCGAGGATCATGTTGCAAAGGCTGAAGGAGCGGTTTCACTGGCCTGACATGGGAACGGACGTTGAGGCGTTCGTGGCGGCGTGCAAAGTTTGCAAAAAAAGCAAAGATCCCCCGGGCATGAGTGCAAGTAGAGAACTGCTGAAGCCATTAGCGGCGCCATCCTAGCCTAATGTGAGGGTTCATGCTGACTTGTCTTGACTCCAACTCCAAGCCCAGGTCCTCCAGCGCCTCCCTCGCCTACAAATCAGGTTTGCCCTTTCACAGTTCCTAGATCCTCTTCTTGTCCTCCAGGATGATGCTGATGCCAGTCTTGTAGCCCAGAGTCTTCCAGCCACAGCAAAGACTCGAAAGGGCTTTCACAAGATCTTCACAGGGGCCTACGAAATCACTTGTCTTGGCTCCAGCTCCCAGCCTGGGTCCTCAAGCGCCTCCCTCAACTCAACATAAGGTTTCCCCTTTCACAGTTCAAAGATCTTCTTCTTGTCCAGGATGATGCTGATGCTGGTCTTGTAGCCCAGAGTCTTCCAGCCACAGCAAAGACTCGACAGGGCATGCACAAGATCTGCACTGGGGCCTCGGAAATCACTTTTCTTTACTCCAGCTCCAAGACCATGATCTCTTTTCTTGTCCACAAATGATGATTCCAACAACAGTTTGGAAACAATGGGTCTGTCTGTCATTCCAAAGACTAGGAAGAACTTGTGCTGGAGCCACTATGTTGTCTTGGAGTCCTATGTTGACTTATCCTTTTACAGTCTGACTTTCCACCATGTCTCTTTTATTTCACAAAAAGATCAACTCCAACTTTCCCAAAAAAAATGTTATGCTAAATGCCTACAGCTGCTAGACTGTTTGTTGCCTGAAATGGAAAGTTATAGGTGGGAATCTTGCAACCTTTCTGTTCAGGATAAGTTAGCCTTGCTTTGCCTGGAAAACTAAAGAAACACTTTTTGTCTAGCCTGAATGTAGACTAACTCTAGCCTGAATTTTTTTAAACCTAGCTTAGCCTGTCTCTAGCCCAAGGCTAGAGAATTGTTGCTCTAACCTCAAATGTGAAATTACAGGATTTTTATTCTGAGACCTCTAGCTTCAGTTTCCCTTGCTCTAGCCTGATTTTGTCTCGTCGGGTGTGTGTAGTCACAATCTATTACCCTTTTTTGTACATGCTGAACAAGTTGACAGTTATCATACGGAGACTAATAATATATGTATACGATGTGCCGTGTACATTGGTGGATAAGATCCTCTGGAGGCGGCGCGTCATTTCAATTTAAAGTAAACTTGTAAAAGGGAGTCAGGGAGGGGGTAGGACTAGCGTTTCATTGCATGACACACAGGGATGGCACTGGAGTAACATTGTGCCAGTTAAATTTTTTAAATCGGGATGGCGCTGCACTGAAAAAGAGGCTGCAAGCTTATGTACAGCAGTCAGGGACATTGTTGAGCGTAAGGAGTGGATGTAGTCATTGTAGATCTTCACAGGGTTCCACCTAAATACTTGATGTCATTTCCGGAGAGGGGGAGGAAGATCACCCGCCGCCGCTGAGCATGTTAACCACATCTGTGACGGATGTGCCAAGGTGGGGACTGACAAGATGCTGCCAAGGGGGTTTTGGCCTCCACCAGCACCATCACATGATTTTAAGGCCGTCCACGTTTTCACCACTAGCACTATCACCACCACAGAGTAACTGTTCAGGGCTGGGTGCTTTTGAGAAGCTAATGGTCTGGGATCCTGTCCAACCTAGAAGCACCCAAAAGCTGCCTCGCAATGTCATTGATCTGGGCTTGTACCATCTGCATAAGCTGGCAGGAGGGCTCCTCCTCGATGAAGCAGTGCGGGAGCAGCAGAGAGCCATAGCAGAGTTTCCCCTGTACTAGAGAGCAGACCACTTCCTGGACTTGCGCACCTCTGGGAAGGTGGACAAGTAGACGCCGAGTGAGGGCATGCAGGGAGCTGGCCGCAGCGGCCAGGTTCCAGGGATAGGGGGGACGGTAATTCTGCGGTTGAAGCATACCTCAAGGAGCAGAAGCTACTCTGCTGGAGGGACCGCAGTGCTGCCAACGCAATTGGACAGAAGGGAGGAGGCCCCAATCCAGAAAATCTGTGTCTTGTCGGCATTCAGGGAGAGGAAGTTCTTCAGCGAGTAGTCCGCCAGCCTGTGTGCCAGCTCCTCCAATCGGGACTTGACTGCAGCAGCACTCCCGTCCGCCACACAGAGGCAGGTGTCATCTGCATAGATGTTGATGCCCTTGTAGGTCTTGTCCAGGCCCAGGTAGTTGGGGAGGTGAGGGTGATAAACAGGGTTGGCCCGAGAAGACTCCCCTGTGGTATTCCGAAGGAGATAGGCCACAAGGGATAGGAAGCAAAACCTAGTCGGTCTCGTTGGCAACAGCCCCTGAGGTAGTTACTGATCCACAGGATAGCCCTGGCTCCATGATCCAATCCCCAGGTCTCCTAGCTTAGGCACCAATTCCTCATCAGCAAGGGTGTCAAACCCTGCTTAGTAGTCAAAGGCTGTGTCGGCAACAACTTGTCTGGCAGCACGTAGGCGAGACCAATGATCCTGCGCTGCTTTTCAGCCCCACTGTTCAGGGGGAAGCCTGGCACCAAGAGCTGGTGCAGCACCAATGACTCCATGATCTTGCTCAACGTTGGCTGCAAGGCCATCTGGTGATAAGATCATGGTTAACTTACGTCCTTCTACTTCTTAAGGACCGGAACCACAATGTCAACCTTGAACGCGCTCGGGAGCCTGGAGGTGGCAAAGCTTCTCTCCATGAGATGCACCAGCTGTCCAGCAAGGTCTGGGGGCAAAATCTTTCAGAATCCTGGTTGATATCCTATCTTCTCCCAGAGTTGGAATGTTCTTGAGTCCCCTTATCGTTGCCAACACATCCCCCTGTGACAAGGGGGGCAATGTGAACGAGGAGGAGGAGGATTGTTGTTGTTGTTGTTTTGAGGAGGTCCAGTCCAGAGCATTCAAAGGACTAAGAATTGCACACGGCCGGTCCGTTTCCGAACCATTATGACTTCACCTTTAGGGATCTATACCTGATTAACCAACGTTACTCTACTCCTTGATCTTGCAGAAAGCTGAAATTTATTTCCCAAAGGAACTCAGCAATCTGTGTCGACCAGTGGAGCGAGCCTTGGAGAACCGGAGTGCCAAGGACTCTCAGTTGAATGGCTGCCAAAGCAGGACATTAAGCCACAACATGGTGGGAGGTCTCCTCGTCCTCACCACAGCTTCTGCATAAGGGGTCAACGTCCTCTTGGACGATCACCTTGTGTCTTTGTATGAAGTTATGGCCAGTAATTAACTGTACCGCTTCACTAAATTCCTTCCCACATTTCTGAAGAAGTTTGAAAGAAGTCTTTTAGCAAATGGTAGGGAACCATTGCTTAGCCTGACGACAATCCGTGCGGGATTGCCAGCATTCATTCCACCTGCGCTCAAGCCCCTCACGATGGAGGGACTTGATGACACTAGGTGGTAATTTCGTAATTTGTGCCGCTTCTCGAAGGGACTATGAAGCCCCTTCTTTCGCCAGCACATCTGTTTGTTCATTGCCGATGATGCCGCAATGACCTTTTACCCATCTCAGGTGGATGACATTGTTCCGTGCTGCCTGGAAAAGGGCAGCAACAGTGTCAAGCACCAACTGAGACTTTACAAAATTTTGTCCGACTGCTTGAAAAGCAACCTGACAGTCTGAGTAGAGTGTAATTGCTTGGTATTCAGGCCACCTAAGTTGAATCAACTCGGCGGCACTTTTAATTGCCAGATTTTCTGCTTGTTAGGCACTTGAATTCTGAACTAAAAAAATGGCCTCTTCTTCAACAGTGAGGCTGTCCCTATTTGTTACAACGACGGCAGCCCCGGCATTTCAGCCAAAAAAGGCTCCGTCTGTGTAAAAGTCTTGATCAACAGTCTTCACCGGTTTCCTTTTGATGAAGTTATCATTTATTCCTGAGAATCGGCGGTTCCAGACCATAGTGGTTGGGACTGTGTCCGTCTCCTGCTCCGCCATCCCCAGTTTTGAGAGGAACCCCCGACATATAAATCGGTGTCCTCTCTTAAGGGTGGTAGTTCTCAGAGCGGCATCCGAAACCCTGATATGGCCTTGGATTCGTCTGAATTTCATCGCCATCTCGCTTTCTATAAATAGATGCAGTGGTGGTATGTACGTGATAACTTCCAGCTCCGCAGTTGGGGTTTTGATCCTGAAGTTTCCAATTAGCATTAGAGCAAGCCTGTTCACTATCATTAGAGAGGGTGCTATGCTCTTGTCCGTTATTGCCCTTGCCCACACATGACAACCGTGTGTAAGCGCCAGCCGTATAATTAAAGGAGTAGGCCCACCGAGTAATTATCGGCAAGGGTCCCCATACTTTGCCTATCGCACGTCTTACATGCATGAGCTTAAATTTCACAATCCTGACCTTTGCAAGGACATGCCTCTTCCAGGACAGTTTGCTATCCAATTCAACGCCCAACTAACGAACATGACTTGAATACGGTAATTCAGTACTTCCTACCTTGAGAGGTGGTGGAGTCCTGAAGACCCTTCTATGTGTGAATAAGACCGCCACTGTTTTGGGACCACTAAATTGGAGTCCTCTTTCTCGTCCCCAAGCAAGCACCTTATCAATGGCTTCTTGCATCATGAAGCAGAGAAGGAGGGGACTATCTCCCGTTGTGATGAGGCATGCATCATCTGCAAAGCCACAAATCTTTACTTGGCCTTTTGAGAAAGTCTGTAAGAAACTTACAAAGGCTATATGTTCCATGCGAGAGAACTCCTCCTTGCAGCGGGCCGCGAGTAAGGAATGTCTTAACCATAACCCCTTCATGATTTACAGTTACCGTTCTATATTCGAGATACGAGCGGTACTGTATAGAGTAAAAGGAGAGAGAGCGCTCGACTGACTCGACTGACTGAAAGAGAGAAATATATCTTTAGTATCTTCCTTCCTGTCTTACCGCGAACCTCGCT
>JAAUYB010047478.1_pt1 | contig 10448 bp, 5 predicted proteins | sample 7278071 | NCBI WGS metagenome assembly JAAUYB01 (sample SAMN14350121, study PRJNA611818) | marine sediment metagenome | isolation source: surface marine sediment (1.8m) | place: French Polynesia: Moorea | collected 2018-08 | reverse complement strand
TTCTTTCAGATTTTGAAGGGTCAGCCTGAATATCGAATACAGCAGGTAAAAAAAAGTAATCAGACCCAAAATACCGGTTTCCACCAGAATCCTTGGAAACTGCGCATCAATAAAATGATGACCGGTGATTCCATAACCCAAAATCGGATGCTTGGGCCAGTCCTTGAGGGCTTCACGCCAGCTGATCAATCTTGCCGATGTCGACGTATCCAATCGCAATTGTCCAATTTGAATCTGGCCCTGGGACTCGGGCTGGGTAAACGTAAATAGAACGCGATCCTTGACGGCTGTAGGCAGGAGAAGCGGGCTGATCATCAGTCCAATCATTAGCAATCCCACTATGATGAATCGGCGCTCGGTCATTAGGCCCAGTACCAGAAGCGCAGGAACAATCGCCAGATAGGAAGTACGGGACTGGGTGAATAAAAGGGGCGGTACAATACAAACAATGAGCACCGCCATGATTTGTTTGGTTCTCAAGTTCTGCGTCTTTGCCAGTATGCCGCCGGCAATCGCCCCCATGAACAGCAAATATCCCCCAAACGTATTCGGTTCCCCGACTTCACCTTCAAATGGCGCACTGACCCGGCCCCCACCGGGAATTTGAAATGCCCCAATCAACGACACGATGAAGCAGGTTAAGAACAGACAGAACAGAAACCGTTTAACTTGTTCCGAGTCCCGGACATGATTGACCATCATGAAAAAGACGATGAAGTATTCAATGTATTTCAACACAAACAAAGATCCGGTCTTCATGCTGACCCGCCCGGCCATGATGCCAAAACCGGTCGAGAGAATACAGGCCAGAACGTACAATACAATGGCCTTGTTCAAGGGCGTCTTCAAAAACAGTCCGAGCTCTTTGTTGATGGCATTCTTGGCAAACCAGCTCAGTCCGATGACGGCCAGCAGAAAATCTTCAAGGCGCAGGGTTACGCCGCGGTTCAGCGAGCCCCCGGTTGTATCGCCGGCCATGAATTCCGGCGACAGGAGCATTGAGAAGATCAGGATATAAAGTCCCCATTCAATGTTGAGGAAAGAAATAAGGAAGATCACCAATGTCGCTATCGCCAGCATCAGCAACGTCGGTGAATACTGGGTGATGAGATATCCAACGAGCAGAGCGACCACAAGAAACAGTATGACTCCAAAAACAGAACGCATGCCTTACCTTTGTTCTTCTGTTTTGAACATCAGGGCGATTGAAGCAGTTGCTGGATCGTTGCAAGCCAATCCTGGGTGAATAGATGCAGATCCTGCCAATATATTCCGGCAGCCAGCAGGGACAATGCCAGCGCCAGCACTCCGAATTTCAGCAGCCGCCCCCGGGTAATTGGAATTCTATGTTTCTTCAGCCAGCTTATGACCGTGCGCTTGGGTCTGACGCCATCAGATTCCGGTCCGTAGTAATGCTGAGAATGATATTTAAAGTATTCAGGACCGGTCTCCGGCTTAACCTTGTTCAGAATGACTCCGGAAACGTTGGCGTCAACATTATCCAGGTTGGTTTTGGCCCGCTTGAGAACCCCGCGTCCGATTTTGCCCACCGTGTAAACCAGAAAAACGCCATCCATCAGCGGCGCAATTTCAGCCGCATCCGCCACCGGCAATATCGGCGGGGTATCGACGAATACGAAATCGTAGACGTTGTTGGCCTCAACCAAAAACTTTTTGAAACGAGCAGAGCTCAATATCTCAGATGGATTGGGAGGTTTCGTACCGGCCGTGATCACATTGATGTTATCCATACCCGGGGTCTTTAAAATATCATCAATGCCGAAATCTCCCAGCATGACATCTGAAATCGTATTGGTTATTTCCTGCCAGCGATAATTGCCCAGGACATAGTCCGTAATTCCCGGCTCTCTGGACAACCCGAATAATCTATTTAACAATGGTTTGCGCAAATCAGCGTCCACCAGCAGAACCTTGTTCCCGGCCTGGGCCATACACAGGGCCAGGTTGGCCGCATTCAGCGTTTTGCCTTCCTGTACAAAAGAGCTGGTAATCAAAAACAGCTTTCCTTTCAATTCCAGCCGCAGAAATTGCAGGTTGGTTCTCAGCGCACGGAATGCTTCCGATCCCATTGACTTGGGTTCATAATGCGTAACCAGATACCGCTCCCGGCCCTTTTTCTGGCTGACTTGATCGATACGATGTTTCACCTTTAGCTCATCGTCAAGTTGAGGGATCACCCCCAGAACCGGTACATTCAGCAATTCCTCAACATCCTCGATGGTTCCCATGGAGGTATCGAACACCTCCGCCAAGAAGGCAAAGACGACGCCAATGACGAGTCCCATCACAATTCCGGTCACCACAATCATGGCCTTGGACGGGATATTGAAGGGCTGTTCCGGTGCCACGGCCGGCTTGAGTACGGTCACCTCTTCAACTTTGCCGGATTCCTGGATCAATGTTTCCTGATACTTCTCCTTGAGCTGAGAATAGAGTGACTCCTGTAACTCGACATCACGCTGCAGTCGGACCAGCTGCAGGCCTTTTTCCGGAAGGCTGAAATTCTCACGCCGCAGTTCGGAAATTCTCTTGGCAAGATCTTTCTCACGCGACGTGTAGGATTTTAGAAGGGACCGCAACTCTTTGCCGGTTTCATGCAGAACGGCTTGAATTTGATCATCGATTTCTTTGACCCGGGGATGTTTTTCGGTAAAATTGATCAACAGCGTCTGCCGCTTCAACAGCATTTCACTGAGTTTGGTTTTCAATCCGAAAAGCGGAGAATTGGGTGCCGCGAAAAAGAAAGCTTCTCTCAATTCCCCGTTTTTGGCAAATTGGCTGCCCTCGATCAATTTCAACTGGGATCTGACTTCGGCGATATCGATTTTTGTCTTCTCGTATTCCGTCTCCACCGCATATAGCCGATTTAAAATATTCTGGGTCTGGGCATCCAGCGAAATCAGGCCATAACTTTCCTTGAAGGCCTGGAGCTCGTTTTCAGCCAGCTTGAGACGATTTGAGGTCACGCGAAGCTGCTCTTCGATAAAGGCTTTGGTTTCAAATGTTTTTTTATTTTTCTCCTGAATATTGTATTCCCGGTATGAGCGGGCGAAGGCATTGGCCACCTTGGCCGCTTCTGCGGCCTTCTCCGATTTTACCAGGATATTGATGATATTGGTCCCCTCCTGATGTTCCGGTTGCACCATTGACTTCAACCGCCGGACAACAGCAAGATATTTCTGGGAGTTTTGAACCTCATCTGCGGATATTTTTTCCGGCAGCCACCTCAAATTGCAAGCGGTTTCGCATAAAACCGGAAAGCTGGTGATGATGTAGGCATGGGTGACCATGTTTTCCGACTGCTGCCAGTATTCACCGGTCAGGATGGATGCCATATTGGAAAATCTGTCGATTTTAATGGCTGAACTGGCCTCAAAAAGGGGCACGGGCTCCTTGAATTTGGCGAACCCGTAACTGCAAATGCCTACCAGTAGAATCATAAAGACGATCGAGGCTTTTCGTTTTTTGATGATTCGCCAGTAATCCCTGAGGTCGACATCATATTGTGCCATCGCGGCTGTTCCTTGTTAGACGATGTATTGTTGAGCTGAAATGTCTGATATCCAGCTACCTGACCCGTCCATTGCCGACGATATCCGCCGCATTGTACCAATCGATAACGGTACGCGCCGGCCAGAGCAATAACTCAAATAGCGGTCGAATTCGTTCGTTCAAGATATTGACATTTCCCCAGCCGTTGCGGGGAACATAGACCAGATCCCCGCTGGCCAGAAGCATATTTTGCGATTGATCGCCATTTTCAATCAGGCGTTGAAGATCGGCATTGATAAATTCCGGATGTGTGGGATCGCCCCGTACAATTCTCGTCTTTTCGGTTGAAGCGAACACCGTAGCGCCACCGGCTTCGGAAATTGCATCAAAGAGCCGGAAATTGGACCCGCTGTAGGGGTAGGCACCTGGTTTTTCAACTTCGCCAAAAACGTAGACACGATTGCCTTCATCCGCCAAATTTGGCACAAAGACCGTATCACCGCTGTTTACGATCGGATTTTGGGTCAGATCACCTTGATTAATTGTTTTATACAGATTAACGGTTACTGTTTGACCCGATTCACGGCGAATCCGGACATCATTCAGGTTTGCGCGGTTATTTGGACCACCGGCCTGGGCGATCATCTCCAGGACGGTCGATTTGCCCTGGAGCTTATACCTGCCCGGTCCGGTGCCGATTCCATGGGACTGGATGGCACCCACAATTTGGACAAACTTACTGTTATATTTTTTAACAACGACGTCGATGCGGGGGTTTTTAACATATTCTTCCAGATTGCGGGTCAATTTACGATCCAATTCCGTGGCCGTCAGTCCTTTAACCGGCAGGTCTTCGACGAAACCGAAAGAAATCGTCCCATTCGACCGCACCAAAATTTCCTCTTTCTTTGCTTCTGATCCTTCCCAGAACGTAATTTCCAGCGTATCGCCGGGACCAAATTTGTACTCTTCAATTCCGTCGATGGTCTTGTAGACATCGTTTTCGAGTGGTACTATCAATCGGTTAAATGGATCTTTTGATTTCTGACGCGCTATATACTGCTGAACAATTTTAACGGCACTCTTCTTGCCGGCCCAAATTTTGATCCCCTCGCCATAGCTGGCAGCGCATAAATCGGCTTTTTCGTCCTGATCGATATCGGCAACCGCCATACCATAAAATGTGCCGTTGGATGGCCAGGCATCATCGAGGCTCTTCCAGCCCTTTTTCTCGAGATTGCGCCAGGCTTTAATTCCCTCTGAATCCAGCGACCCGGCGATGATGTCCTGAAGGCCATCCTGGTCCAGATCAAGCGCCATGACATGCCAATAGCTGCGGTCTTTAGGCGGCCGCGGAAATTCTCCGACTCCCGTAGCAGTTCCCTTGTGTCCCTTGGCCCGGCGATTCATGGCCTCCACCGGGCTTAATATTTTTTCAAAGGCGCCGCGGCCGTCTCCCAAAAAAATCCGAACGCCGTTTCGATTGGAGCCCGCCAGGATATCGAAATGACCGTCCTGATTGAAATCCGCGACGCTCAAACCAAAAAAGCTGCCCTTCTCGACCGGATTGGTCGATCTCCAGTTCCCGGTACCGTCACCCAACCAAACCCGCAATGCACCGTGAATTCCCCATCCCGACCCGGCGATATCCGGGTTCCCGTCATGATTAAAATCCGCCACCAGAACATCCATATATTGGCCGCTGATGGTGGGGCCGGTTTCAACCGGCCATCCGCCGTTGCCGTCGCCCAACCAGACCTGTATACCGCCCTGGGTCGCCGACGTCACGTTGGCCGCGATGATATCCAGATGTCCATCGCCATTGACGTCGGCAGTTTTTAATCCCTCGTACCGGTTGATTTCAATCGGGCTTTTTCCCGGTTTCCAATCATGCTTGGACTGGTTTAAGAAGACCTTAATGCCCGAGGATTCTTTTTGAACGGAATAAATAATATCGGCCAGCCCGTCCTCATTGACGTCTGCCACTGCAACCGACCGAACATCGCCCACCACGTACAACGGCTGCGGTTTGGAAACACCGCCCTGCCCGTCGCCGTAATTGATGGTCACCATCCCGGGTGATGAAGCACCTCCCACGATGTCCAGGTTGCCGTCATTGTCCATATCCTCGATGACAACCGCTCTGAATTTTCCGGCAATCGACAAACCCTCTGCCTTCGGCATAAGCGGAATCGGTTTGAGTTCCTTGCCATTTTGGGCACACCCGCAAAGGCCCAAAAACAGGACCCCGGCCAGGAGCAGAAGTAATAACGGCATCGCCTTTGGAAAATGACGAGCGATCTGGTTTTTTGATGTCCAATTCATGATCAGGCTTCCATATCCTCTATTGCATCCATTACGATCCGGCTGTCAATCATACGCGCCTGACGCATCAAGCCGAGCAGCAGGCAGCGGTCACATAAATTATTGATGCGCAGCGGCAATCCCTCCGCGAATTCATAGAGCGCCAGAATGGCCTCCCGCGAAAAAATGCCGCGGCTGGCACCGGCCCATTTTAACCTGTGCACGATGTAGTTCAGCGTCGTCTGAAGATCCAGCGGCTCAAGGTTGTATTTTATACTGATCCGTTCCTTCAACGGCTGCAGATCCGAGATGTTTTTGAGCAGCGGCGGCTGACCGAGCAGAATCAGGGTAATCAGAAATGCATCGTCGGATTGGACATTGAGCAGCATGCGCAACTCATCCAGGGTAGCCTGGTTGCCGATAACGTGCGCTTCATCGATTGCCAGAACCGTACTGATGCCATTTTCGGCGTTTTGGTGCAGGTGCTGATACAGGCGGTCCAATAAATCAGTTTTGGAACCATTTTCAGCGTTCCCCACCAGCGCCAACAAAATCGCCTTAACGAGATCCGTTGGCTGCAGCGCCGGATTGGAAATGATTTGAAACTGGTACTGTTCTTCGTCGAGGAAATCAAACAACGCCCTGATGACGGTCGTTTTGCCGCTACCGACCTCTCCGGTCAACATGGCGACCCCTTTACGGTGCTCGATCACATACAACAACCGTCGGAGCGCCTCCTCATGCTGAGGCGACCGGTAGAATGCCGTGCGGGCCGGCACATTTCCAAAAGGCGTTTTTTCAAGTTCCCAATGCTCTAAATACATAACAACACCTTTGCTCAAAGGGCGGATGGAAGTACGTGAAGAGCAAAGTATATCATCCGGGAGATATGCGTAAATTTTTCATGACACGACTGGTAAATCCATAATCTCCGTTTGGTCCATTCAAGCACTATGATTTATAAAGTTCCTGAATTTCAGATTCAGGTACGGAATCGACGATATTCAAAAGCGGATTTTCGGGTAACACGACAATTCTCTCGGTTAAGACCTTTCTGCGCTGTGAATCGAAGACGATCTGAAGCTTGGGACGCATCGGCTGATCGGCATAGGTTTCGATAACTTTGCCGATCGCATTCGAGTTCAAGCGGACGTAGCTGTGAATCGGAAATACCGTAAAGATACTTAATAACGACTTCAGATATTGGCGCTGGAATCGGTGCTTGCATGAATTGATAACCTCTTTAACTGCCGCAAAATGGGTTACCTTATCCCGCTGCGGCCTGGAGTGGATCAGCGCTTCATACATATCCAAAAGCCCGATAATCTGAGCATACTCGTGGATCTCATCGCCCTTCAACCCCCGGGGATACCCGGAACCATCGATTCGCTCATAAACCTGAGCCGAGGTCTCGGCCAGATAGGCAAATCCGTCCCCGAACGACCGCAGTATTTTATAGCTGTAATTTGGCCGATTTCTGAGAATGTCGATCTCCTGCGGGCTGAGTTCATCCTGCTTGTAGAGTATTTTATCCGGAATGACGGCCATGCCGATATCGTGAAACAGCGCGGCCATGGCAAGCTCAATCTTCCGGTTCGGATCAAATCCAAGGTCATCGGCCATTTTTAAAGCATAAACGGCAACGTTAATGCTGTGATGAATGACATAATTGAAGCGGTCATCCAGGTGAATTGCCATAATAAACAATTCATCCTGGGGATGGTCGCCTTCAGCCATTTTCTGCAAAAGTTTGAATCCCGGCTCCAGGGCGAAGCTTTTACGGCCTTTGACGGCGTTCAGCACCTGGCTCAAGTAGGCGCTGGATTTATCGTATAGCGCCTTGCGATTATTGCTTGTGTTACCATCGGTTTTGGTGAGAGCCTCGGTTTGAGCCGCAGGTTTACCTCGCCGGGCCGATTTTGCGCGATCGGCAGCCAGTTTCCGGAAGCTAAGCTTGGCTTCCGGCATCGCATTCGGATTGTTGTTTGCCTGCGGTTTATTTTTCATGTTGCGAAATTCTACCAGACTCATGACTCACCAGGGTTAATTCCGATTTTTGAATCGAGCGATTCATGCTGCATTCGCCCTCTTCGCTCCAAAAACGTAATCAATATCACCAAAATGGAAGCCTGAATAATCAGCAAAACGGCATCGACGACCCTCGCATTGCGCAACGCGACCGCACTGAGGCCCAGGCATAAACTGAGCAAATAGATAAACAGCACGCTCTTTTTGTTGCTGCCCAGAACGTTTGCCAGACGATGATGAAGATGGTCCTTGCCCACATATTCAATCCACTGGCGAAAATTCAGTACTTTTCCGGTTAAAATACGATCGACCGTAATGTGCACCATATCAAAAATCAGTATCCAGAATATCAGCAGGGGTGATACCAGGGCAACGACGGGGTTGCCCTGCGCCCAGTCCCCATAAACCGCTACACAGGCCAAAATGAATCCAATCACCGTGCTGCCGGCATCGCCCAGAAATATCGTCGCTCTGCCTTTAATCCGGAAATTGTATGGCAGAAAACCGATACAGCTTCCCATCATGGCGACAGCCACCCAGCCGATGAAGGGCTGGTCCGTTTGGAACGCGACGATGCCCAGAAAAAAAGCAATTAAGGCACCCAATCCCGCCGCCAGTCCGTCCATGCCGTCAAAAAAATTCATGGCATTGGTAATGCCGATAATCCATACGACGGTCAACAATGCATTGCCGAATGAAGCAAACGCCCCCAATTCATTCGGGATGACTCGCAATACGATTCCACAGGCGATGACCAGGGTTGTACTGAGGACCTGTGCCAGGAGCTTGATACCGGCCGAGATTTCCGTATAGTCATCCCAAAGCCCGATTACAAAAAGAAAAAATGAGGCGGTCAGAATAGCGCCCAATTCCAAAGAGAAGATACCGTTGATCAGCAATGCCGTTAAAAATCCGGAAAATACCGCAGCCCCTCCCAGCAATGGCGTCGCGTTATGGTGCAGTTTCCGCTGGTTGGGACGATCAAGCATTTTGAAATAATACGCGATTTTCGAAAACAGGGGATTCAGGCTGAATGAAATCCCGAAGGCCAACAGCAAAACATGACTCCAGCGCCATCCGGCACTGAAAAAAAACGCTTTGACCGGCGGCAGGAGCAGAACGCACGTCATCACCGGGGTCGGAACGAAGAAATACCAGTCTATCCCGAAGGTTTTCGACTTTTCCCTCGATTGTTGCCCGTTGTTGTCAACGACAAGCGAAATTCGATGGTTTTCCGATTCCCAATTGTCAATGATGGTGGTGGATTTCATTGCTTTAAGTTGAAAAAGTTTACGGCTAACAATTTTTCAGTTCGTGCCCAGCTGGGCTTTTCAAAATTCAGGTTTGGTCCAGATTGTTAATATTTTCAACAGGCTTTGACCCGTTGCGCCGGTAATGGTCTTCGAGCCTAAGCCATCAATTTTTCTATCGGCAACTTTCCTGAAATATTGAGAAAAAAATTCTTTCCGTTTAACTTTTTCAGAATGACGGCATCATGCAACGATGCGCTTGCACCATATACTAAGCATAAATCATGCCATATGAGTTTCGGCCGGGGCGGGCATTAATTATCTAATATTATGATAAAAAGGTAAAAAAGTGAGGAACGGCGGGGAGAGCTGAATTGTCAAAAATGTGGCGAACCGGCGAACACCAACGTCACGATTGCGTCAGCGGCCTAGCACCGGCCTCTGCTTTCATAACAAATTGAAAATATTTACTAATTATGAAAGAAAACGACAGGTTCTGACCGTCGCAGCCGGGGCCTCACGCAGGGAGCTACTTGAATCTATTATGGCAGGCGGTTACCGCATGGATAACCCGGCTGACTTCGGCGTTGGTCAAGGTGGGATATATCGGTATGGACAGGGATCGGGACCAGACCTCATCCGTAACCGGGTAGTCGGCGAGATTCAGATGATGGTGAAGTGGACGGTGTACCGGTCGCGCACATCCCACCCCCATTTGCGTCAAGGCTTGGATCCAAGGGCTGGCATCCATTTCCAACCCGATGACGTAACGAAAAAAGATGTGTCCATCGGCTTCTACCGGCAATTTAAGGTTGAGTTCCCGGAATGCGCGGTTATATGTCGACGCGATGCGTTTGCGACGCCGAATAATGGAATCCAGCCGGCCCAGTTGAACAATACCCATGGCGGCCTGTATGTCGGTCATCTTGTAGTTGTAGCGAACCTCATATTCTTCCCGTTGATCATAAGTCTTCAAATCTCTAATTCGCTTGTCCATTTCCCCGGTTCTGGCGGTTACCATGCCGCCTTCGGCTGTTGTGATCATCTTGGTGGCATAAAATGAAAAAACGGCTGCATCTCCGAAAGCGCCGACCGGCCGTTGATGATAGGTCGCACCGATAGCCTGAGCGCAGTCCTCAACGACCGGCACGCCAAGATCCAACAACCGATCCATATCCGCCGCCAGGCCGAAGAGGTGCGGCACGATGATGGCAGCTGTGCGGCGGTTGACTCGCCGGTGAACATCGGCAGCGTCCAAATTGAACGTGTCCGGCTCAATTTCAGCCGGAACCGCCGCGGCACCGGTATAGGTGACGGCATTCAGCAATGCACTGCAGACGTAGCTGGGGATGA
>JAAUYB010203034.1_pt1 | contig 10450 bp, 10 predicted proteins | sample 7278071 | NCBI WGS metagenome assembly JAAUYB01 (sample SAMN14350121, study PRJNA611818) | marine sediment metagenome | isolation source: surface marine sediment (1.8m) | place: French Polynesia: Moorea | collected 2018-08 | reverse complement strand
CACAGGTTATCACAGGGGGGGGCGCATGCATGGTTGGGTCTCCTTCAAGTGTGTCTTTGTTATAGACACCTAAGGCCTCTTGAAGGGTGGTCAGAAGTACCTCGCAATATGGAAGCAATGTGAGGACTTGTCATATTATTGGCACTTCCAGCAATCTATAAGGGAGTATTTCCACAATTTGGGGGTATTATCTTGACTTGAATTCTCTGTGAAGTGTGTTCTAGAAGGGTGTCCCACTTTAGCACCCCTTCCAGCTTGTTATAAGGGGGTCTGAAAGTCACCAGCAATGGGGAGGCATTGTTTTGTCTGAAATCCTCTTATAAGGGTCCTTTTGAAGGGTGTTCCACAATAGCACCCCTTCCAGCCATTCAGAAGTGCGAGCCAAAGTGTCACCATAATGGGGAAGCACTAACCACACTTTAAAGTGGACAGAAGTTAATTTGAAAGGATGTGTCTTATTACTGACACTTCAAGTACTCCTTCCAGGGTGTCCTGCAGGACAGGGCACTTCTTTCTCAAATCTACAGCCTTCCAGCTGCTTGCTAGGGCCCGTAATGTACAAAAATCTTACTATGGGCCCTGTAAAATCAATGAAAGGGCCTCTGCAAGGCGATTTCAAAGATTCTATTATGAGAAAACGCTGGTTGGGGGGGCTCTGGTGGAGAAGGAGGAGTTGATTGTGGTTCAAAAAGAACTGTACAAACAATGATATGTGCACACATCATCATCACATTATCAATTACCAAGTGATGTCTCTTAGGGGTGTATTTTAATGTGTCATTGAAATATGTGTCAAATTATATCAGGTTATTTTTATGTACAAGATAAGTTAGATAGCCATAATCTAGAACTGTGTAGTAAAATTTTAACACATAAAAAAATCTAAACAAACAACTACTTGAAGTGCTACATTGTTTATGCAGTCAAAACAAGACTTATTATGACACTTGTAATCAATGTAATACATAAGTGACAGAATGAAGTGTAAAAACAAAGTTATTATGAAAAAATATTGGTTGATATGTTTTTCTTTTATGCTATTGTTATATAAAATGATAATACTTAAAAATGATTCTGTTCTCCAAATAGAAAGAAATACAACCTTTAAAATGGTATCATCTGAAATCATAGATGTTATGTACCAGAAATATTCATTGCCAAACAATGTAAGTGAAAGAAAACTTTACGTAAAGTTTTCACCTTGAACGCTTTTCCAGGTATCTTTGGGCAATTGCAAGAACTGCCACCTAAATAAAACTTGTTTTGATTATAACAAAAATCTTTGGTACCCTACAGCATGTAAATCAAGGATTTTCTCACCGTGGCAAGTGAAGAAGTGCTTTCAACAAAAAATATTTTGCTTTATTGGTGACTCAAGGTATGAATGTTTTCCAGGCTCTTTCTCATTTTCTCTTTTGTGAATCTCATTCTTTTCTGAATCTCATTCGAATCTGAACAAGATTCAGTGAAAGCATAATGTTTAATGTTTTTTCATTCACTCTTAAGTCTTAGTACTACCTATATAGAGGGTGCATAGGGTCAACTGATTAGTTCAAATTCCCCTCATTTTTTGGTGCATGCACTCTTCAGACAAGAAAGGTCAGTAAAAACAAAAGCTGCTGCTATTTTTGCACTCCCTGGTTGATTTTATGTCAAAGTGGAATGTGACACCAGGTTTTTGCACCAGGACCATGAATCAGGAGCAGCTTCAACCATGATCATTCATATTCTTTGCCGAGGAGTGACGCCGGTGCCAGTTTCTCGATTATTTGGCTTGTGCGCAAGCGCCAGACCACTGAAAACAGAAGGAGAGAGTCCATCAGGCCCGTCAGAACAGCAAAGATCGTGGCGGGAGCGGCGCAGTCGCTCCAGAACAATCCGCAGCAGAGCATGAGGGCCATAATGAAGGACCTGGGCGTGTCGGAGGGGAGGGCGTGCACCATTGTGAAGGATGACCTTGGCTGCAAGTAATACACCAGGCCAAAGAGACTTATCATCAGCCCAGGTGCAAAGAGCAGGTGCCACAAGTCTTACAGCTCGCTCTACTCAAAAGATGCTGGAGGAAAAAGTGTGGTGAATTTGGAATATAGAGGACTAGCCACCTTCTAGCCCGGAGTGTGCACCCTTTGAGTACAGTATCTGGAACCACATTGACAGTGTTTCGTGCAACGTGGCAGAGCTGCTGACTGAGTGTGTCAACGCCGCCTGGGCTGCCATGACCTCTAGCTTCATCAAGAGGGTCACCCACAGGCTCCGGTTCAGGCTTGATCGCGTTGTGGCAGCAGGGGGCGGCCAAATGACAAATATTTTATAAAATATCATTTTTTCTACATAAATTTTACTACAAAAATTATGTACAAATTATTTTTTGTAGGATTCACCTACCTGTTTTGAGCAAACACCAAATTTCATGTTTTTTTATGAACTCATCAGTTGACCTTACACACCCTGTATTTGCCAAAGGGCCCAAACAAAATTTTGCAAAGTTTGGAGCAAATATTTGCTAAAATTTGGAATCCCACACTTGTCATTCAAATTGACCCCTGTTTTGGCGGTCTTTGGGATTAAAAATTCCAATTTTATTGCATTTATGTAGAATAAATGATTTGAGATTCAAAATTCAAGATTGGACAGCAAAAAACTGGGATTTAGATTAAGTGAACGCAAAAAATGAGATTCGGATTCACTGAAGGAGATTCATGAAGTCCTGAACAAGAACAAGCCTGAATGTTTTCTTAAGATATAATTCAAGTACTTCTTTATGAAAAAATTCAATGCAAATCAATTAGTACCACTTTGTTTAATGTTGATAGTTTTTATAAAGATAACAAGTTAATTGTGACAATCAATTTGCTAGACAAAAGAAAAAAGAAACTTTCCACATAAATGCCATCCAAAAGCAGGAAGATATTTAGAAGACACTACCAACATCAACTGGAAAAGGACTACAGTAGCTTCAAGAAAAAAAATGCAAGTTAAAACCTTTTTGCTTGGATATCAAAACAGCAAAAAAGATATTTTTTTGGGATAAACCTAAAATTCACCAAAATGATAACAAGTTTCTTTGGTTTGTTCTGAGGAGTTCCAGTCCAGAGCCTTAAAAGGACTAAGAACTGAACACGGCCAGTCCGTTTCCAAACCCTTATGCTTTCATCTTATGGGATTCTATACCCGAGGAACCTATGTTACTCTACTCATTGATCTTGCAGAGAGCTGAAATAATTTCAAGAAGGAACTTAGCAATCTGTGTCGACCAGTGGAGCGTGCCTTGAAGAACCGGAGTGCCAAGGACTCTCAGTCGGATGGTCGCTAAAGCGTGACATTCGGCTACAACATGGTGGGAGGTTTCTTCATTCATCCTCTCGACAGCTTCTACATAAGGGGTCAGCATCCTCTTGGACGATCACCTTGTGTCTCTGTAGGAAGTTGTGGCAAGAAAATAACTGTACCGCTTCACTAAACTTTTTCCTGCCTTTTCGTAGAAGTTCGAAGGAGACCTGTCAATGATAAAAAATATTTGGCATGGTTTTACACCCTGTGGAAAGTTGTAAATGCATGTTGTTTCCCCCGTACCAAATAATTGATATGAAAGGGGCCAACATTTTTTTGCAAACCCAACCAGGACCGTCATCACATTTATTTCTCAGATTAGGAGTAGGAAAGAATCTTTTGACTTAAAAAACCAAAACCCACTTTTTTACTTTCTCATTTATACAGGAAATGATCATTATCTAGGGTTTAATTAATCCAGAAATGAGTTCATAAAAATGAAAAGACAAAGAAATAAATAATAGAGGAAATAAAAGACGGAAAAAACCCAGTTTTATAAAAAAAAACCTTCTTTTAATATCTGTCAGTAGTCAAGGTACAACACCTGGAAAAGATATGAAAATGAAATCTAGTGTTTACTTCATCCAACGTACTTCATGTCAGGAAAATCATTTCCTAAGATCCTGATTTTGTATTTTTTTGAGATTGTATGTTTTCTCATATTTTTTCAACACTTCTGGGACGTGCACTTATGACTTTGTCCTTGCCTTCAAAAAAAAGTATCTCACAAAAAACTTTGTCCTGCCACCTAAGTCTTCCCTAGGTAAAACTCTGGCTTTTGGTTTTAGGAACCAGCCAACTCGCAACTGTTTTGAATATTTGCTTGAGTTGTCCACTTTGCCACCAGACACAGAGGTTTTATTATACCTAATATATCATTGTCTATTCTGATTGTGTTTTTTCTGAACTGTTCAAGAACATTAACATTAAGATAAATGAAACAAGTATCCTTGTATTACAGCCATGCCATTTGGCTTTCTTTGATCTATATTTGACTTTGCCTCTCTAGTGAAGCAACCAGCCTTTTTATTCTATGGGAGCCTACATATTGTAAAGGTGCCATCGGCGGGCGGCTAGAGGGAGTGCAGCTGCCAATCCCCAATTACCCCTTTCTTTAACTAATAAATCAAATCAGGTTGTCTGAAGACATGGCGAAAGATACAGCTATGTTATTCAGAAGTGACTTATGGGTGGCATGAGCTCTCCTACTTGATATGGTGACAGCGCTGGTTCGTATATACGCTTCACTTTATGTTCATCACCTTTGTTTCCTTCGGGGGCGTAAGGAGAAGACAATGAGCCAATACATCCAACATACTGTTCATTGCCTATTGAGCTAGTCGCTGGTCGAGTGGTATAGCTTGTTGAACAAACGTTCTAAAACCCAATCACAAACAAGGCTTAAACACAGCCCTTCATCCTCCCAGGCTCCCTGAATCCAAACTGAGGACAAAACACAACAAATCTCCTTCTTTCTGATCCTCTCAAGAATAACATCATTTCTCCACATTATTCCTCTCCTGCTTCTCAGCCAGATCTCTCCATTGTCCATGCCCCCATGGAGAAGCCTTGACCTTGGGAAAGGCTCCGCGATCAGATCCTGCTCCGATCTGGCTTGTGACAACCCCTCTTGCCTCACTCTCTTTGTCAGTGTACGATCCGGCCCGTTTCAGGTTGTCGTCCTTGTCCTCTGGTCTCCCAAGCAGCTTCAGCGCCTGGCTGAGCCTGTTCTCTCTCGGGATATTCTTGTACTCCTCAACTGTTTCGAAGAGTCATTCCTTTTTGATTCTTGGGAAACGGCCGAGCTTAACCAGCTCCCTCTTCAGGTACTTGGCTGCCTTGTGGCAATGTGGTGTCAGGTCCTCTTCTATTCCCAAGCTCTTGTAGAAGTTCTCCAACTTTTGACTTATGAGCCCGAAACCATCTTTTCTTTCTAACCTGCCTGGCATCCCAATCTTCGTAATCCATGACTGCATCACCAGGCCCCATCCTTGACTGACTTACGCCTCCACCAGTGCAGTGAGCTTGTATAGCTCTGGCCAGCCGCTGAAATTGTCTGTCACCACGAGGTAGTGCCGGCCCTCGACGTTGAGTTCATCCACTGCAATTACCTTACCTGTTCTGGTCGGTTTCGTCTTCTCTTGATGGTCTGGCTGGTGCTCCGTCTTGTCCACCACCTGCCCTGCTGACCGGTTGACCTTTTGCACCATGCCGATGGAAAACTCCCTGTCTGGCTTCACCAACTCCTCATCCCCCTCGAGTTCTTTGTCAGAGACCGTGGAGACCGTGTCCTAGTCCCAAGAGGTGGCACATACTCTGGGCCATCCCTCCTTGATAAATGATAAGCTGCAGCTATTTTAAACTTTTGAAGTCTAGCATGGGCCGCTCCTGAAGCCCTTCACCACGACAGCCTGCAACTTGTTGGGCCTCTTGCCTCTGTGCACGGTGACATCCACCTGCCCAATGACCTTTGCCTTACTGCTGTTTCCCATGATGATCTTAATCCTTAATGGCTTGAGCTTGACAGTCCCAAAGCGCTGCACATGTCGTGGCCCAATAGATAGGCAACTTTGCACCAGTGTCACAGAGCCATGTCACTGTTTGGGCCTTGCCGCTGATGACCGTCTGAAGCTCGAACAGTGGTTCCTCCTTGGTCACGGAAGACACCAATAACACTGCATTGTTCTGCTTCGATCCACCTGTACTCTTGCACATTTTGGAGATGTGGCCCTTCTTCGAGCACTTCCAGCACTCTTTGTCCTTGGCCCTGCATGCTCCGTCCGCGTGATGCCTCCCGCAGTTGCGACACTTGATCGTGTCCTTCTTGTTGTCACCACCACTCGACTGCCAGCTCCTTCTCCTCCATCGCTGCTGCCATCTCCATTCTTGCCCTGATGCTGCTGCTTGTAGTTTGACTTGCCACCACGACCTCCTCTCTTGCCCACTTCACGCACCTACTTGTTCTGGATTTTGTCCTGGGTCTGAGTCGAGCCCTCGTGAGACCTGCAAATGTCCTTCTTGTGCACCATGGAGAGGTCATTGAGCTTCTCTTTCAAGGCCTCCCAGTGCATTGTCTGGTCCTGCAGTCCAAAGATGAGTCGATCTCACAGTGTCCTCTGTTGGAACCTGGCATCTACGTCAAAATCCTCCATGCAGGTGTTGCACACCAGTCTCACTCTGCCGTTGCAGCCCTCTCGCCCGCACCCGTAGCTCATGTCGAGGTCAAACCCACAGCTGTCGTACAGTATCTGGAGATGGGTGTAGTACTTGTCAACTGACTCTGATGCATGTCGACTCCTCTGATGGAACTTCAGGTGATCAAAAGGAGAGGGCTCCTCTGATCCCTCAGGTATGCGCTCATTCACTCCACAATGTCTCTCCAGTCATGTGTGTCGTTGGTTGATCGCCAGTACTCCTGTGGACCACAGCCGGCTCCAGTCCTCATGGATGGCCTCTCTCAAAACACCCAACCTGGCCCGCCGATCACACTCTGTGTCCAGCCTCGTCATTTTGGCATACTCAGTGAACCTTTCTGTCCAGTCCTGGAATTGCCATAGCGTTGTGTCCTTGGGGGACTTGAGATGGGGAGCCTCCATGTTGTGAGCCCGGGTGACCGCTGCCGCTCCCCACCACCGCCATGTCCTCTGCCACCTCCAAGGCCGTCGCCACCGCCTGCTGCACTTCCAGCTGCCAGTGCATCTGCCAGCATCATCATCTGATCCTGGTGCCCGGCCTCTTGCTGCTCCATCTTTTCCCGGTGCCTTGCGTCCTGCTGCTGCATCATTGCCACGTACATGGCCATCAACGGGCCCATCTTGCCTCCGGCTGCTCCGCCTGCCATGATCTTGCGTAGCTCCTCCGCCACTTGCATTGCCGCTGCTTCTTCCTCTGCATCGTCAGGTCAGGTGCGGGGACACCTGCCACAGGACCACCCTCTCAATTAACTGGACATTGCCGCCAGGATCACAACAGTTCTATAACTGGAGGAAAGTTGTGGAAACTTGAGCTTTTCATGGAGGGGGAGAACAGATGCTCCTTTAAATCCACTGCCTGCTAAAAGGAGATCTTGATCAGGTGGGACATGGGGGCGACAATGACGTGGGCAAGGTGGTTCAAGACTGCCACCGGGATCCCATCTATCCCAAAGGTGTTCGTGTTATTCAATCCCATCATGACTGTTTCCACCTCCTTCCCTGTGGGGACCCTGAACTTGAACTTGGACTGCTTTGCCTGTTGCTCCTGTTGCTCCTGTTGCTGTTGCTCTTGTTACTGTCGCTGCTTTGGGGGTGGGAGAATCCCCGTGCGCGAATCTTGGTCCTGTTTTTTTCTATTTTTCAAAAAAAAATTGGTTCACGCAGTCTGCTAGTTTGTTGTCACCCTTGATCTTCTGGTTGGTGGACTAATCCTTGAGCTCCGTTGGGAGTGACGAATCCTGCGACCTGCCAGAGGCAGTGTTTGCCAAGTTTCAGATGGCCTTGGAGTCGAATCCTGTCAAGCAGCAGCTGGACCTGCAGCTCTGTCCCAGCCCTGCCCAAGATGCTCACGTTCAGACCTAGAAAACTGATTTTTTCCTGCTAGCACCGCCATTACTGTCGCGACCACGGGCAAAATTAGAGATGGTGGCGGTCAGCGTTGTAATGACCCTTAAAAAGTTGAAAAAAGAACCTTTGCCTTTTTCATGTGCAAGACTGCCGCCACCGCCAAAGGTGAACAAGATCAGGGCAAAGTTTTAGGAGGAGGAGGAGGAGGAGAGGGGGGACCTTGAATTTAAGATTATATTTTTTGTGGTAATCTTGGATCTGTTTGGTCACAGAAGGAAACTTTTTATCAGCTTTCTTGAAATGTCAAGTTCTACCTAAGCAGATAATAATAGTGTGTGGACCTAAAATTGGTTCGGAAAGATGTCTCTTGTTAACGAGTTATGAAGTTGCTAAAGGGTACCCTAGAAGGTACCTGAGAAGGAAAATAGTCCAAAAAAAATGGGCACATGATATGACACTTGTTATGGGATGGGAGATTTAGGGTATTTAATACTTTTAAATATTGTTGGGATATCAATAACACATGACTTTTGGCAATAAAAACTTTTGAGAATACTTTTAAAGACGTTGGAATGGCAGTAACCTATGACTTTTGAAAAAAACAGCTCTTTAGAATACTTTTCAAAGTTGTTAGGATAGCAGTAACCTAGGACTGTAGGCTGTCGTCAATAACAGTTCTTAACAATTAAAAAAATATCTGAATTTCAAGAAAATAATGATCATTCAAAATAATCCTTCTAACACTTTTCTTACGACCTAATTAGTGTACCAAACTGGGTAGGCTCCTTCATTTGGCAATGTGATGCCATTTGCAGTGGAACTTAAGCTGGCCAAATTGTATTCCAGTGCCGCCCCTTTCTAGTCTTCACATTTTAATCATGTCTTCAATTAGCACCCTTCCCCTTTTTTATTTTCAACTACTAGTTCTGACTCAACAAGTGTAACTGAACAAACTTCTTGTATTTCACATTATATTTAAAATGTATATCTGTAGGTGAGCTGCTATACAATTGGCATATACTTACTGGATGGGTCAAGATGAAAAGATCAAAAAACAATTACTATAAAGCAGATTTTTTTTGAAAAAAGGGGTACTATTTACACACATACATCTATGCTTAGGTCAAATAAAAATACTTTTTTCAGGTGCAAAAATAGGCAAAAAGTAATTTTGTTAAGCAATGTTTGGAAATACATTTGTTGACATACAGGGTGTACGAAAAGTAGTGCGAATCAGTTTCTTCTGCACTATTAAGAAAATGATGGTCTACTAAAATCATGGTTCAGTATTAGATTTTGGGCAACTTTTGGTCACCAAAGCAAAAAAAAATGTAAGGCTGCAACTTCAGTCAGTACAACATCATGAGCATGGTCAACTGGAGGGCCTCTGCGCCAGTAATATAATAAAGTTGAAAACATGTCCATCTGAACCCCAAACAAGTTCTGTTAGTTGTTTTAGGTCTCAAAAGACCAAAAGCAACAAAAATTTATTTAAAAAAATTTTTGATACTGAAAGTAACCATTGCAGCACCAAGTCAATGGTCAGCAGGGACGTGGGCTCTAACAAGTTGAAGACTGTCATGGACTTGAACCTGACCACAAAATTGAAGTACCTGTTCATGCTGATGGAGACCTTGTGCAGGAAGGTATTGAACTTTAAGTTGGTGTGCAGGCAGACCATGGTGGCCAATTACATGAAGTGGCTCAACAAGGGTGTGGGAATGACCAACATAGGTAGGTTCATGACCATGTTCATCATGAACAGGGCTACTGGACCAGGTTCAGTAACTGTTACTTTTAGGGCAAGGGTGACCTCAAAACTAATATTTTTATTTCATTTTCCCCCTGTGTCTGTGCTAAGAAAAAACAGCCATTTAAAAAGACAGAAAATTCGCAGTACTTTATGTACACCCTGTATATGTGTATATGTCATTTTTTTTAATTTTGTAGAATCTTTTTTAATTGGTTTCCAGTGTCACCAAGAGAAAACCTAATTGAAAAAAAGGGGGTCTTTAACTTAAACGGTTGTGTAGTACTACTTATTTTTTTATTATATTTTGCACTATTTCTTTTTTTCTCCAGAGCTAGACTTTTGAGTGGTATGACATTTAATGCTCTTGGTGAATCCATATCCTTGAAAAATAATTGCTTTCTTCTCAATATATATGTGAGTTCAACAGTGATTGCCAAGCAAAATGCATTATTTTCCTATTATATTGTTACCCAGTCAGGTAGTACAGGATGGTAATAGGGGAATATTGAAGTAAGAACGAACACTTGTAGCATTACAACCAGGGCCGTTATAACAGAGGTTGCAAGGGGTTATATTAGACAATTGTCATTCCAGGTACCGCCTAAAATTATTTTTCAATTGTTTTCTATTAAAACTGTTCCTACAACGTTCATTTTGAGCTCGTACATATACGGTACCCGTGCCAACACTGGTAATTTTCCTTTCCCAGTGACTTTGAATCTACTTTATTTTAAATTTTTAAATGAAGCTTCACAAAGGCTACAGCAGAATCCAGCCCTTTTTTGGGCCTATTCCCTCCCTAGCTCCATCTCTTTTTTCTCCTTTT